>Ga0214542_1010431_pt1 | contig 13563 bp, 12 predicted proteins | sample CNSS1metaG_FD_160096 | JGI IMG/M metagenome (GOLD analysis project Ga0214542, IMG submission 160096) | Root nodule microbial communities from cowpea collected in UCLA plant growth center, Los Angeles, California, USA - CNSS1 | ecosystem: Host-associated > Plants > Roots > Nodule | place: USA...
GAATGTCCCAACAGAAGAACTATGATGTTGTTGGCGAATGGTGAGTACATTAGTGAGCATTCCGCGGGTGAATCATCTGAATCATCTAGTAGTGATGAGGAGGAAAAGGAGTGTGAAGTCCCCCCTGTGGAGGGAGATCTCTTTATGGTTAGGCTGTTGTTGGGTAGTATGAATAAGGAGGAAGATGATACCCAAAGAAGAAATATTTTCCATTCTAGATGTATGGTTAAAGGAAAGGTGTGTTCACTCATCATTGATGAAGGAAGTTGTACAAATGTAGGTAGTAAAAGGCTAGTGGAAAAGCTTGGTTTGGTGACATCTATGCACCCTAGTCCTTATACTTTGCAATGGTTGAGTGAGGATGGAGAATTGGTGGTAGATAAGCGGTTGAACATTGTTTTCTCTATCGATAAATATGTCGATGAGGTAGTATGTGATGTGGTACCTATGGAGGCGAGTCACTTGTTGTTGGGGAGGCCTTGGCAATATGATAGATAGGTAACCCATGATGGTCTAACCAATAAGTATTCTTTCCTGTTTAAGGGGCAGAAGGTGTCCCTAACACCTTTATCTCCTAGAGAAGTTTGTGAGGATCAAATTAAGATGAGAGTGAGAAGAGAGCAAGAGAGGAAAGAAGGAAGAGAGAAAATTCCAAAAAAAGACAAGAAAAAGGAAGGTAAAAAAAGAAGAAGTGATAAAAGCCTTTTATTGAGAGAAAAAGAAATAAACAGAGTGTTGATTAAGAAACAATCCTTATATTTGCTTATGCATAACAATATTTGTCTCTCTTCTGTGCAAGCTTATTTGTCTTTAGGTATGAAGCAACTTCTCAAAAAGTATGATGATGTCTTTCCTAAAGACATCCCTCATGGTTTACCTCATAAAAGGGGTACTGAGTATAATATAGATCACATTCAGGCTGCATCCCTTCCTAATAGGCTAACCTATAGGAGTAACACAGAAGAAACTAAAGAGATACAGAAGCATGTGGCGCAACTTATGGACAAAGGATCGGTTCAGGAAAGTTTGAGTCCCTGTGTTATTCTAGTCATTCTGGTACCTATGAAAGATAGATTGGGGTCGATGTGCAATACCTGCAGGGCCATCAAATATATCATTATAAGTTGCGTATTTGACCCGGGAGGACCTTTCATAAAAACTGATGTAGACACTTTTAGTGATATATTGAATTTGATTTTCATTAAAGAGAGGGTTCTCTTTGTTCTTGGCTTAGGCCTCTGGTTCTTATCAAAGATTAACATCTTTGTTGCGAATCTTCACTTGACTTATCAATTTGCTAGATTGTGGCATCCTCCATATCTGTCTTATTTCGCGTTCTTCTTTGATTTATTCGTGTCGTGCCTCTTGAGGATTCAAATTCAGAAACGATAATACTCTTTCCTAGATAGGATCGTATCACCAAGCATGTGTGACCAAATACTATAAATGGGGAAATTATTTTTATTTTGTCCCTTATATTGTTGGGTAAGTCATCTTTGTTAACTTGTGAATATAATCTGTCGTTTTAATGCATAATAATGAATTTATTTTCTTCTTAGGTGTCATTGGCAACCACTTGTGGTTTCCCTGAGGGAGAACCTTATAGTGTGGTTTTGCTCCTTGCATCGCCCTCCCCACAACCATCTTAGACAAGTAATAGATTCGTAAGAACATCAATGTTATGAACATTCTTTGTTATATAAAAGTATCCTAACACATTCCCTTTATCATAGCTCAATTTTTGGACATAACATGTTGTTAGGGAGATCAATGGCAAAGGCAAAAATCTTGCATGGTTGTGCCTCGTGGTTTGGTATTTTTGTCTATATATTTATAATTATTTGATTTGGTTTTCTTTCTTAATTATTTATAATGGTGTTGATATATTGTAGTGTAATAAATAAATTGGCTCTTATGAGTGTAATTACTATGCAATGCAATGGATGACAACCATTGTGCGTGCTCATATTACAACTAGGTGGGAAACGGTAATATATATTTGAATTGAACCAAATACTTTGCAACTTTATCTTTCTATATACTAATTGAAGTAAATGTCTTATTTCCCAGACATTCAAGAGTACTGCACCAATTCCCGCGAAGTCCATAACGTGTGGTAGGATAGCTTATGCCAAATTTATAATTCAAATGTACAATAGTATTAATTAGGATATTGACTTATTATAATAAAAGACTTTTAGATGTATTTGGATTATGGATGATGTTGGGTTTCATAAAATGTATTGTCTATTTTATGTTCTAGTTTGGTTTGCTAAAAATATGCAGGTTAAAAAACATGAGAATTAACAAAAATAGAAAATTTATTTTAAAAAAAAATTACATATGGCCTCGATTGCTACACCAACTGAAGTAGAAAGGGACATATGGCCTCAGTTCAAACCACAACCGAGGTAAAAAAAATCAATAAATATGGCTCTGGTTCAAGTATAACTATAAAGCCAAAAGCCAATAATATTTCATAATTAAATGCCTAAATTTGAACTTTATGGCATCAGTTCTCATAATAATCAAGGCAGAATGTGGAGTTTCTGCTTCAGTTGACACCCAAGGTCAAAATCTAACCATTTTTTGCCAAACCCTAATATGCCTCGATTCTGGAACCAAGGCAGAATAACAAAATAATTGCGGTCAAAATATCTTCCTACACTAGAGTTATTAAATTTGTGGTTAATCTTATTTCTCTTAAGGTCAATCTCAAAACGAACTAGAGTCATTTTATGGTTAATCTCAATCCTTTTGAAGCCTAGTTTAAACCCAACTGAAACTATTTGGCAAAATCATTTTATTTTGTATCTCAATCCTTCCAAGGTTTACCTCAATAGTAATGATAGAATAATATTACATAATTTATTTCAAAATAGACTTTTCATTACTTAAATTATTTCAAATATTAGTGTATTTCAAAATAGACTTTTCCATAGTTAAAATTATTTCAAATATTAGTTAAATATATTATTTCTTCGTTTTCTATTATGAATAACATGTTGTGCTAAGTTGAAAATCGAATAATTTATTAAAAAATCTCATTCTATATGAATCGAGACTATATCATGTATAAATAGTGAGTACATTTAAGCAGGGCTGGGCAAAATATACCAAACTGGACTGCACTACCAAAAACTGCATTGAACTAGAAAAATAGTTCGCATGAACTGCACTGAACTGAAAAATAGTTCAGATGAACTGAACTGAACTTTTTTCTATCTAATAAACTGAACTGAACTACACTGCATTGAATTGTACTACACTATAATATGAATTGAACTGTTATAAACTGAGCTGTTTTATGAACTACACTACGTTTGAATTGAACTGCACTATTTTTGAACTGAATTGCACTATTTTTGAACTGAACTGCACTATTTTTGAACTTAACTACACTGTTTTTGAACCGTTTTTGAACCGAATTGCAATAATTTTGAACTGAATCGTACTATTTTTACCGAATTGCACTGATTTTGAATCAACTATACTATTTTTGAACCAAATTATACTATTTTTGAATCGAATTGCACTGATTTTGAACCAAACTGCACTATTTTTGAACTGAATTACACTATTTTGAACCGAATTGCATTAATTATATATGATTGTACTACGCAATAATAAACTAATTTTCATAATTTGGAAGTGCTTAGGAAATAATACTTGAAATATGCATCAAACTTCAATACACCAAAATCAAAATATTAATACATCTTAATACATAGGTTCTCTCGTAGGTTCTCCCATATACAATATCAAAATGTTAATACATCTTCAATCATCTAAATTAATTGTATTTGAAGGTCCCACTTCGTCTTGAGAAAAAATTTCAACTTTGTTTTTTCCCCTTCATAGAGTTACTCTTTGTTTTGTTTTAAAAAAAGTTTAAAAATGTAAGACATATTTTGTCCATGTACATTAGATTACATCCCTCATTAATACTCTCTCCAATTCCTAAGAATTAAATATGTAAAAAAGTAGAATGAATGAGAGAGAAAAATGTTAAGAAAGAAAATTAATAGTTTGTTCATAGTTAGGTTATAGAGGAATTTAATTATTATGTTTTAGCTTAAAATGAATTAAATTGGTCTAATTATTATCCAGCTTCCTTGAAATATTATTGGCCTAAAAAGTAAGAGACACCATTAGTCCCAAAAGTTTATTTCTTGATTATTTTAAACCTCTCTTTTATTTATTTATTTCTGCATTTTAGTTTCTTAAAAGTTTATATTATCCACTTTATCTATTATATTTATTTTAAAATTGAATTTTAACATTTTTAAAAGATACAATTTAACAAGTAATAAGCAAATTTATCACAAATAAAATTATTAAACATAAATTAAAAATATTTATTGTTATTATAAATATTCGTGCATAAATAAATATTTCAAAAATTAAATACTGGTAAATTTTTGTATTCCTTAATAGGTATTTTGATATTTGTATATGTGAAAAATATCTGTTAAGAAATTATCCTCTGAAATTGATTTTAATATTTTATAACAATAATTTCTAATTATCAGTAAAAATATCTCAGGCATTAAACAAAAATTGCGGTAAATTTTATATTTGAGTTAAAAGACCGAAACCTTTAATGATTTGAATAGGAAAAAGTGTCCCGTAAGTTGCCTTAAATTCATATTACTCTACCTATTTTTTTTTCACTGTAATTGATGGGGCGCTTATAATATAACATTTCATACTACTATAGTAACTTACACAGTATAAAAACAATTTACAACCCCAAACTTAAATTTAATGCACTACAAATACAAGGGTTCAATTTTTTTTTAACTAAACTTTCAAATAGTACAATGCAATTTTTGTTAGAAATAGTTTAGTTTTTTTAATACAATGTAGTATAGATAATCCATAGTTTAGTACAATTAGATTTATTTTATCCAACCCTACGTACAGGTGATTTAAATAAGTCAAAATAACCCAAAATAACCTACTTTAAAAGTATGATAATGTTTTAAGTATAGTGAACAATGACTTTGTAATTCTATTATAAAGTGTTAAAGAATATTGTTAACTAAAAATTAGCTACAATTAAATCCAGCAATTCTTTTTAAAAGGTTAAAACTAAATAAAATTATATGTTACCCAATTATAACATTCGTGTAAATAACTTGATTTTTTATTTTTTATCTAAAATGAAAAACCTATGCAAACAAACATAGCACACCATGTGACATAATGTCCTTTAGCTGATCCACATTAAAGATACCAAAAGTAATCACATGCATGATTGAACTACCTAAACATTAAATGATGCCAGGCTAAAATACCATATAAGCCAAGCACATCCAAAGTTACTAAACGTAGAATGTATTTGTCGTTTGGCCAAGAGTTGAACGTGTCACCAAAATATTAAGTAATTTATCTTTTGATCCGTTCACTTTTATTATTAAATATAATCAGTCCTCATTAAACAATCAACATTATATTTAAACGAATTATACAAGTTAATGAAAAGGTGTTTTAGTTCTGAAAGTTGTTACTTCATATGATAAACTATGTATTTTTTTTTGTATACATGGGCTAAGCGCATGACAAATGTTTGACAAATGTTTGATGTTGAGTAAATTCTCGACACGGCCATTCAACAATCTAAAGAAGACCCAAATGTTTCTGCTTGCAACATAGGACTGGGCATAATTAATTTAATTGTATTGTACTACAATTAACTATATTATTTTGTACTAAAATAAATTGAACTGGTTATATTAAAAATTGAACTGTATTGCTATCTAGTTCAGTTTTTAAAAAATAAACTTAAATGAATTAACTATCCTATAACTGAATTGAATCGGGCCTTTTAGCTTTTCCTTCATACTTCACACTTGGCTACTAACGTACACGTACACTGCACTGTTGTTTTCTCTCATCTCCTGGTACATGTATCCTGCACTGTTTTTACACACAAAATTTGTTGCTCTTTGAATTTTTCTTTTCATTTCATATACAATAATAAGAAAAATTGTGTAATATTTTTGAGGTTAATTATAATAATAGATTTAAGCATGGTTATATTATAAGTCACCGTTTCATTGATACTAATTATTTCATTTTATAAAAAATGGTATGTAATATTTATTTCATTTTATAAAAAATAGTTATATGTAATTTATATTAATTAATGTTATTATGTATGATAAAGAAAATTTAATACTTCTAGCATTTATTTTTTGAATATTTTTTTTTATACCGAACACAAAATAAAATTTGTCTCTTTTAATTATAATTCTCTCTTTTTCTCTTAAAATCAAATGTGTTTTTCTTATACATCCTATTATTCATGGAAGATGGTATCATAGTGGGAGACTTAAATTTTATAAATAATATCTTCAATTTCATTTTTATTATTGTTTGAGTACGTAACTAAATTATGTCATATTATATCTAATTTTAAACTGTTTCCTTAATCTCCATATTATATCACATAATCTCCATTTTACTAAATTTGTATTTTATTTAAATTTAAAAATATTGTGAATACACAAAATACTCTTTACTTACAGAAAAATGTTAATTTCAAACTATTGTACATGAATAAATATTACAAAAACTACTTTAACTTAATTCATTATTAATATACTTTTTAAGTTTATTAGCAAAAAATTAAAAAAATTTGAAGAAAAAAATTTAACAATTTAAATTGATGTAATAATTTATTAACAATTTAAATGATGAAGTACATTTTGATTCAAAAATAGTGGTTCAAAATTAGTGTGATTTAGTTCAAAAATGGTTCAAAAATAGTGTATAGTGTAGTGCAGTTAAAAAATAATGCAGTTCATAAAACAGTTCAGTCCAGTCCATATTATAGTGCAGTGCAATTCAGTTCAGTTCAGTTTGTTAAAAAAAAAAACAGTTTAGTTCAGTTCGTTTGAACTGTTTTTCAGTTCAGTGCAGTTCGAACGAACCTTTTTTGAGTTCAGTGCAGTTTTTAATGGTTCAGTACAATTCAGTACATTTTGCCCAGCCCTAGCAACAGGTGCAATCACATGGTTTCCTCGTGGTTGTGGATTTTTCTACGTCAAAGCATAATTTGAATTGACAAGGTTGTGGATTTCTCGAATGAATTAAAGAATAGGTTCTCTCAAGGAAATTTAGCATGTATCTATAAACTTCAATTCAAAGTTGTACTCTCGCACTAGGTCTGAAGTGTTCTAGAACATTTTACCAAAGTGTTGGACGAATGAAAATAACACTTAGGGGGTGAATGTTGGTGACTATATAATGGACTTTAAGTCCATGATGTTCTCGGTTAGAAACCAAGATAGAAAGGTAACCTTTTTCCCTCGCCAATATATGTCTCAGTTCTTAAGCCGAGGCCAAATGGCAAAAATAACTGTGCTAAATATCCTTTCATGACCTAGTGGTTGAGAGTGTTTTTATGTTGTACAAATTTACATATTGTGGTTTTTCTCCATATTTGGAGTTTCGATGTTATATTCTTGTGTTCTTTTTCTTAATCTTATTTATCTGTTAATAGGGTGATTCTAAGAGGTAAAGAAAAAAATGTTTTTAATTGATGACGCGTTTTCCCTAACATAAAGTCATAATATTCTACGATGAATTAGATAATGGTCACTCATTCGAGAACCTAGGGGGTGAATGTTGGTGACTATATAATGGACTCTAAGTCCATGATGTCCCTTGTCCTAATTCAAAGACACTATGAGCTAGTGTTTGACTTTTCTTATTCTCTTGTAGTAGAGTATTATGAGGTGTTGTGAGATGTAGCTAAATTCTTGCTCTAAAGAGTGTGAGTGTACTTGGGGTCAAAGGGTTCACTAGTGCAGTTTTTGCTTTTTAACTCGTCCATTCTACAATAGTGCAGCAAGGACTTTTGGCATCGGTTGTTTTTGGTATTTTGCCCTAGTTTCAGAATTGAGGTATATTAGGGCGAGGTAAAAAAGGCATGACTTTTGGCCTCAGGTGTGCGAACCGAAGCAAAAACATAACCTGCAGTTTTCAAACCCTAGCGACCATCTTCTTCACGCTGCTGCCACATACATATCGGAAATTGTCATTGCAAGAACGAACGTGTCAATGCTTGCATCGTGAGTTCAGCCTCACCTCGATCTACCATTAAAATCACTTGCACCTTGAAACATCATCTCGATGCTCATAGAAACCCTAATCGTGCCACCAAGCACCTACAATGAGAAAAATGTGCAACACGCTGTGGTGGTTCTAAATCGCGCAGTAGAGGTTTTATTTCGGGATGAAGAGGAATAGTGTCGCAATTCACGATTTAGGAACCTAAATAAGATATATGGCCTCGGTTCAATTAATACTCGAGACCTGAAGTGCATATTGCCTCGGACCTATTCCACCCCGAGAACAAAAAATCTGCTGTCATTGGCATTTTTGAAATTTTGAGGAATTCGGATGCCTTATAGGCTTTGGTTGCCTTTTGACCGAGGCATAAAAGCCCCTATAGACTTCGGTTGGCTTTTGACCCGAGGCAAAAAAGTTTGATAAATTGCAAAAATGCCATGGCATCCTTATAGGCTTCGATTCTATAATAACTGAGATCTATAAGGCGATGTAAAACCAAAAAATTGCATTAGTGCTACCTTGGTTTGGAAGGAAATGAGGCATATTAAGACGCGATGACATTTTTGAAATTAAAAAAAACTTTTATGCCTCGGGTGTCAAAATAACTGAGGCAAAATTGGTGGAATTTGTGGTTATGCCTCAGGTGTGATTTGGACCGAGGCAGTATAGAAACTTTTACAATCATTTTTCTGGATTGAACCCTTCTTCTTCTTCTTAATTTTTTCTTTTTTTCCTTTGTAAGACCCATGGAAATTAATTAATTAAATAATTAATTAATTAATAAATGCGTGAGAAGGGGACTTTTATGACATTAAATGTTAACTAGTATGATGTGGAAAAGTACTAGCTCAAATGGTTGAGAGTACTTTAATTGTGTGAAAGGACTTGGGTTTGAGTCTTATGTATGCCTTTTATGTGTTATTTGGATTATTCTTATTTTTTTTATAATATTTTTGTACCTAATGAGTGATAGTATAATCATACTTATTATGATGTTTTCTTAAGAAATTTATATAAAAGTAATACATAACTATAATACACAATTTGAACCATGAAAAATAAGTAAAATCAAATTAAGTAAAATATTAAAGCTGACCATAATTAACTTGTGGATAATAGTTATAGATATTGTAACATCCCGTCAGGATATTACTAATTTTTTTTATAAAACAAAGAAAATAAATAAACACGTCGCATATAAGAATACCACATTTCCCAAAACACGGGAAATTTAAAATTTTATAAAATAACTAAAGTACTCTGAAATCCCAAAATAAAATAATGAAGTCTTATCAAATAGGCCACAAGCCTTTACAAATTATTTTTCCAAACATAAAATAATACAAAGATAAAACTCCTGAGTTATCCCTTCTCCACTGCTAAGCTCCACCAGAACCACCTATATCAACATCACCTGCTCACGTGTACCGCATACACGATCATCGCCAATCACAAGGAGATAGGGTGAGCTTAACAGATAAAGCATATAAAATGGCATACACATATATAACACATTTATATATAGGCAACACATTCATCCCAAATGAATTTCGTCCCTTTTAATTCATACCACCTGGCCATAACCAGGTTATTCATGTTCTACATCTTCTAGTGATTACATCGAGGTGACTTGCTGTCATACCTATCGACCACAATCGATAGAGCACATGCGGGAAACCATGTTACGGATCATACACCGTAACGCCAGGTGGAGTTCCCAAATACGAAAATAGTTCGCAACGTCCCAAGACTACCAAACTCGTCAATCAACTACTGAGGAGGGCAATCTATTTGGACCCATCCGTACTGGCCACAACCAACACACTCACACCGGCAACACTAGCCAACCCGAGCCACAACTCAAGAGTTGCTCGTGTTCATCTGCCATCCCAAGCCACAACTCAAGAGATGCTATTTCGAGCCACAACTCAAGGAATACCACATGCTTTAACCCCTATCCCGAGCCACAACTGAAGGGATACGTTTCAAGCCATAACTCAAGGAACACCAGTAATCCCACCTTTGACGCATTACCATAAGACTTGTAGATCACACCCACAAAATCAAGAACACCAATACTGCTGCAGTAAAATCGCCTGGCGGGGGATACGTACCACCAGGCGCTGCGCGCTTCCAGACTGCCTAGAAAGTGTGATGGGTCGAACCTTTGTTCATATTAAATATTTAAATTTTGGGAATTTAACATTATTTTCGCGCATAAGAAATGATACTAGAATTTGATTTAAGTCCTTAAGATTATGAATAGTGAATATTTTAAGTCATAAAATAAGTCCCAAAATAAGAATTTTTGGAGAGAAATAGTTCATGTACTAAATGCACCCCCAATTCTCATGTTTACACCCCCTTTTTCCAATTGGAATATCTATTTGTAAAAAAAGACATTTCTGGAGCGAACTGCACCCGCTGTTTTCAAGTTTACACCACCTTCTGTAACTGAACTTTCAATTTCTGTTCTACACCCCTCCTTTTCACTAAGTTACACCCCTAATGTCACTTAAAATCTAGTCCACCAGATTTTGCCACGTGGTAATCCTCCACTTACTAAATTAACCAATGACAGTTTGCCACATCATCAATCCTCCACTAACTCAAATCACCAATCAATGTTTGCCACATCCATAGCCGCCACGACCACATCCGGCCACCGTTGCACACGCCAGAAAGCAGTCGCCCGTTGCGCCCTCGTAAGAAACCCCGTCACCGCTGATGCACCAGTGGTCCACGACATCTTCATCTTCCCTGCACATCCCGCGACCAGCATTTCGCCATGGCAGCTCCACTCGTCGCGGCCACATTGAAAGGCGCAGCTTCATCTCCCTGTCACGCTGCCAGAAACCCCAACAGAAACACCAGCGGAGCTCGTGCAAACTGTATGCGACGGTACACGGCCTACACCTGCTTGAATCATTCTCGCCGCTAGTCCCTGCGTCGAAACCGTTCGCTCCCGTGCCGTCGTCGATGTGCACCGCTTCCACGGTAGCCACCACGTCGCACTCATGCCGCCTTCTTCCTCCATCATCTCGCAGCCCTCACCATAATACCACCACTCGCACCCCGCCAAAGCCACGCAACGCTGCTACATCTCGACTCTTCCCATCGCGCCACCGCTGTCGCTTTAATGCGCTGCCGTCGCCGCTGAGCCATGCCCGACGCCGTCACAGTCGCACCACCTTCACCTCATTTTCCTCCTCATTTTCACTCTCTCGTCACTGTACGTGGAGACGAAGCAATGTCTCGAATCTGCATGTGAATCTCATCGCAAACCCTCTTACGTCAGCCTGCCGCCATCACGACAGCTGTTAACCATGGAAGAACTCATGGGGAAAACCTAATTCTGGAAAGAGAAAGCGCACTGTTACATGTCCGCTTCTCAATGGACAGTCCAAAGAGTCAAACTGGTCAACCAGTCATCTTTGGGCAAGGGCGGTCAACATTGGTCAAACATACTATTTTAACACTATTTTTCGCAGGTGCTTCCTCTGCAGGAACCCTAAATGGCCTAGAAAAAAGGATCGTTTGCGGCAGTTCATCGCCAACCAGACTGTTTCTGGAAATTTCCAAAAACAATAAATTAAAAGGAATAAATTGTCAAGCATGATCATACCAAATCAGCATACCAATCAGACTTAAATTAATCAACGCATGAAATTACCCTATTTAGCATGCCATTCCAATTTAAAATAAAGGTAACGTGTAAGGTTAGTCTATTTAGCATGTGAATCAGATTTAAAATCCAGTTAACGTGTAAGGTTACTCTAATTAGCATGCGAATCAAATTTAAAATAAAATTAACGCCTAAGGTTACTCTATTTAGCATGCCCATCAAACTTAAAATAAAATTAGCGTGTAAAAGCTCTCCTAACATGGTTTCCTTGCTTAAAACGCAAATGCTAGAGCTCCTCCTTTGATCACCAATGGTCTCCTTAGCACCACTTCAATTTAGCTCCTTTAATTCACTTACTAATCATTATTTTTTCTTAATTTCGTGCATCTTACAATGCTCTCAAAAATTCAGCCTCCAAACCCCTTTATTCTCTCACAATTTGTCTTTTAATGGTGATTTAATTAACAATAATGATGGGAAAATGAAAATGACTTTAAGACTGATTTTAATTGTCATTCAAAGTCACTTATGGACGGTTGTCCCAACCTCCCTTGGCTGCTCATTCATCTAGAATTTTCTCCACCCTTTCACCTTCATGCCAAAACTAATTTTAGCAAAAAGAAGTTTAATTTAAAATTACCAACCCATAACCATGCCAAATGCCAATTCAATGCATAACCATTCAACCAATTCATGTTTCGTGATATTTATAATTCTATGATTATATTATCACTCAACATGATCAAGCATATTATTATTAAAAATAATAATAAATTAAATAACACACATAGGACTTGAACCCAAGTCCTTTCAACACAACTAAATACTCTCAACCACTTGAGCTAATACTTTTTCATGTCATATAAATCAATAATTAATGCCTTAAAGGCTCCCACTACCCGCATTTATTAATTAATTAATTATTTATTTATTTAATTTTCACGGGTCTTACAGATATGACTTCTACTTATTAGAAGCAACAAAATTACCATGCATTCAGTCTTACAAACAAAATAAAAGCAAACTTGCTTGAAAGTGCAAAGTAAACCATAAATACCATCTAAAGTAAAATTAAAGAAAAGTTAAATATTAAAAGCTAAAATCTTTTTTGACATAGACTTTTATCTTCTTCTTTCTCATTTGGTTGTGAGCTGCAAACACAATAACTGTTGGCAAAAGCAATACAAGTCTAAATGTTGAAGCAAGATTTTGATGATGATAAAAGAAGCCTGAAAGCCATCTCGAAGACAATATGAAGACTACATGTTATTATGTTTAAAGCTATCTTGTAAAATGTAATTAGATTAAGTTAGAAGCAGTATTGTACAAGAAAATTCTAGTATTTCTCGAAATATCAAAATAATAATCGATTATCACTTGGAATAATCGATTATCCTGAGCTGAACAAATTTTTTCAAGAAAGCACTGGAATAATCGATTATTACTTCTGATAATCGATTATCTGCTCAAAAATTTGTTTTCCATAAACCATATTGGAATAATCGATTATCACTAGTGATAATCGATTATCCTGGACTGTTGGGCGCGACTGTTCAGCTTTTTAACCTAATTTCTAGAAACCCTATTTAAGGAACCTCAGAGTTACTTCTAAATCACCTTTTTGAGAAGCTAGAGTGCTAGTGTTGTGACTGCAAGTGAGTTCTCTGAGTGTTCTCAATAGAAGCTTTGAAAAACCTAGTGTGGGTAGAGCGATAACTTTTCCTGAGAAGTGTTCTAGGAGATTGAGTGCTGCTGCTGTTGCTAGGAAAGCTAAGGTCAAGGTTCTCTGTGTGATTCAGAGAAAGGTGTTCATCTCTTGTGTGATTCAAGAGAGGTGTTTTCTTTCCTTACACTCT
>Ga0214542_1010435_pt1 | contig 13560 bp, 4 predicted proteins | sample CNSS1metaG_FD_160096 | JGI IMG/M metagenome (GOLD analysis project Ga0214542, IMG submission 160096) | Root nodule microbial communities from cowpea collected in UCLA plant growth center, Los Angeles, California, USA - CNSS1 | ecosystem: Host-associated > Plants > Roots > Nodule | place: USA...
GTTGCCATGGCTTCTAGCCTAGCCTTGTAGTGGCGTGTTTCTCACATTTTTACCATTTCTTTCCTTTCCATTTTATGTTTTCTTCTTCCTTTAATTGTTCTTGGTTTTCTATGGTTTATGTGTTTTCAATTTCCTTTTTGTTTTGAATCAATCCATCATCTTCTTCTCTTGAGCTTTGTGAAAGGAACCTTCACATCTAGATAGCTTGCTATCTTAATGTCCAGTGGGGATTTCACTTAGCTTTCTTAATCAACTCAAACCATATTCAATCATCTTAAAAAGGAACAACATAATCCTTCATCATTGGGCCGATGGTCGAGACGGGTCAACTTGAGCCAACGACCAAGATGTGTTGGGTAGCGCCCTAGGTCGAGAAGGGTCGACGGTCGGGAAGTTCTAGCCAGAGTCCACGACGGAGATGGGTAGTGCCAGACCGACGACCGTGACGAGATAACCTTAGGACGACGACCAATATGGGCTGGCCCGAACCCATGATTTAGATAGGTCGATGATCGAGACATGCCAAAAGAGACTAACGACTTAGACGGGCAAGACAAGACCAACAAATGAGATAGACTAGCTTGGGCCGACTATCAAGACGGTCTAGATCAAGCTCAGAATCAAGATGGTCTGAGCTGTTTCGATCCGTCGTTCATGAGGATATGGCTTGGACTGACGACTGAGACAGACTGGGCTGGCCTGTGGCCTAGACGAACGCGCTAGTGCTTGTGGCTCAAACGAATCAGGTCGTGTCGACGATCAAGACTGGTCAACCTGTGCCCACTACTGAGACAGGCTAGCTCAGACCAACGATTTAGGAAGTTCGTCCCGGGTTGACGGACGAGACAGGTCAGCCTAGGCCTACTAGCGAGACGAATCGACTTGTGCCTATAGCTGAGACGGGTTGGGCAAAGCCCATTGCAGAGACATTCATGACAAATCTTTAATCTTCTTAGAGCATTTTATGCTTGGTTTAGAGAATTGGGGAAAGAGGTTTGGTTGGCCAAGGAGAGCCATCATCCAAGTTTGATCTTGTTCAAGTTTTTGGGTGTTGCTTAGTGGTTTTCCATGTCTGCAAGTGAGATCTTGTTGTGCTTGTTGAGACTCTTGTGGGATACAAAAGTCTTAGTGTTTGTTTTGTATATTTTGAAAGTGTAATCTTGTGGATTGTGTAAATCTTTTGAAATAGTGCAAGTCAGGCCTAGGTTGCTTTGACAAACTGGATGTAACTGAGTTTTGAGTGAACGAGTATAAAAATTTGTGTGCTTGTGTTTGATTCTTACTCTCTTTGCTTGATTTTTGATGTAAAGATTCAAGAAATCTTGTTTTAATAATCTTTGTATGTTTCTTGAGTGATTTGACACAATCTGAGGTTGTATCTCTGTTTGTATTACTATCTATAATCAATCTTGATAAGTTGCAAATACTGATTTGGAGTTAATCATCAAATTCATATTTCTACATAATTTCCTAGTATTTCAAACGACTACTTCTATATTTTAATTTGTTGAAATATATTAATTTGTATGGTTGACTCTCTATTTAATGAAATCAACCTATTAACTCTGTTTTCAATCAATTGAAAGTGCATGGTCCAACAGTAATTGCATACTGACTTCTTGGTTGTTCTGATTCAATTAAAGGTTTTTTTACAAGTATAAAAGGAACTAAATTTTTTGAAAAGGCCAATTCAACTCCCCTTCTTGGCTAATTACTTCTTCCATTATTTATAATAGGAATATAAACATTTTGGCATAAATTAGAAGAAATGTTATTCTCATCCTAGAAAGCATATATAAATAAAGTGTTAGAGAGGTTCTAGATGGAAAAACGCTCATCATCACTAGGGATGGCAGTGGGGCAGAGCGGGGACGAGTTTCGCTATCCCATACCCATCCCTATAGAAAATATTCATCCACATTCTCAAATTCAAATCCAACGGGTATCAAACTTTTGTCCCATCCCCACCCCCACCGAGTAACGGGTATAATCTCGTACTCGTATCCGTACCTGTTTTCTTACTACTTCAATATTAATTTTAATTAATTTTTATAAAATAATAAAAACCTATGGTAAATGAAACATAATATTATCAAATATTCAATATTAGGAGGATGATTGTTTTTTCAATATCAAATACTTTGAGATAAATTGTAATTATTTACATTTTAGATTAGAATATGAAATAAAATTTCATGAGAACCAAAACATTTATTAAATTTGCAAACATTAATAAGACCTAGTTGATAAAATTTAAAAATATTTTTAAAAAAATATAAAAGGAAAACAAATATTCAAATTAAAATATATTTTAAATGTTTGTTTACTTCAATTTTTTAAATTCTAATGAATCTCTTTTTTATATACTAATAAAATTTATAATACATCACTTGATCAAAATGACACAAAGAATAAATAATAAAATTTTGACATAGATCTTGTATCTTTTGAACTGCAATATATGTTGGATGGTGATATTGAAAAAATGTGTGTCTTAGAAACAATTTGAGAGAATATTGAAAAAATCGCGCAAAGAAAAAAATGTATAATTAAGAGTATGATAAGATGAAAAATACCTTATAAGAAAACTTTTCAAATGTTAACATATATACTCAATGGTTGAGAAATAACGAAAATTATTTTAGCGAAACAAAAGAGTTCTTCAAATGAAACAAAAATAAATAATAAGTAAAGATTTTTTTTATATTACATAGTAAATGAAAGGTTTATAATATTAAACACTTAAATTGAGAGTATTAAACATTATCATGTGAAAGAAAAATATATAATAAATAAAAATATTAAAAAATAATAGAAATATTCAAATGTGAGACATAAAAAAATTTTAATTAACATATATCATTTTAACATAATTAAATGAAGGTTATGATAAGATGAAAAATATATTAGAGATGCGAATGAGTTTCATGACAAACTAAATAATTAGAAGAAATAAAAAATATAGTGTTTATATATATATATATATATATATATATATATATATATATATGGTTACTTAATTAATTGTGAATATTTTAATAATTTAAACGAGGATGGAGATATGGCGGAGACAGGTATTATGGCGGGGATATGTACATCCCAATACCCATCCCCATCCCCAATTGAAAAAATTGAGGATTCCCCATACCCATACCCAGTCAATGCGGGGATTCTCCATCAAAACGAGGACGAGTTCAGGCAATACCCACGAAGGCGGGTTTATTTGCCATCTCGAATCATCACACATCCCAATTCAGAAAAGGAAACAAGTTTACTCTTGCTCAATGTCCTAAGAATGATTTTGAACATGAACAAATGGAAGCAATTCCGTATGTGTCTATTGTTAGGAGTGTTATGTAAATCTTTTAAGAGATTATAAAATATTCTAAGGGGGTCAAAGAATATTCTATAGAACCTAAAAGCTTATGTTTGGACAACCAAAGTTGGAAAGGATAAACTTGACGTTAAGAAGTGAACTTTAAGCCTAATTCAATATTACAAAATATTACAAATTTGTTGAAAACAAAAAATTGATTTTGAACTAGATTAAAATAAGGGAAGAAACGCGAATGAGGGAACTACTTTTGGATGAACTGGAGAATAAACGTGAATAAGCAAGTTGCTTTGAAGAAACACACATACGACGTATTGTGCTGATGTTACCAAATTTTAGGAATTTAAGTTAATGTGGGCTATATAGTCCAAATGCGGGTCAACATGTCATTGGTCTATGCAAGTTATTCGAGTAGGGCCTAAACGAGCCAATAAGTTAAAATAGTTAGCATGCCTTGTTCTTTTTCATGTGGGTCAACAGGTCGGTTCACATGGTACATCCTACATTGTCATCCCTATTAATAAAGTAAAGGTTGTATCCTTTTTTATATAAGGTTAAATATGTGTTTGGTCCCTCAAGTTTCAGTGAATTTTGGAATTAGTCCCTCATCAAAACTTTATACCAATTTAGTCCTTCATCTTTCAAAATGCGTGAATTTTGTCCTTTTAACCAAATTTTGCTAAGTTTATCTGACGTTTCAAGCACATTTCATGATAGTATTTAAGTTAACATTGAAGCAAAAATGTGTCAAACAGTGTAAATAATTTAAATACTATCATGAAATGCGCTTGAAACGTGAGATAAACTTAACAAAATTTGGTTAAAAGGATTAAATTCATGCATTTTGAAAGATGAAGGACTAAATTGGTCAAAAGTTTTGATGAGGGACTAATTCCAAATTTCGCTGAAACTTAAGGGACCAAAAACATATTTAACCCTTTTATATATTATAGGGTCACCAGTGCAGTAAGGGCTTTTGGCCCCGGTTATTTTCAATATTCTACCCTGGTTCCAAAATCGAGGCATATTGGGATGAAGCAAAAAAGGGTAGTTTTTGGCCTTGGGTGTCAACCGAAGCAAAAACACCCCCTTTCTGCCTCGATTCTAATCAACCCGAGGCCATACAGGAAACTTTTCTGCCCCGGTTGTGGTCGAACCGAAGCCATATAGTCAAAAAAATTTAATTAAATAAATTTTTCGAAGACCTTTTAGCCTCGATTATGGTAAGAACCGAGGCCTAATGCACACTTTTTTTTAATAGGATTTCTATTTTATGATTATTCCCACATTTAAACCTACATATTTTTTTTTTCAGAAACCAACACAGACAGAACATAATATTTTATGAAACATTCACAATCCAAATACATTTAATAGACAATTAAAAATCATCTACAATTCAAACATTATCCTAATCAATACTATTGTACATCTGAATTATAAATTTTGCACATGTTATCCTACCAAACTTTATGGACTTTGCGGGAAATGGGGCAGGACTATTGAATGTCTGCAAAATAAGACATTAACTTAAGTTAGTATATAAAAAGACAATATTGCAAAGTATTCGTTTTAATTCAAATATATATTATCGTTTCCTAATTAGTTGTAATACGATCACGCATAATAGTTGTCATTCATTGCATTATATAGTAACCACACTCATATGAGCCGATTTGTCTATTACACTACATTATACCAACAAAATTGCAATTAATTAATGAAGAAAATCAAATTAAACAATTATAAATATATGGATAGAAATATCAAATCTGGAGGGAACACCATACAAGACATTTTGCCTTAGTCGTTGATCTCCCTAACAACATGTTATGTCCAAGAATTGAACTATAATAAATGGAATAAATTATGATACTTTTATATAACATGTCATATTCATAAGATTAACATTGAGGTTTTTACCAATCTATCACTTGTCTAAGATGGTTGGGGGGAGGACGGTGCAAAGAGCAAAACCATATAGCAAGGTTCTCCCTTAAGGAAACCACAAGTATTTGCCAATGACGTCTGAGAAGAAAATAAATTCATTGTTATGCATTAAAATGACAGATTATATTCATAAGTTAACAAAAATGACTTACCCAGCAACATAAGGGACAAAATAAATTTATTTTTCACGTTGAAATCATTTGGTCACATATGCTTGGATGTCATCAAACTTGTTGCCTTCATGAATTAGTTGGGGGTCTATAAACCCATATAGATCATTGAGCCCCATAGTTTCAGTGACACTAGAGATACCTAGACATAAAATTGATTTGATATAAGTAAATAGATAAATATATCAAATAACTATATATAATGACTAAAAGACTTACATCATCCATAATTGAATAATGGTCATATTTAGTTCCTCTTGTCCCTGTGCAAGCTCCAAGACATCTTTGGAATGCAAGTACAGTGGGATCTCAAGGTCTCTCCCAAAAATGTTAGAATCCCAAGGAACCTGCATTGACTTATCATCTATGATTTCAACAAGTTAGAGTAATGCACCAAGAGGATCTTCCAAAGAGAATGGAATCTTCTTTGGTTTAGGACTTTCCTATATCAATGCAATTTTAGTTAAAATGGAATATAATTTAAATTTGAATCTAATAAACATGTGTCAGAAACCATAGATATATTAAGAGTCTGTACCGGGGGGTCAAAAACAACCAAATCTCTAGGTCAGGCGAGGAAACATTCGAGTGCCTAAGTCACAGTATATACCTGATCTGTTGGCACATGAACTAAAGTAAACGGCACAAGAACCTCTTCTACCGTGAGCTTAACCTCATCCTCTGATAACTCTATCCCATGAAGAATTGTGGCTGCCTCAAATTCTCTTCACTAGGATCAATCTGTTTTTTTTCCATGAAGAGCGACAAACTAATGTTCAGACGCATGATCTTTAACATAGAAAACATGAGATGCTTATTGTGCCATGATAAATGGCTCGTCTCGATAACCCACCTTTCGAAAATCAACTAGAGTCATTCTTGATTCATCCATTTTGACACCACTCTTATATTTGAACAATGGAATAGTAAATATGGTATAATCAACCTCCCATATCTCTTGTATTATACCATAGTATGTCATTGATCCTACTACAAGATTTTGATCTTTAGATGTAGAAAATTGTAGCAACTCATAATAGAAAGAAAATCAAAGCAACATAAATGAACCAAAATGGCAAAAAAAAAAAAAAACAAAACGCGAAGCAAAACCTATTTTCGAACTCACCCGCAGCGGGAGGCGATTTGCAATCGGCAAACCTGGACAGCACGACGGAGGCAATGATGCGCGACGGTTGACGGCAGATGCTGGTCGACGACAGAGGCAGAGCGTGGTGTTGGTGTAGAGCAACGAAGTTCACGTAGAGAGAAGAGAATTGTGGGAGACGATGAATAGTAAGGGTTCATAAATTGGGAACTTTAACAGGCCTTATGGCCTCAGTTCAATTAATAACCGAGGCCTAAAGCCCTTTATTGCCTCAATCCTTAAAGACCCGAAGCCAAACGTCTTGACGCTGGTGGCATTTTTGAAATTTTGGTTATTGGGCTGCCTTATAGGCTTTGATTCTTTTGTAACCGAGGCCTAAAGTTTCTTTACTGCACCAGTTTTCAGAGACCCGAGGTAATATAGTTGGACGAAATTGCAAAAATGTCATTGTCTCCTTATAGGCTTCGGTTCAGCTATAACTGAGGCCTATAAAGCGAAGTAAAATGTCAAATTTGCACTAGTGGGTTAAATATATTTTTTGGTCCCTCAAGTTTTAGTGAAATCTGAAATTAGTCCCTCTTCGAAACTTTAGACCAATTTAGTCATTCATCTTTAGAAATGCGTGGATTTAGTCTTTTTAACTAAATTTTATTAAGTTTATCTGATATTTCAAACGTATTTCATGTTAGTATTTGAAATGTTTAAACCTTTTGACACATTTTCTCTTTCATATAAACTCTCCTTATTTTTAGTTAATTTTTATAATTATATATATATATATATATATAAAATATTATTTTTAATTATAGTATATTTGGTCCTTTGTACAGAATTATAAACAAAATTTTGACACTGCAAAATATTTTTGAAGATCTGCATGTCTCCCTACCCTTAATGAATATGTAATGTGCCTCTCCCATACTCCATCTTTCAAAGATCATACATGTGCTTAACCAAGAATTAAGAAAGCTAATTTGATGTTAACGATAGATAATGATAAATCTTCAAAAAATATTTTGAAGTGCGGAAACTTCTCTTTATAAATTTGAAGAGATTAAATATATTAAAAATAATAAGAAATGGTTTGTATTCATATTATATATGCGTAAAAAAAATAGAGGGGCAAGAACTCTTAATCACAATAAAGAACCGCCACTAGTATTAATTTTACATTGAATATAATCATTAACTTAATTTCATTTATTATTGCTCTTTTTGTTCACAATTATGATTCTTTTCCTTGCGTTCATATTGTTTAAAACTATTTTTTCCTTTTTTTTTAAAGTTTGGTTGAAATTATCTTCTATAAATAAGTCCAAAAACTATTTTGAACACTTACACTATTGAATACAAATCATATTATAAGAATACGGTGAATGTCTTGAGAACATGAGACTCTTACTTTCATTTTTTATATTAAAGATTTTCTTCAAATGAGGACTCTAGATTAATAGGCAGTTAGTAATCCAGGAGGTTAAATTGTCTTCTTTTTTTTTAACAAAGTTATATAAATTTATAGACATAGACATAAACATAAAATAGTATATTCTGATTTTTTTTTTGTTTTAATATAAAATTATTTAAAGAGAGAGAGTTGTGTAGTTGGACGTTGTTTTCCTTAATGAAGTGCATTATGCAGGGCAATTAAATTGTATCTACAATTTGTTAATGTGTGTATCTGCTGTAAGTAAATACCAGTAAAACACATTGATGTTGCATATAATTGCTTAACCGTATCAGTTCACAACAATTGTCACAGAATTAACACTATTTATCATCACCCACGTGGTGCTACTATAAACACGAAGGGGTGTTGCAGAATTAACGCAATTTATCATCACCCACCAAAATTTGGTGCCTCCAAATTGAATTTAATAATCGTTACTAAAGATCTGTTATGTATTAAACTCTGACAGCTGAACCAATTTATGGCACCCTGATTATGAAACCTTCATTTGTCTACACAACCTCTTTTATTAACACAACACCAAATTAAAAAATAAGCTTTCAGCAGGATATATTTATAGACGCCAATAAATGTTTGTGAAAATTTTCATTTATTATTGGATCACGCTTTGAGCACACAATTAATGTTTCACTTTAAATTGATTTGACGGTTCCTTTATTTAATATATTTTCTTATTCTTGCCCACAACTATATAAACTTTGAATATGTGAAGACAAATAAACAATAAAGAACAAATGAGTCATACACATATATAGAAGTATATATACATATAAATAAATAAAAATAAGGTTTTTGAGATCGTAAATTCATGATATGCAGTTATCGTTTTCATATGAAGTCATGCATACTGACCACTTAATATTATATTATTAATGTTTTACTATTTCTGAAAACCTCTGAGTAAAAACTTGATACTAGCCATGCATCAATTCCAAAAAAATTCAGGCGGTTGTGGAAATTCACATGGCAATGTATGTACAATGCATATCACGATAACTGATGCAGTGCATTCATAACACAAAAGAAATAGTGTAATACCTTGTCGTTTTCTGTGGTATGATTTGGGTATAACAATAGAATTTATCTCAATAAAAATTGTTATTTATTTGTACAAGTTGAATAATAAAGAAAATAGGGTAATAATCGACCACTTCATACAAGTTGAGATGTATATGGATGGTAGTTTGAAATCATTGTGTTGCATTTGTAAAAGACACTAGTGTGTTGAATAAGATAATTTAAGAGGGTAATTCATTTATTTGGAGAATTTGAATTTTTTCTAAATAAAATGATTTGTTTGGATGAAGAAATTAGAAAGAAATTGAAATTCAGTCATTTTGAGAAGGTATTTTAAATCACTAAAATAGTAAAATTTGAAATTCACTCAAAAATGAAGAAAATTAAAATTCCACAATTTGTGATATTCCTCATTGTTCAAGATTAGAGATGTTAATTTGGCTCAGACGACCCAGATGACTGAAACGAGTTGGGCCAACCTAACGACATACATGGACTGGGCTGACCTGACGATCAAAATAGGCCCGACAGTAAAACGGGTCAGGCGGATCGACGATCAAGGCGGGCTGGGCATGATTGACTATCAAAACGGGTCGGACGACCTAGACGAGCCAGGTGGGCCAAATGACCCAAACATGCACAATGATCAAGACGAGTCGGGCGAGCTTGAAGACCCACACGAGTTGGATGGGCTCGACAACTCAAACGGGTCAAGCAGGCCCGACGACCTAGACGGGTCAAGCAGGCCCGACGACCCAGACGGGTCAAGCGAGCCCAACAACCAAGACGGGTTGACGGGCTTGACAACTAAGATAGGTCGGGTGGCCCGATGACCCATATTGGCTAGGGGGCCCAATGACGCATGACCTGGGTTGATAACCTTAACGAGCTTGATCGGTCCAATAACCCAAATGGGCTTGATTGACCAAACAACCCAAATAGGCCTAACCGGCCCGATAACCCAAACGGGCCTGACTAGCACAACAATTCAAATGGGCCTGATATGCCCAACGATCCTAACGGGCTCGATCGGCCCGACAATCCTAACGGCTCTGACGACCTTAACTGGTCGGGCTAGACTAACCTGACGGACTAGACGAGCTCGACGATGTAGACGGGTCGGGCCGAGTCGAAGACCTTAATTTGACCGAATTTAAATATTTTAAGTTGACAATTATATTTATTAAATTTAATTTCAAAATTTATATATTAAAATAAATATTATTAAAATGAAATTTTATCTCATATGAGAAATTCAATTATTTTATCCAAACAAAAAATTAAAATATAAGGTATTTCAAAAATTATTTAAAAATGAAGGAAATTCAATTACAATAATTTCAAATGCAATGCATTTCAATTTTTTAAAATTGTTGAAATACATCATCCAAACACAAAGGTTAAAAGAAGATGATAAGTGTGAAAATATTAAAAGTATGTTTGGTTTTAAACTAATAAGTGATGAGTTGTTGTAATGATTTAGGAGGGGTGAAGTGATGAAGAGCATCTTAAATATGCAACCAAACGTACCACGGTTTAACGTTGGATAGGAGCATCCTCTTACAAGATTACATTCAAGAAAAAAACAACTACGTATAACTTTTTTGCATTATACCAACGTACGAAGTTAGTTGGATTGATGACAACTAATCTGCAACGCTATGTATATTGTGGAGAATGGTAACATTCACGAATATGGCTAGATTTCAGGTACGATTCTCTCACGTTTCACGACAAATATAAAGTAGATGTGGGACGATAATACCTCACATTTCAAACTATTTCTTCTTGTGAGAGAAAAATGAAAAAGAAAAAAAGAAAGAGTTTAAAGGTGAAGGGAAACTCTGGGTGACAGTGTACGAAACATAATAATTTTACGATGTAGCAGCAGATAAAATACGCACATGCTAACCATATTAATTAAATTATAAAACAAAATAAAAGGAAAGCTATGGTTTCATACTTTTAGGGCTGATTGCCAACCTCTCAATATCTGACCACACTTATAAATGGGGAATTCTATTTTTTAGCAACTGCCTGAATATTAACTAAATTAAACCTAAACCATAGACTTCCACATTCAAACTCATTATTTTTCAGGGGTATCACTCTCTAATTATGTTTCTTTTTATTCATCAAATTAGCTAAAAAATCTTACCTATAGTATTCATTTCATTCACACCATACACCATTTTTGTTTTTGTTGTCTAAAATGAAGCAACGATTCAAGTTGTTTTAATCAAATATAGTTTAATATTTTTATTCAACTATTGCATTGTTAGTTTATCATTATTAGTATCAGTTAAAGTAAGTGGGCTTAATGAACACCAGTGCAGAAAAAAAAAACATTTAAGATAGGCTAAAATTATCTTTTACATATCAGAACAAGTACTGACCTAGTTTCAGTCAATATAAAAAGAAAGACTTTTCAATATTGATTCTAGCTGCAACCGTGGTTGAAATTACGGTTTCAAGATTAATTATAAGATTTGAATTTTTTTTTTTAAATAAAAAAAATTGGTTTTTGTTAACCTAAAATATAATAATGTGTTTACATAATTTTAATTTTGATAGGATAACTCATTTTTATAAAGAATATAAGATTTTTTATGATAAAATATACTATTTGAGTAAAAGTTTTAAAATATGAGAATTTTATTAAAATAATTGAATTATAAAATTTGAAGAATTTGAATTTTTTTATATTTTCAAATTCATGTTTTATTAATCTTTGTGTATTCTTCTTATTTCGATTTGTATATGGTTAAGATTTTTTCGACCAACGTGGAGGAAACTTTTTTTTTTTATGAATGTAATATTTTTTTCGATTGATTATTATTATTTTGTTCAAGTCTATTATTTTTCAACTGATGGGTTAATTTTTTTTTTTTTTTTGTGAGGGGTTCATTAGGTTTGATTATATAAAGAAAAAGAAGGTAAAGAAAAAGAAAATGGGATGAAAATATAGGCATGGCATAAAATGTTATTATCCGTCCGAAGTATTATCCCATATGGAACTTGTCTATTACAATTTTACTTTTAAAAGACACATCGGTGGATGGGAGAAGAAAGGGATACGAGATTATTGGACATGTGGTAAGAACAACTTTGTCATACCTATTTAACACACACCTCAATTATTTCTAATAATAACAAATATAAAGTTTTTGTCAATCACTTACTAATTTAGTTATTTTAATATTTATTACAATTTTTTTAACTAAGATTATTTTCTTACATACAAGAATTTTTTATTGATACTAACATAAAATTGGAAAAAAGTTCCAGTCATGAACATTTCTTGATAAGTGTTAATTATGGTCGGTATTAACTAAAAATAATTTATTGAAAAATGAGAAAAGTTTTTCAAATATTTTAAAAAGTGTTGATGAACGTTAATCAAAAAATAATATCAATCAAAATCGACTAAAAAAACTGTCAAGGTTCATATTTTTGAATTAATACAATTATTTTTTATTTTCTTTTTTAGATTTAGTGGTATTTAAAATATTTTATCTAAATAAAAAATTAAAATTAATTAAATTTAAATCCAAACAAAAATTTAAAAATAAAATGAGATGGATTTATAAATTTTGAAATTTACTATCCAAACACTCTTTTTAAATGTTCAGCGACTTGTTACATTACTACTCCTGTCAATAGACAATTAGGTATCAGTATACTGTACAGTGTAACGTTATGTTGTACTTGCTGCTTAATGTAATAAATTGACATACGTCATATATATATATATATATATATATATATATATATAAAAAATTGTCCAACTAAATATTATATCGTATAACTTGCAAAATTTATATTATCTCATTCCATCAATCAACATCCTAGTATTAAACTAAGCATTACAATCATGATTTCACATTTTATTTGAACTCCACTTACTTAGGGATAAATCTATGAAAGCCTGATGAAAAACCATTCAACATTTGATATCAAATGTTGAAGTTGTGAGGGCAAAGTTGTCGCGTGTTACGAGTCCAATGGAGACGAAACTTTCTTTAAGACAAAATAGTGCAAAATAGAAATCTCCACTCTCTATATTAGTTTCCTCGCATAATAACTATGTAGAAAGTTATTTCAAAATGAATTGGCACGATCAGATGTAGAAAGTACATAGGATGGGAATGGAGATTATCAATTTTGTTCACTTCATAGGACCGGATCTCGGACCACATGAATTGGGGTCAAAAAAGTTTACAAGATCAAAAATGTCCCGATTAAAAAAACTCATAGAATTAAAAAGCTCATAAAAATCTTGTAGGTCATAATAAAAGAAAACATAAGATTTTTTCGAGTATATCCCCTTTCCGCGACTAAGCTTCACCTGAGCCACCTGCATCAACAACATTTGCTCCCGTGTACTGCGTATACGATCATCGCCAAACACACACAGATAGGGTGAGCTTAATAGATAAAACATATATAATGTTACATATATATATATATATATATATATATATATATATATATATATATATATATATATATATAT
>Ga0214542_1010436_pt1 | contig 13559 bp, 11 predicted proteins | sample CNSS1metaG_FD_160096 | JGI IMG/M metagenome (GOLD analysis project Ga0214542, IMG submission 160096) | Root nodule microbial communities from cowpea collected in UCLA plant growth center, Los Angeles, California, USA - CNSS1 | ecosystem: Host-associated > Plants > Roots > Nodule | place: USA...
CAAGCCATAATGTCTCCAATTATTATAAAAACATAACACTAATCACCATTAACATCCAAAACATAACACATAAAACTTTTGACTTTTCCTCTCCTAAAACATCACAAATGTAACCACTCATAAAGTCTGCTCAATAACTCCTAATTTAAGTTTATCCTAACAATAGTACCCTCCAACCAAATCAACATGCATTCATGTTAACTCTAAAATAAGCAACCAAATACACACAAAAAAAGAGGAAAACACGACAATGTGAGAGTTGGCTTGACTATGAGGTGGTTAGATATACACATACACGCATGGTTGCGCCATCAGAAAGACCAGAGTCCCTTCATATACTTCTTTGAGAATTTCTCCTCATTGTTTAGAATCACTTTTGCTGACTCCATCAGGGTAAGCCTTTGGTTCCTGATAACCTCTAGGTAGTGTAAATCAGGTGTTCCTGATAACCTCTAAGATTTTCTTAGAGGATAACATGTTAATCTCCTCTTTAAACAGATTCAATTAACATCAAGTGATAAAATATTGGAAACTCATTTTATGCTTAAAACTAGGAAAACTTAGATAGTTAGCCTAAGAATAGTAGTTAATTAGATGATTTTTAAAGGTAAGCATGATGTACACTGATGCAGTGGATCCAGTTCTAGTGCCAAAAATTCCATCCAAGAGAGTCCTGAAATCCTTGAACTTCAATGAATAAGTATAATATTTTAGAAGTAAATGGACATAGAAATGTAATGTCAAAGAATCAGACATTACTTGCCAACCAACACCACAACCAAGCACAAATGGTGGAATAGGGGTTGCTTTACCTAATCTTGATGCCACAATGAATGTCCCTGTTGATTGTCCTTAAATAATGAAAATGGCAAAACTTATATCAAATACATCTAAATAAAAAAGAACATCAATAATACCCCTTAAAATTTGGAGTAGTCAAATTACAAGATAATGTCAAAAAGACTGGGGCAAGTTCACAAATTTTTTTTAAATTTAATGTGTTGTTCACCAAGTCGTACTGATATAGGTACACAATGTCATGTGCAAAATATTGCTAGCATTAGACTTTGTGATTATGATTGTTTTATTTCAATAATATAAAAACCATCCTCACAAGTATTTTTACATTAAAAAAAACGAACCTCTATAGGTGCAACAAGAGAAGTAGAAACCATAGAAAAAATATCAGCAACATTGAAAGAAGGGCGTCCCCATCGAAATGGATATGGAACTCTTATCCTGCACAGATGGAATGATGTCTAATTGAAGAACAAAGCTTTAGATAACCATTCACATGAAACCATTAGAAAAATGACCAGGCATGCAACTCCAAGTACAAAATAAAAAACTAGTTTAATGTTTTAAAGCCTTTGATGTTACCATTATCATCTATCACGTCACAAACACAAAATATAGATCTGAAAAACTGCACGAGTCTTAATAACACAAAACAAGCTACTTAAGACTTACTAGGGAGTGTAAGGCCCATTAAAAAAATTCACTTCATTATTTCTGCCCTAAAGTAAAGGGCTGCCTTTTTTTTATTGGGCCTAGGGCTGGCCCAAGTGATATAACCAAACCCTAATCTAACCTAACCCTCTCACTCTCACTATTCCATAGAACCAGCTGTCACCCCTCTTGGCCCCTCACAGAACGCTCTGCTAGGGTGTGCTCTAGGTCTTCTTCGAGCTAACGCACACCAGCTCCTACTCCACGTAAGTCACTCCTCAGCTCATGCTCCTTATTTTCATGGTCTATGTTCATTGTTACTGTTAGGGTTTGGTAATAAACCGCCCCTTTCCTCTGTTTTACCGTTTGTTCCAGCTTGTTGACCATCCTAGGGACAATTTTGCTCATTGTGTGCATGTCGGAGCGTCCCGCTAGCTTGATTTCTAGGTACGAGAAGTTAGGGTTTCGAGTTTTGTTGGTTGTGGCTTGTTCTTGAGCTTGCTTATTGTTTGTATGGATAAATTACTATTCTAGTGCGTGAAGTGCTTGATATGCTTGGTTGAGTTAGAAAAACACATCTGTTGCAGGTGAATCAGGGCGAGAGCTGTTAATCTCGCCCAGGCGAGTCGGACTCTCCTAAGCGAGTCTGGCGAAGGCTCGCCCAAACCAGTTTGCACGAAAAGTCGCCCAGGCGACCCGCTCAAATTTTTGAGCGAGCGAACAACTCGCCCAAGCGAGAGGGGTCTCGCCTAAGCGAGATCCCGCGTTGTTTTCTTGTTCCTGTTTTGAGCCCTCGCCTAGGCGAATGGGGACTCGCCTGAGCGAGACCCTTCAGCCTGAGCGAGGTGATAGGCGAGACAGTACTGTGTTTGGATGTTTGTTTATTCCTGGATGATTGGTTTTGGTTTGGGTATGAATGTTATGATCAGGGACATGTATATAATTGAGTATGATGTATACGTAGCATGATTCATGAATTACAAATGATGGGTTTGGTATGAGTATCGGCATGTTAACTAAATGAGGTGGGTGTTATTAGAGTGGCATGATAATGAGATGAGTTGGATTATATGTACATTGATGGATTATGATGAGTCCAAATGAGTTGGACCTGGAAACGTGAAAGGTAAAGGCTTTAAAGGTTGACATAATGAATGTATCCTTGCATGGTGAATATTATTTGACTATATGATCGTATTTTGTCTGTGTCAGTGCATAATTCCTTGGGGTCTCTAGGTGAAACTTTCAGGGCCGCGCTTCAGTGGTCGAGACGTAATTCCATGGCCCCTGTTAGTGGGTGTCCATGGTGGTGCCCCATCTGTATAACTAGGTAAGATTCAAGTTAAGGTTGCATCCTAACACTCTAAGGAGTCAGTTAGTCTCACTTAGAGCGGACTGACTCCTGTGTTGACAGTAGCAGAAGGCCCGAAATTCATTAAAGGCTAACCTTGTGGTGAGGGAAAATTGATTCATTGTAACACTTATAACACATAGCTTGGGGGTGAGCAGCTCGGGGGTGAGCAGAGGTATCTACCACAAGTGCAAGCATCCGCTGAATCCGACCAGGTTATACGTATCTTGATGAGTCGAGTCGAGTCGCGTCGTAGTGTATCGATTGAAAGTCATAACATGCTTGGTTGTTGTATGGATATTGAATGGTGAAAATATATTTGACTGTATGATGAGAATGTTGTTGGCTCTAGCTTACCCTATTTGTTGTATGGTTGTCTTGTATGTGGCTATCCTTTCTTGCGATGATCATCAATTCAATTGATGGGAGCAGATGGGCGAGGTTCCCGCGGTTAGCAAGGAAATGGCGATTCCGCTGCTTAGCCATCTGGGCTAGACTTTATATTTCTTTCCTTCATGGTTTTCGTTAGGGATATGGCCCATGTATTGTTTTACGCCTTGCTACCCTTTTCTCTTTTGCTAGACTTGTATTTGGTTTCTGTTGGCATCGTGGTGTGCCCAGGTTGTAGGGGTTGTGTTAAGGACCCCAGGACTACGCTACAGTACTACAACCTTATGCAGTTTGATAACAGTCTGTACTTGATTTTTTCTTGTCCAAAACATGCTTCCTTGAGTTCTTGCTTATTTTCCTCCACCACAAATGCTTCCTATAACTTGTTTAACACACTCAAAATAGAGATTAGATGTAAAACAAGCATAAAGTAATTAAAACCCAAAACAATACAAAACACACTAAACTTGAAAATATAACAAGATAAAAGCTAGGAAAGAGTTGATTTATTCATGATAATAAACACACAAAAACATGTAAGAAGCAACATTATCATATTCTCCTCTGATTTTCTTCTAAATAATCTAATATCTTCAAGATATATTTGTTTGTTTTGGAGATCTAAAAAGATTTAAAAAGATCTTGAATATTTAAAACAATTTGGTAGTTATTATCTTCTGATATTTTATGATATAATTAAATAAGATTATTTAAAAATATCAAATAAAATATCTAAAGATATATTTTCCCCAAATTATCTTTTATCATGAATATTTATGATTTATCATGAATATTTTGTTGCTTGTTCTCTCTTCTTGGCTTAGCCAAACTTTCCACCTTCTCAAGCTTTTCTTGCCTTCTTCATGCATGCTAAGTTTGGATTTTTGTGCTTTTGATAATTTTCTATTCTTTTCCATAAGCTCAACTTAGGTGCAACTTCACTATCACACCTAAAAATATCCAAAGAAGGTTACCAACCACTACCAATTTTGTATTCTGCATACTACTGCCTTTTTTTTTAATTTATTCTTACAAATAACATGTAATTTTTTTTAGATGGTCTATGATAACACATTGAACAAACCCTAGTTCCATTTTCATTGGTCAATTTCATTAGCGATTTGATCAACTTCGTACAAAACAAGTACTACTTAAGTTAACTAAATTACATTTTTATTTTCATTCGCATCTAATGTCAACCATTTGCTTTCAGTTCTTGTGGACACCTTATCGACAAAATGAAATAAGTCGATTGATTGTCGTTGTCACCCCTCCGGTATCAAGAGAAAAAAGTACCTATGATTTGGTTCGCAACGTTGAATTTCAACAAGCGGATCGGGTCATGTGACAATTTGGTTTCACACAAAATATCCCGTTTGACCCGGTCAACCTCATTCAGGTTCACAGAGACGATTTGAGAGGGATAAATGATAGAGATTGGGCAGCATATCATCATTAGTGGATTGCAATCTACGAACGAGTTCTTAGACGTGTTTATGAAGCAAGTACTAGAATTTCCACCTAAGAGCGGTGGGGTTCACTTTCGCAATGGTGTTTGAAGCAAAACCAATGTCAATAATTACTAATGGGATGGTTTCTACTAAGGGTATAAAATTAAAGGAGTAAGTGGATGAGTTGTTAGATATGTAGCGATGTAGACTCAGTGGAATCGTCAGGATAACTACAAGTTTAGTGGATCTTGGAGGAGTGGCAGTGATCTGTTAAATAGTTCAAGGTTATGTGTTGGGTAAGGGAGGAATGGATTTTTAGACCTATGGTTCTAAATAGTGGAGGCAATGTGGGGGGAAATGAATGTTAAGACAATAAATGAAAAATTGGATTTCAAGGGTGTCACAACCGAAATTGCGACGGGATGACGAACCAAAAAAATAAAATTTGTAAAAAAAGAGTTTGGAGTCGCCACCATAGTTATTATAGGAAACTATGGAAAACCATAAAAAAAGAGCAAGGTCTACGAAAATAGAGATTGGGGTACGGGAGTTAATCATGCGTAGGGAAGGTGTTAACACCCTACAACGCCCATCCTAAGACGATACCTTTAATTAAAATACAAATTGATGTGGTCTCCTTTAAATATTTATTTTAAAAAAAAGAAATAAAATAAATTAAATTAAATTAAATTAAATTAAATAAAATTAATTAATAAAAAAAATAAATAAATAAAAATAAATAAAGATGACAAAGAAAAACAAAGGAAACAAAAAAGATTTTTTGTTTTATGGGCCCGACAAGGATTACTCCTTGCTCCTACGTATCTCCATTCATAATGGAGAATCAGGGTCACGTAGTTCTTTATGAAAAAACTTTTTGAAAAAAACAATTTGTTCGAAGATGTTGATATCACTTTTTTTCAAAATTTTGTATTTTTTGTAGTAATCTTATAGAAAAGCGAATGTATTAAGTACTAAGATGATGTAACGTCCCATTTAATTATTAAGCAAAATTAAAGGAAACGTCACACCGAGATAACACTGTAGCGTAGTCCTGGGGTCCATAACACAACCCCTACAAACCGGGCACACCACGATGCTAAAGGAAAACCAAATAAAAGTCTAACAATAGAGAGTAGAGCCAGAAGGCATAAAGCAATACATGGGCCATAGCCCTAAAGAAAACCATGAAGAAAATAAAAATCCAGCCCAGATAGCTAAGCAGCGGAATCGTCATTTCCTTGCTAACCACGAGAACCTCGCCCACCTGCTCCCATCAATCAAATTGATGATCATCGCAAGAAAGAAGAGCCACATACACGACAACCATACAACAAACAGGGTAAGCTAGAGCCAACAACATTTTCATCATACAGTCAAATACATCTTCACCATCCAATATCTATACAACATCCAAGGATGTTATGACTTTTCAATCAATACACTACGACTCGACTCGACTCATCCGGATACGTATAACCTAGTCGGATTCAGCGGATGCTTGCGCTTGTGGTGGATACCTCTGCTCACCCCCGAGCTATGTGTTACAAGTGTTATAATGAATCAATTTTCCCCCACCACAAGGTTAGCCCTTAATGAATTTCAGGTATCCTGCTACTCTCACCACAGGAGTTAGTCCGCTCTAGGTGAGACTAACTGACTCCTTAGAGTGTCAGGATGCAACCTTACCTTGAATCCTTACCTAGTTATACAGATGGGGCACCACTATGGACACCCACTAACAGGGGCCATGGAATTACGTCCCGACCACTGAAGCGCGACCCTGAAAGTCTCACCTAGAGACCCCAAGGAATTACGCACTGACGCGGACCAACATATATAAACATCCAAGAATTTACACATACGTTACACATAAAATTTTATACCAAAATCCATGACCAATCCTCGTTTCCCACGAGTAAGAATCAACACCAATTCGTCGTTACCAATCATGAGTAAATTGCTTCCTCTCATACCAATACCATGTCACTGGTTCACCAACCATCAAGGTCCATTGTTGCCCATGCCAAATTCGTGACCACACGCACATGTATATGTGTTCAACTTTTCATGTACAACTCATATAGAAATCATGCCAAGCTCACAATCCCCCACAAATAATCTCCTCCCAACATGCATATTTATTTCCCCCATGCCATCATAAAATAGTACAATAAAGCACAGTTCAACCATCAAAAGACAAGAAAACCCCAAGCTGAACGCATTCTCGCTCAACCCGTCGCTCAGGTTGAGGAGCCTCGCCCAGGCGAGAGTCCCTCGCTCAGGCGAGTCCTCTTCACCTAGGCGAGAGTTCGCGAATCTGGAACAGGGTCCTCCGCACGTTCTCGCTTAGACGAGACGCTCGCTTGCTCGAAACTGAGCGAGTCGCCTGGGCGACCATTTGCGCGAGAAGGCCTGGGCGAGCTCCTGCTCACCTCGCCTAGGCGAGACAAGCTCGCTTGGGCGAGTTTAACAGTCACCGCCACTGTCGTACCTACATCAGTCGTATTTTTCACATGCCAACAACAACCCCAACCATTTCATGCATTCACAGCAACATACCAGTTCAAGGATCATAAAAACATACTGCAAAATAGCTCGCAATCACATCAAACGAAGAGGTTCTAGCTTCCCGTACCTAGACAAAGCTAGCTGGAAACCTCGATACCCAACTATGGAGCACAAACAACTTCTAGGAACAGACCCAGAGCTGGAAAATAGTGAACAAAAGCGGGTCATTACGAAACCCTGACAATAGTTGCGAAAACAGACCAAGGAGGGAAGACTACTAGTTGGAGAGTACTTACATGAGCTAAGGACGACCAAGCTGGATGCAAACACAAGGTGTCGTGGAACCCTAGCAGAGAAGGCGGCTGCAGTTCTAGGTTCTGTGAAAAGTGAGTGGAAAGTGAGACTTAGGGCAACGAAATATGATTTTGTATACTGGGCCAGCCTTTAGGCCCACTTACTAGGGCAGCCCCTTTAATTTAGGGCAGGCAGAAAAGAATTATTCTTAATGGGCCTTACAGATGACGCGAGCGGTCACACGAGCACTTATACATTATAAAAGTTAAAATGGTATTTAAATTATTTATTTGTTATTACTTCCTTTAAAAAAACTTCCAAAATAAGACATTGATACCCAACAAAATGTGACTATTACATATCCATAATTTATGAAAACATTAGGAAAATAAATAAATAAAAGATTAGGAAATAACGTTTAGGATTAAACATATTATTTTAATATGAAAAAGTTTTACAACCCTTAACATGAAAAAAATATGGCACAACATATTCATACAATGTCAAAACATGATATCTCTCACTTATTCACGCAACAACGCTCACAACCCAAAGCAATCAATAAAACATTAATTATAAAACTAATGAACCCAAAAAAGCATGACAATAATGTTTTTTCCATATAAAAAAAATAGTGAAAACATTAAATTCAACCAAGATCAAAAACACATCTCGAGAAATACTGCATAACACAATAAAAAATTAATTTTGCGAACCTGAATGGGAGATCGTACTTACAATAGTTGCGTTGGAACACTAAGGAGCACGTGGGGGGTGGCGATTGAAGGTGAGTGGGTTTTTTATGTGCGAGGGTTAAAAGAGAATGTGTGCTTAGGGTGCGAGAGGTCTCTAGAAATTTTTTGAGAGAAAAAATTAATCCCTTTCATCTTTTTTCTGATAGGTTTATATACACAACATTATAAATCTAATGTCATCTCGTAATAAAGGTCTGCCTTAATTACAACAAGTTTTAAAAGGTAAGAATGGGTCTTAATATTATTACAAAATGGGAATCAAATCATAGAAAAAAAAATAGAGCACAAAATCAAACGTGATCAGCAAAATTGATTCTAATTAGTAAAAGAGATATTGTTTTGAATTATATTACTACTTTCTCTATCTGGAAAAAAGAGGTGTCATAAAATCAGAGCAAAAAATCAAACGTGATCAGGACAGATTAATTATAATTACGAAAAAGATATTCTTGAGTAACATATTAATATTTTCCTCATCTAGAAAAGGAGGTGTCATAAAAGCAAAGCACAAAATCAGAGTAAATAATTCTAAATATTAGAACATATTCTATATCTAATTATTAGACTAACTTCTTAATCTGGAGCAGAAACGACAAAACATAGAGTGGGGGTGCGAAAATAAAATTGGGCTGCCATTAGTTGCAAGAAAAAACGATGTGGGTGTACAGAGTATTTTGGGCTAAAATAGAAACAATGTCTCAAAAGAAAATACATAGAAGATTTAAACAAAATTTTTTCTTTTTATTTATTTATTTATTATTATTATTATCCTGTTATTATTATTATTTAGACAAAGGAAAAAAAAACCAAAGAGAAAACTTATTTATTTTTTTATATTTTATATTTTATATTTTTTACCTTTTTTTTTGAAAAGAAACAAATTATTATTATTATTTATTCTATTATTTATTTAGCCGGACGAAATTGGGTGTTGACAGCTGCCCCTCTTTACTTAGATTTTGCTTGATAATGTGAGAATTTTACATTTTCATATTCTCAAAGAAATATAAGTAAAGATAAAGACACTAATTTCGTCCGGTTTCTAAAGAAACAAAGGCAAAAAATGAAATCAAAGGTCACAAACCAACAACCTCATTTCCAAAGGATTCAATGACCATTACCACATAGAGGGTCTTGATCCAGAAAGTCATAAACTTTTTGCAAACTAAAACTTTTTGAGAAAGATTAGACCAATCCTGAGGAGAGGGTCTACATTTAAAGGATTTGGCGACCATTACCACGTAGAGGGTCTCGATCCAAAAACATAAACTTTTTGTAAACTAAACCTTTTTGAGAAAGATTAGACCAATCCCGAGGAGAGGGTCTACATCCAAAGGGTTCAACGACCATTACCATGTAGAGGGCCCCGATCCAAAAACATATACTTTTTGCAAATATGATTTCTTTTTGAAAAGATTAGACCAATCCTGAGGAGAGGGTCTACATCCAAAGGATTCGGCGACCATTACCATGTAGAGGGCCTTAATCCCCAAAACATATAATTTTTGACAATATAACTTCTTTTTGAAAAGATTAGACCAATCCTGAGGAGAGGGTCTACATCGAAAGGATTCGGCGACTATTACCACGTAGAGGGCCTCGATCCAAAAACATAAACTTTTTGCAAATATGATTTCTTTTTGAAAAAAATTAGACCAATTTCGAGGAGAGGGTCTACATCTAAAGGATTCGGTGACCATTACCACATAGAGAGCCTCGATCCAAAAACGTATACTCTTTGCAAATATGATTTCTTTTTGAAAAAGATTAGACCAATCCCAAGGAGAGGGTCTACCTCTAAAGGATTCAGAGACCATTACCATGTAGAGGGCCTCGATCCAAAAACATAAACTTTTTGTAAACTAAAACGTTTTTAGAAAAATTAGACCAATCCCGAGGAGAGGGTCTACATCTAGAGGATTTGGCGACCATTACCACGTAGAGGGCCCCGATCCCAAAAACATATACTTTTTGCAAATATAATTCCTTTTTGAAAAAAGATTAGACCAATCCCAAGGAGAGGGTGTACATCCAAAGGAGAACCTGCATATTGATTTAAGCATAGACAAACACAATATGAATGCCTTTTGAAAAAGAAGTAAAGTGAGCCCAACTGAAAACCTGCCCCTGTGGGCCCTTATTTTCCTTTTCCAACTTTTCAAAATATGTTTTGATGATAAAAAATGAATGGTATGATGTGATGAGGGTGCATGAAAACCCGTACTTTTCCTTCCTTTCCTTTCCTCATTTTTTTTATATTTACATTGTATTTCTTTTGGCCACCACGACACCCTTTAGGAGCTAGTATGCATCTAGCGAATATACCCGTGATGTTTTCTTGACACAAATAAACATTTTTACCATATATTTTTAATTACCAGCTCAGTGTGACACTTTTACAACACATTTATGAAAACCCAAATGATATATTTTTTATCAAATAAAATGAAATACAAAAATCTTGAAAATAATGTCGATATCCTTAGTTGCATCCTCTATTATGGAATCATCATGCATATTTTTTAACCGCATCAGAGTTGACTAGCAATGGTAACTCCTCCCCATCCATCCTTATGATAATTGGTGCCCCACCGGAGGATGCTTTATTCACCAAATACGAGCCTTCATAATTTGGAGTCCATTTGCCTATATGGTCCTCTTGTATATGTTAGATTTTTTTCAAAACTAGATTGCCTTCATGGAACTCTCTGAGATGCACCCTTTTGCCAAACATTTTTTCATTCTTCTTTGGTATAATTGTCCGTGACACATCGTAGTTAACCTTTTTTCCACAATGAGGTTAAGTTGGTCAAGTCTAGCTTGAACCCATTCTGCTTCTTCTAATTGGGTTTCCATTAATACTCGTAAGGATGAGATTTCCACCTCAAAGAGGAGTACTGCTTGCTTCCATTCCATATACTAGAGAGAAAGGTGTTGCCCTAGTTGAAGTATGTATTGACGTACACTATCCATGCAAAGCAAAAGGAAGCATCTCATGCCAATCCTTATACATGACCAACATCTTTTATATAATCTTCTCTATATTTTTATTAGCAGCACCAACTGCCCCATTCATCTTCTGACAATAAGGAGAAGGTTCCCAGTCATCCTCATTATCATTTTCCATATTGTCAACAGAGTGCTCAAAATTAGGAATATCGACATTAATATTTTTAAAACATTCATCATCATATTTGCATCATTTAAGTTTATAAAACGAATAAATAAAACGAAAACGATAAAAAAACAAATTATAAATGTTTTGTATTGTCACACTAAACATAAAAAGAAAAGTAAGTCATCTCATAAAGTCCCTATGGGTAAAGCAAAAGGATAAACTAAAAAAAATTACATTTTCTTCAAATTAAACATCACGAGTAATTCGTTATCTCTCAAATAATCAACTACATGTTTGGAGGACAGGAGCGCACAAAGTCTGAGCTTTCAAATCCACTTCCATGCTCGATGGGTGATATCTGACAAGCGTCAATCCATCTAACACTACGGAAGCTCTCTTTGATGTCACTGATGCAAATCTTCCCTTTCTTTCGTTCTTGAACTTCTATGCGAGCTAGGTCTAGCTCCTTCTTTTCTTCTACCAACCTCATCTTGTCCTCTTTGTCCCCACAACACACTTGCACGAAGTTCTTGTCGATCAAATTTTGTAGAAAATTTTCGAACTTGTTGCACGCCTCGATAGAATGTTCAGCACCTAGATGGAACCCGCATGCATCCCTTAAGTTATATTCACCTTCCAACAATCCTACTGTTAGTAGTGCCTCAAAAATAAACCTTCGTGAACTTTTAATTTCGCTTACATTCTTCACCAAATTATGTCCCTCGAGATCAATAGCATTTACCAAAGCATTATCATGCCCAGATAGGGGATTGGCTTTAATGTTGGATTTATTCTCTTGAAATTTTAACCACCCTGAGTCGATTAAAGCTTGCACTTTGTGTTTGAAAGACAAACATTTCTCAGTAGAGTGACCAATGGCTCCCCCGTGATAATCACATGTGGCGTTTACATAAAAATACTTAGGGTATGGTGGCTCCAATGGCTTCATCGAGCAAATAGCTACCAAAGCATTACGGAGTAGATTCGGCAATAACTCTGTGTAAGTCATAGGAATAGGAGTGAAATGAATATAATTCTTTTCTTGATTCCTTCTAGGACTAGTGATTTGCCCCAAAGACTGGTTGGGATTTGTGTTACCCTCAGTTTTACAAAGTGTTATTGTGTTGTGATTGATAGGATCCCTGTTGTGGAGATTGTGCTTGGTAAGCAAGAGTCTGATTTTCCCACTTAGGTATTGTTGATGCTGCGTGCACCTCTACTTCCATCTTCTTCCCAAGACTAAAATCGGGCTTTTTAGGAGTTGTAGTCGCTAGTGGGCTATATACACTTTTTCCATTTTTCAGCCCAATCTCTATCCTTTCATCTATGATGATGATATCATCGAAAATTGAAGATACATTCCCTACCATGTGTTCATAGAATGGTGGTTGTAACGTGCTCACAAATATTGCCACCATTTCCTTATCATGAAGAGGAGGCTCCACCTGAGCAGCAAGCTCTCTCCATCATTGTGCATACTCCTTAAATGATTCAACATCCCTTTTGGCCATGTTTTGTAATTGCAACCGATCTGGCGCAATATCCATGTTATACTGGTATTGTTTCAAAAAGGCGTCCACCAAATCCATCCAAGAACGAATGCGAGATGCTTCCAAGTGTGTATACCAACTCAATGCTACCCCAGCCAAACTGTCTTGGAAGAAGTGGATTAGCAATTTGTCATCATAAGCATAGGCAGTCATCTTTCGACAATACATGGTTAGATGGCTTCTAGGGCATGTGGTACCCTTGTACTTTTCGAACTCCAAAACTTTAAACTTGTGAGGTATTGTGACATCACGAACTAGGCTTAAACTCGCAACATCGCCAAACCCATAGTTTCCACCTCCCTCAATAGCTCGTAGCCGTTCTTCCAAAATTTCCAACTTATTTTTGGTTCCCTCAACATTAGCACATATGGCCTGCATAGTAGGGCGTGGTGTAATCTTGTCCAAAGAGCTATCACCAATAGTTATGTTTAAAGGCTTGGGTATTACAGTCACTCGTGGTTCCGCAAAGGTAGTCGCTTCATTCCTTGGAGTATTGATTGGGAATGAAAAGGAAGCATGTTCAGCCTCTGAATAATCTCCAACAGGTGGAGTGTAAGCCGATGGCAATCCGTACGTTGGAAAAGCAACAGGAGCGTCGTGAGTGCTTTCCTCACACTTTGTTGATGAAGCTTCTCCTGAGGCCTTTAAGGACTTCAAGGCCTCCAAGATTTGACCTACTTGGTCCTTTAG
>Ga0214542_1010438_pt1 | contig 13557 bp, 5 predicted proteins | sample CNSS1metaG_FD_160096 | JGI IMG/M metagenome (GOLD analysis project Ga0214542, IMG submission 160096) | Root nodule microbial communities from cowpea collected in UCLA plant growth center, Los Angeles, California, USA - CNSS1 | ecosystem: Host-associated > Plants > Roots > Nodule | place: USA...
CGAAATTGATTAATTGAGCTTTAAAACCTAAAGATTTATTCAAGATTCATCTTAAACCATATAAAAGCTTGTTAATCAATTCAGATCCCTTTGTGGTTAAGATAATTAGACAGATCTGTTTTTAACATGAATTGGCTCGACCTTTAGTGTTAAAGGTTGAGCTAAGTTAGTCCAAGTCAAAGGGTTGAGCCAAGTCGACTAGGGTGGAAGGTCGAGCTGAGTTGACCAATTAGAAGACCGAGATGAGTCAACTTTGATTAAAGATCGTGTTAACTCAAACCGAGTTAGATGTCAAGACAACTTAATTTGAGCTAAAAGTTAATATGAGTCGACTTTTTGGACATGTGAACTTTTTTTTATCGTAACCAATGAAGAATTCCACAATTTGTGAAATTTCAATTTTCTTATTTTTTGAGAAAATTTCAAAATATTTTATGTTAGTTATTTGAAATACCTTATTAATTTTTTCAATTTCAATTTTTTTGTCCAAACAAATCATTTTAGTTCAAAAAATCTTAAATTCTCCAAATAAATGAAACTATTCTCATAAATATCTCATCTAAACACAAAAATAAAAAGTAATAATTTAATTATATCTTAGGAACTCAATCTTCTTTGTGTTCTCAATTGAACTTTACTACAATAAGTCAAATTTTATTTTAATATACTAAACCAATTTAATAAGTTAAATTATTCTAAAATTGTACCACCTTATATTATATGTAAAAAAGAAACAAAACTATATTTTCAATCTAAAATCTTGAAAAACACTACAAGAAAATGTCTCATTAACAACAAATTTTAGTGTAAAAAAGTTGTTAGTCACTATAATGACCAAATTTAGATACCAATTAATAAAATAAAAAATTATTGGTTACTAAAATTGTCACTATTATGAATAAAAAATTATAGTTGGAGATTAATTTAGAAACCAATTCATTTGGTCGCAAAAACATTGGTATCTAATATTTAGTGACTAATTTTCTTTAGTAGCTAAATTTTAGAAACCAATTCAGAGATCAATTACAATGACTATAGTGACTATTTTACCAACCAATAATTTTTTATTTTGTAAATTAATATCTAAATTGGTCGGGATCAATTTCCAGTCGCATAGCCTCATAATAATTCTATAAAGCTTCTGCATAATTTCCTTCAGATTGAGCTGACATCCGTTACGATCGTCATTCGGTTCAAAGAATCTCCGCTCCAGAACTGTAAGTGAGATTTACATCGCATACGACTCCTCCCTTATGTATGTAATGAAAAAAATCCATAAAATCAAAAAATATTCCAGTATTCTCATTTTCAACTGAACAAAGCTAGTGTTTTACAATAAATCTCTAGCCAACCTTCTTGTCAAAAATTATTTCTTAACATTAAATATGACTAACAACTTTAACTCATTAAAGTTAATTGTTAAATTTGTTCATATAAGATATTTAAAATAAGGATTTTGTAATTCTTCTTCAATTTTTAGATTGTGTGTATTTCAAATTTAGAATAGGAGGAAGCTGTATACAAATACTTTCATTTATGTTTATTGCGTTTTAGGAATGGAACATAATAAAAACTTGAAATTAAAAAACAGTCCTTTTACTGAAAAGGGATGAAACCAAAGATAGAGAAATACGTAAGGTTTGTTTGGTTTAATTTTTTTTTTTTAAATTATTTTGATGCGTGAGAGTTTGTGTCAAATTTCCTCTTAAAGTAGGAGTGATTCATATATTTTCATCTTTTTGTTGAAGAATAATTTAGAAAATAGAGTTGAATTTAGAAAAAAATGCATTATAACACGCATAGCCACACAAAGAATGATGAGATTGTGCATTCACACCAAACCAAACAGTGTACACACAAATTCACCACATTAAGCTCGTGCGTGCGCGGACACGCAAAAACGACTTAGTGGGCATGGGAACACGTATAAAATTTACTATAAATACTTTATATTTAAGTAGCATACAAAGGAATATGATGGTGCTAAGTTAATATATAAAATAAAATTATATTTATTAAAAATAAAGTGAAATATATAAAAAGTTAGAAAATAATTGTTGATAAATAAAAAAAGAGTTTATAAAAATAATGGTCAATTTTTAAAAATTTAATAAATAATTATATTTTAAAAGATATAATTGGTATTTTGAAAATAGTTAGGATAATATAATTATTTATTAAACTTTTCAATTTACCCTTTAAAATATAATTATTTATTAAATTTTTGATAATTGACTGTTATTTTTATAAACTTTTTTAAAAAAAATCGTCTATTTTTGTTTGTTTTCTTTTTCTTTATTTATCAACAATTATTTTCTCATCTTTTTTGATATATTTCATTTTATTTTTAATAAATATAATTTTATTTTATATATTAACTTAAAAATGTTACATTATCATCATCTACTAATATAATATCAGACATATTTAAAAAATGCGTACACACAGGTGCGATAACGCATGTGTGTACACTAGTTAGTATATTAAGAAAATAATTTATAAAATAAATTTTAAAAAATAATTTAGTATAAAAAAAATTTAAATTAAAATCAAATTAAAATTAGAATAAAAATATATTAAAATAAATTTAAAATATTTAAATCAATTAATTATATTTCATTATTTTAGTTATTTATTTAAAATATAATTATAAATAAAATCTCCATTATATAGAAACTTTGATCAAATCTTGTCATTGATGGATAAAGTTCATTATGATTTTCTTTTCGTTTTTCATAATTTTCTATGTCGTTTTTTGTGCGTTGGGGCTTATTTTCTTTATAAACAATAAATTCAGGCATGTTTAAGCTTATCAATAAATAGCATTATTAACAATTTAACTTTGTTCTCTATTTTTGTTCCCCATTTGAGAAAAAATAGACTTGGTGTGAATTATTTGATGTTTAAGAAAAATTGAAATATAGAAAAATTTAGGGATATTTTAAATTGTGTTAAAAAATATTACTCAAATAATACTAGTAATAATCAAAATATGAAATAATATAATAATAATTATTAGAGCAATAATAATAATGACATGTATCTGAATCAAAGAATATTAATTAGATATATAATACTATTAATAATAAAATAATAATAATAATAATAATAATAATAATAATAAATAATAGATAAAAAATAAATGAGGTGAGAAGTAGAAATAGCCTCGGTTGAGACATCCATAACATTATCCTTATAGAGAAAACACTCCTATTGTACAAGGCTAAATAAATACATAATTATATGTGTTTCAAATCATATGTGTTTCTCTCCCAAGATACAACAACCCGTCAGATCGATCAAATGCAACGAATGATCTTCGAACCTTATGAACACCAATATCTTAAAGACAACATAAAGATAATATAAAGAAGAAAAGAAGAACACATAGGATAAAACTCTAGTATTTGTTATTCTTTGTCGTTGTGTATTTCCCATGCACCTAGGTGGTATTTATAGGTAGAAAAGGTAGACAAAGGAATAAATCGCAATAAAAATGTAGTCGTCAGCCATAAAAAACATTAACCCATAAATTAAAGGTCTATAAAAACATAAGTAACAATAAGTTTTTTTATTTTAATTATTTATTTTTTAAATTGTATTAAAATATATCTAACACTACGTGATTTAGTCATTTTAACCAAAATTTGTTATGTTTATTTGACGTTTCAAATGCGTCTCATGATAGTTTTTTAGTTAAAACTAAAGCAAAAATGTGTCAAACACTGTAAATATCTCAAATACTATCATGAAATGTGTTGTTTGAAGCGTTAAATAAACTTAACAAAGTTGGGTTAAAAGGAATAAATCCATGCAGTTCTAAAGTTGGAGGAATAAATTGTGTCAAAGTTTCGAAGATGGACTAATTCCAATTTTGACTAAAAATTGAGGGACCAAAAACATATTTAACCCTTTAAATTAGACATAGACAAACAATAGAATTGGTCTAACATGTCAAATGATATATAGTAAAATGAATTCTATAAACTAAACTTTATTGGTATTAGGAATGTATTTGAAAATCAAATTGTAAATATTATACGAAACATCTTCACATATTAAAATAGATATACGGTAAATATAAAACTCTTATCCAAGCTAATTTAACATAGAAGTTTAAATTTAATTATCAAACTTAACAATATTCTCACTCAATTGCAAACCCTTCTAGATATAAGAATAATCTAATTGAAGAATTCAACAAGTCTAACGACTAAAATTTAAATATCATACTGGTTGTGTATATAAAAAAAAATCTTCAAATTAACTTTGATTCAACAGTTTAACATCATCAAAGGAAAAACACATCAAGTTCAATATTAGACCATTCTCTACTTTAAGTTTCCATCTCCAAAATGTTAGAATGAAATAACGTAACAAGACAAAAAGAAAATGTAAGTATAAACCTTAGAGTTTTACGTCAAACAAAAATACAATTATGATAACCATCACTGTTAACTTCTTATAAAACTCCTTGATAGAGAAATTTATAATTCTCACAAATAAAAAAGATAAAAGAATAATATGTCGTCTATTTTGTTCTTAAAAACCAACTTTATAGAACCTAGCCTAACGGTTCTGGTGGATCGGTGTAGCACATGTCTAGACTAATCTCATTAATATCAAGTCAAATGACACACCATATCCCCCAAACCCCGCTAGGATAATTGCTTATATGATATTAACAAGTGAAATTAAACATAAGCCATTCCTATAAAGTTGGTTCATAGTGTAAAAGTTTCTCTCACTTATATACCCAAAACTAACATTATTTATAAGCAATGTGGGACTTCCAAATACAATATATCAATTAGATGAAAACTTGATCATATAATACGTGAAAGATGGAGTTAAAATTAAAAATGGTAGTGTTTGGCGATGGCCCCGGATACTACATATTGATTAAAATTGGTAATTTTTCTTATCAGATTTCCTACTTTTTGTCTTCTGTAATTTCTAATTTCTAATTACTGTTTTTTTTTTTTTTAAATTAAGTGTGTTTAATTAGTTCATGAATTGATTATTTATTGAGTAGATGAGAACGTGTTCTCTACCTAGTAAATTTAAGACATGGACATTCGTAAAAAGTGAAAGTTTCAAATGGAGCTGTAAATTATCAAGGCAGTGATTTTGAATGAGAACCTTTTTTTTTTTTTTATCACAGGAAGATAATTTATTTTCATAAAGAATTGAGGTTTCGTATTAATACGAGTAATTTTTTATTTAATTTATTAAGATTAATTTTTTTGTTATAATTTATTTTTATTTTTATTCGATATTAATTAGTTTTCTCTATCAATTAATGTTATGAAGATAAATTTTTTCAAATAGATTTTTTCGATATTAGTTGTGGTCATGTTTTTGTTGATGTATGTCAATAATTTTTAGGATTTTTTTTATCTAATGTTGATTGAGAAAATTTTCAAGAAATATTAACTAGGATTGTTTTTGGGCAATATCAACAAAAGAAATCTTTTAACTGTCACTAACCAAAAAGTCGACAAAATAGACTCAACAACATGAAAATATCTCAATTGATGTTACTGTAAATAATTATTGTTAAGATCAATTGAAAACATTTCGAATCAATGTCAATGTAAAAAAAAGCTTCACTAATATCAATGGAAAAAATCTTGACAAATTTTAACTAAAAAATAGCATCAATTAAAATTGACTAAAAAAATTATCAAAAATATTGATATTTTTGAACTATTAGCAATTTTTGGATATTTAAATAATTTTTACATTTAGTAATAATTATATCATTTTATAAAAATAAAAATAAATTAAAATTTAATACACTAAAAGAAAATTAATTTAAATTAAACATATATGAATTTACTATCTAAATGCAAGGCTAAGCATGAAGGTGTAGCTAATGTTTAATGTAATTGAAAATAAATATACATCTTTTCTTACAAAGAGAAAATATATTATTATTATTATTATTATTATTATTATTATTATTGGACACCAGAAACCATACATGTTATCGAATTAATGTTGTGAAAGTTACATTATTTAATTAGCCCCATAGAAATAAAAACAACAACATGAACTAACATAAATTCCAACCAAATCCCTGTCCCTACTTATGAATATCATTATTATGTCCATCAAAACTTAATGTAAAATTTCAAAGCTACCTATGAAAACAAAGTATGAAAACCATGATGGATTCATTCTTGATCCTCGACACTCTCCACTGCCACAGTTCAAGAATTCGTTCCAAACAAGGACACAATCACAATCACATCATTATCTACTTCTTTTTAACTCTACAACACTTTTTATTTTTTCAGAAGAACCTCAAACGATAGTTAAATAGAGACAATACTACTTATGGGATATTAGTTTACATAGTGACTTTCTCTTGAAACTAAACATTAGGAGAAAAAAAAAACATTACTTTTGAATAATATATACACATTAACTTCAGAAAAATAGGACTACAACGTTCTTCTGTTGAAAATAAAAAAAATATATGATGATGATCTTCAACATGAATGATAATTTGGTCTGGTCCTAATTAAAATGTTTTCCATGTTAGTTGTGCACCCATCTTCAATTATATCAAGTTCTATAAAATTTTGTTAAAGATTTCGTCTTGATTAGAAATAAAATAAATTTATAATAAATTAAAATTTAATTAGTACGATTGGATTTCATCAAATTTTTTTACGTGTGTCTTAAAAATTTCATATTAATTAAAATAATGAAGTTATATTATATCTTAATTTCATCTTATGACCTAATTTTATAAGATTGAATTAAATTTAAAGTCTGAATTTATTAATGTGAAAGATATTTATATATGTAAAAAGAGAAATTGACGAAGACATGAAACAGAAGTGATAGAGATGGAGGGAGAGAAAGAAGGGAAAGACGTTGAAAGTTCAAACTTCAAATATGTTGAATATGACTTTCATGGTTTATAAGAGATTTTGTAGTACGTTGTACACTCTGCACAGAATGAAAAGGAAAGGTAATTACTTGGTGATTTTTCTGAGTTGATTTGTTTGAAAACTTTTGACTCAAAAGTGTTTGAAAAAATAGCAGAAATGCACATAATTATGAGACTGGGTCCGAGAATGCAAATGATTATAATGATTTGGAATCACAAGCACAGGCAAAATTAGTGACAATTATGGAAGCAAATTCCACCATCCTCGCCAAAAGGAAACACACAACACTTATTATTATACCTTGTGTCTTTGTGTTGTGTGGCTCCAAAAGCAAAAGAAAAAAAAAAAAAAAAAAAAAACAGACACAAAGGTAGACATTGATGCATGCTAGAAAATGAAAAAAGGCTTAAGTAGGGTTTTGGAGGAGCTGGAGTTTGTGTTATTATAAGTGGTTTCATTGTCAACCAGCAACTTCCCATAATCATTCATGGGAAAGGTTCAAAGGTTCAAAGGTTCTTGTTGTGTATTTTATTCTTCAAATTATGTGGCTTAGTTCTTCATTTTCAAACCATGCATGAGTAGATGATGGTGATGATGGATTAGTTTCATGATAGGGCCATTTCTTATTACTTTACATATTATATTAAAACACATTTTACAATAAGCTTTCCAACTAGAGAGATACAAAGAGAAAGGGAGAAGTGTGGGATAGAATAGTTTAAAAGTTATTAAGTATTTGATTATTTTAATCATTTTTTCTTACAAAAGTTTTTTATTTTATTTTTAGAATTGAGATGTGGTCCATTGCACTCACCAAATGATGATACCGAAAACTTTATCGGTTTCATTCTCTTTTGTGTAAGTTTAAATTTAATCGGTGATTTCTTAAATTCAAGAATAATGTTATTTGAGAGGCATATTATGACCGTTACATAGTTGTCAAATGTTTTTGAAAAAAAAAAAAAAGAAATGTGTCCCTTAAATTTTGTCAAACTATCCCTATTGTTGAATTCTAATTTGTGTGATTTTGTGATAATCTATTTCATCCCAAATAATGTAGTTGCTAAATATTATGAACTATTTTTTTTTTCGGTGGGAATAATCATATAAATCTTTAGTTATGTAATGAACCAAAATGTTGTACATGTTTTTGTTTTTTATGACTTTATCTCAATTTAACAATAAATGGAGGATTTTCTTTTTCTTTTTTCTTTTTATCAGTAAAATAGAGTTATTTAAATGTGAAGCATTTACGATTGCATAAATGTTTAAACGGTTACAACTCAGAACACTTATGATCAAGGATAGGAATGGTAGAGTTTGGTAGGTAGTATTTTTTTTTTTGTGTGTTTAACAGAAAAAGAATATTTGTTTTTGTAATTTGAAGAGAAATTAAATATATTGGTGGAAATTACCTTTAACTATACGACACAATATTTATTTTTTTGTAATTTTTGTTTATAATTTAATCATTAAACTATAATTATATATTAACTTCAAGTATCTAAAATATAATTTGAAGTATATATACTATATATTTCTTTTTATGTTATATCTCTCTTAACTATCTTTATAAAGACTTATATATATAAAAAAATACTATAATCATGAAGAATATACGAAACCACCTATCTATTTGTGAATATCTATAATACTCAACCTTTGGAAAACCATGTATTATATTTTCTCTAGTGTTTTTGCTAAAAAACATAAGTTCATATTTCATATTTGTTTATCTTATATGAATTGGGTATTAACATATTCTCTTTATTTATTGGGAGTGTGTACAAAGCCTAAAGAAACTATCATAAAAAGAATATTTGGGATTGTTGTTTAGAAAAAGAAGTAAAAACAGTCTCAATAGTTGAGACAAACCAATATAGTCTATTTTCTTTCTCTTGCTTCTTCAAGGAAAATTACCTTTAAAATATCCTTTAAAGAAAAAGAAAAAGTTATTTTGTTTTATCTTATTAAAGAACTAAGTAGATGAAATGTAATAAATGTTATTTAATAGATAATTTGTGAATAAGTTGGCAATATCACCTTTCTCAACATCTCAAAATAACTATTTTTTATGACTAATATAAAACACTTAAAAGACACGAAGAATAAATGTTTGTAGTATTCTTTGTTTGATAAGTCATGTTATGCAAGGTGTGGAAGTTTCCAATGATAATGTGATGTACTATGGGCTCGAAAGAGTGCTATGGCCCTTAAGCTTAGTAAGGATTTACGAGTCATGGTTTTGGTCTTTTTTCACTTTATTTGGTTGGGCTTAGGGATGTACTATGGGCTCGACTAAAAATATAACAATAAGGACAAGCGAACATAGTACACCAAAATAAGGGGTAGCTTCTTTTTGCACCTCCATATTTTCAATTGGGACTCCCTATAAATTTCAAAATTTCAAATCTATTTTCTAGTTTAGGGTTTTTATTTGTAATTGGGAATAATTTGTGAATAAACATATAAAAGAAGATAAAGAATAGGGCAGGGGACTGGTGTAGGAAGAAGAAGAGAAGAGAGGGATGCATATTAGTTTAGGAAGAAGAAGATTGATGGAGAAAAATAGAACTACTTAGGATTGCACATTAAAATAGATAGAGATGCAATTGGAAACTACCAAATAAAACCTTTTTTTTTATCTTTACATTTTAAACCTCATTTTAATATATATTTAAAAGTATTTTCAAATTTCTCGAACTAATCTCAGCCATCAAATTAGAAACAAAAATAACAACTGTAAAATTGTATCCGACGGTGGAAAAATATGTCTATGTCTCCTACCCTAGTCACGATCACCCAACATAAAATATTTGCAAACTTATACCACACTGATTTAAAATTCATTACAATAAAATACAAGATACTCATAACAAAGAAAAAACAATTTGTACATATTTATATTTATATTTACATTTATATTTATACGACTTTTAAGAAAAAAAAAAAACTATCTCAAAGAGGAGCGTTTAAGAACGACCCTTTTAATTTCTTAGGAGAAATTCGAACTTTACTTCTCTAAGGTAAGAAAACTTATAAAAAAAAAGTTAATGTTGTTGATTTGAAATGATTGAACGAATAATACACTTTTTTGCATTACAAATATATCTCTGGATCCTCTCTTGTTCATCATAAACAGAATTATTTAATAAATCCTACCCATTTATGTTTAAATCAAATCCAGTGACTAAAATAATAAAAATAACGGAAAATATAAATGCCTAATTCAGTGGGATAATTAGTTGATTAGTTTTTATTCCAACAATGTATATTAACTAGAGAGAATATCGCAATTCTTTAACACACTACAAATCATATCATAATGAGCTAACCTTTAAAAGGTTTTACCTTTTAACAATTAAATTTTAATACTTACATAGCGTTTGGGTTATTGTAAGTAGAACTGAAACAACTTAAGTTTAATACAAGTTTAGTCTTAATTTATTAAGACAAATTTGACAATGAGGTAAAATTAAAGCTTCCATTTTCTTTTAGTGAATTCTAGAATTAATCAATTTTGAAAATTTGGACCAATTTAATACTTCATTTTTTTAAATATGTAAATTTAGTCATTTTAATCTAATTTTGTTCAGTTTATTGAACATTTAAAGCGTGTTTTATAATAGTATTTGATTTAACATTAAAATAAAAATGTGAAAAATAATATAAACAACTTGAATACAATCCTGAAATGTCGTACGAAACATTAAATAAATCTAACAAAATTTGATTAAAATGACTAAATCCACATATTTCGAAAGATGAAAAATTAAATTAGTTCAAAATTTCAAAATAGACTAATTCCAACAAAACCCATAAAAGAAAGGGATAAAATGGACGAGGGCTATTGCTTCCTCTGCTCCCACTACTAACCGCATTTTCATACTAATAGGTGTGGGAAAAAGCTCGTTTCCGAAAGCTTTTTCAAAGTGCATTTCATGTATTCCAGAAAACTTTTTCTAAAACGCATTTCATATGGAGGTGTTCCAAAAATTTCATTTCAGAAATCTTATTTCAAAAATTTTGGAAAGTTTGTTCTGAAGAATTTCCAATATAAAAAATCCGAAGGTCACTTTTGCAGAGGATAAAATTATCATTTTAAAAATTTAGCAGATGCACGAGGGGGTGCAAGAAGTAAAAGCCATGAATGAAAATAGTCGAATATCAACCAAAAGAAAATAGTAGAATGGATTAGTGAAATGATGAAAATAACATTGTAAGCAGTAGACTTTCAGTAGATGATATCTAGAACATATTAAAAAGTTTTGTAGTTATATTTCGGAAGGGTACCAAAAAAATATAGTTCAAAATAAAGATTTCGATTTTGTCAGGCATGGTAAAATCTGTAATCCAAAATTGATTATTGTGGATTACTCATTTCAAAACACTCCACAGTAATAATCTGATTTGTGATTCTATCTACATTTCTCATACTCTTGGTTTTCTAGTCTTTATATTTTTATGGTTGCTTTGGTTAATTTTAACACCGGTTAACCATTTCTATATTAATGTGAGATTGAACATTTCTTTATTTTTTGTTTTTATGAGTAGATAATGGACACCATATATATTATAAGATATAAAGTGGACCCAAATACAATATGTGGTGAAGCAGTGATACACGTGGGTGCATGAAACAAAGGGAAGGGGATGAAGACCAAGTTCCTATTAGTCCAAAATCTATCCATGAGAGTTTGAGATTTGTTCTACAGATTTCATTGGCCTACTTGGCCTCCTCTGAGAGTTCCCTCAGATTTTCTCCAACGTCACATATAAACACCATATCAGTATGTGCATGCAAGCAAAACTCCAAACTAACCTCAGTTTCCACCAGTAAGCTATAGTAAGGTAAAAGAGAGATATGGCAGTTGCAACATCTGGTGCTGTGTTAAACAGGTTTGGATCTCAGTTCTTGTGTGGAGGAAAGAGGAGTGAGGCCTTGCTTGCTTCTGGCATTGGACCCAAAGTTGGTGCTGCTGTTACTCCTAAAAGACTTATTGTAGCAGTAGCTGCTGCTCCAAAGAAGTCATGGATCCCTGCTGTAAAAGGTGGTGGGAATTTCATTGACCCAGAATGGCTTGATGGCTCGTAAGTCCTCTCAATTTATCTTTTCTTTCTTACATTCTTTGTTGGAAACACAAATGCTGAGAAATGAAAAGTTGAAAGAGGATTAGGAAAAGTGTCAACATTGTTTTGGTGGATTCATTTGGTGTTGAATGTTGCAATTGCAGGCTACCAGGTGACTATGGTTTCGACCCTCTGGGACTAGGGAAAGACCCAGCATTCCTGAAATGGTATAGAGAAGCTGAACTGATTCATGGGAGGTGGGCGATGGCTGCAGTTGTTGGCATCTTTATTGGGCAGGCATGGAGTGGAGTTGCATGGTTTGAGGCTGGTGCTGATCCTAATGCTGTTGCTCCTTTCTCCTTTGGTTCTCTTTTGGGCACCCAGTTGCTTCTAATGGGATGGGTTGAGAGCAAGAGATGGGTGGATTTCTTCAACCCAGATTCTCAGTCAGTGGAATGGGCTACCCCATGGTCAAAAACTGCTGAGAACTTTGGCAACTCCACTGGTGATCAAGGCTACCCTGGGGGAAAATTCTTTGACCCTTTGGGATTTGCTGGCACAATCAAGGATGGTGTTTACATTCCTGATGCAGACAAGCTAGAGAGACTCAAATTGGCTGAGATAAAGCATGCCAGGATTGCAATGTTGGCTATGCTTATTTTCTACTTTGAAGCTGGACAGGGCAAGACTCCCCTTGGCGCTCTTGGCTTGTAAACAAAATAATGTACACTAGGGAGACAAGACAACTTCAATCATTGTTCTATAGAGCCAAGTTTCTCCCTTGAGATGTTTCAGATTCTATCCTCTAATCTTGGATGTTTTCACCATGTATGTGTATTATAAATATTATGATATCAGTTCTATGAATTACTTGCATCTATATTTCATTTCCAAACCAGATGGAGTGAAAATTGCAAGTTGGGTTTACTTGTCACTTCAGACAGTAATTATCTTGGTACTTATTTGGAATGAGGAGAAATGCTTAGCATGAAATTTGTGTTTGAGAAGTACATAGATCGAATGACTCAAATGGTGTTCATGTTCTTCATAAAAAAATAATCTAAGCTTGAACTACCTGAAACACGAAAGAAGTGAAGCAGAATCAACTTTTTTTTTTGGGGTGGGTTTGTCTTAGTTATTCACTTCCTCTAGCCATCAAAAACTCTCCCTCGCACACAACTTCACCTCCAACATATGCTTTCCCCTCCATCTTTGCAATTCCAAATCGCTTTTGCAGTTTAGTAAGTGTCATTCTGATATGGATAAAAAGCCTTGATTCGAGGTCAAGGAACCTCCTACAGAAAAAGGCAGAGAATAGATGAAAACTTTCTTGTTATTATTTCATTCATTCCTTCATAGCATTTATAAGACAGAATCAGGGAATAACAAACTCATAACAAACCCACTCAAATAGTGACACGTAATATATCAATATTCCCTCACTCACTCCCCCACGTATCAAAGTTTGTAATCCACTAAATATTTTGGCATCCTGCGAACCCTTGTTGACGTCATTGTGTCAGCTACCTCATTGGTCTGGTGGATGGTGTTGATTTCTTCATTTGGGCCTGTACTGCTATCA
>Ga0214542_1010440_pt1 | contig 13551 bp, 7 predicted proteins | sample CNSS1metaG_FD_160096 | JGI IMG/M metagenome (GOLD analysis project Ga0214542, IMG submission 160096) | Root nodule microbial communities from cowpea collected in UCLA plant growth center, Los Angeles, California, USA - CNSS1 | ecosystem: Host-associated > Plants > Roots > Nodule | place: USA...
AATTTGGTCCTAGTTTTTTTTTTTAGTTTAGTATTTTTGTTCCTCTCCAAAGACAAAATATAATTTGTATATAAATGTGGCTTAATTGCAGTTATATTAATATTCTTATTAAACTACATATTTTTATTAAATATTTTTAATTTAAAATTAGAGTTAGTTTAAAATTAAATAATTTTAACCTCTTAAAATTTAAATTAATGGTGTTATTGTTTTTTTTGTTTTAATTTAAACTAACGCTAATTCTAAATTAAAAATATTTAACAAAAATATGCATTTTAATATATACAAATTAAATTTTGTCTCAATTTGGAGAGGAACAAAAATGTTAAATTTAAAAAAAAAAATAGGACCAAATTGAAAATAATTAACGAATATTGGGACCAAATTGAATATAAAAAACTCTGACACGTGACATGATATTAGCTTGACACGTAGATTTTTTTAAAATTTAAAAAATTAAAGTTTAGAAAAAAATAAAAAATTTAAAAAAAAAATAAAAAATCACAAAAGTGACACTTGGCATGATATGGACTTGACACGTGTACATTTATTTTTTAAATTAAAAAAAAACTTAAAAAAAATTTAAAAATTTAAAAAAAAATTAAAAAATATTAAAAAAAATCAAAAAAATCACAAAATGACACGTGACGGTTACTGTTCACATCCGTTAACTATTTTAACGGTGTTAACAAAAAGGACTTGATTAAAAAAATATAACAAAAAGTAAGACCAAACTGAAAACAAATTCAAAAGTAAGACCAAAGTAAAAAAAGTCGACCAAAACTAGGACCAGATGACTATTTATGCCTTTTTTTTATGAATATATATACTAATACTACTTATGGTTATTTCGGCAGTTACATGATTATGATTCGGTGATATCATGCTTGAGAAATTTGGTTGATTTTAGCTATGCAAGCCACGGATTTGGCATAAATAAATGTGAACAAATATGGAAACAAATATTGACTCTTCTCTTGGTGATTGTGTAGGAACTAAAATTCAGTACATGTGGTTCGGTGTCAACTTATTCGGTCATTTGAGACAAAATTGCATTCAAATAGACCCGCGTAATAGGAACAAAAACAGTGCGAAAACAAATCATTTTGCAACTTTCTTAAGAGCTCCAGAGGAAGACTATTTCCTTCTGCGACGTTAATGATTTGTTAGAAAATTCGAAAGACCCAGTCATCAATTTTCGAATTTTGTTAGAAAAAGTGTATGAAAATCAATAAGGTGCATTTTCCTTTACAATAACTAATAATCATTCGTTTAGTCGTCAGTTTCCTCTGGTTTCACAAAGAATTCAATATGGGCTATTCTACCTGGTTGCTGATAGCCAACTGCATCGACATGTGTGTGTAAGGGTTTGGCAATTGAAACCAAATGCTGAACTTTTAACATTCCACCTCTCCCAATGCTTAACTTACTTCCTCTATTTTCTTTAATAACACTGCTAGGCATGGTAGAAGTTGTTGCTCTGAGGAACTTATATTTGTACCTGTTGATAAAATGCAAAGTAATGACATTAATTTACTGCAAAAATGGACAACTAATACAAACAATAGTTATAAAAAGGGGGGAAAATAGTACTTGAAAGAAGCTCGATGATCACACTGAAATGCTACCAAGAGTTCAGAATTGACATAATACATGAAATCTATCTGAAAAAAAAAGAAAAAAAACTGTATATGATTATTTAATATTTCGAAGCAACCAACATTTGATCATTCAAGTTGAAAACAATACAAACCTGTAAGTCTCCATGTCCTTCGGCTCTTAATGTAACAGAAGGGGGATCTGGCTCTAGAATAATCTGGATGCTTGATCCCGGCCATTCAAGATCCTCAATAGCTTCTTTTAGTGCTGCAGACTGGGTTTTTAGATTAATAATCAGAATATTAGTCAACATAAAATAGAAATATGTTTTTTCATAAGTGTCAACTTTAGGAAATCGAGTATTTTCCATAGAGTATTCAGAGTTGACAAAAGCATAAACATGCTCATCATATTAAAGGGTTCACTGGTAGCAACTTATTTGACTGCATATTGAAGAATTCAGAATTCATAAGCAACGACTTTTATTTTATGAGTTAAAAATGTGTCAAATTTAGAAGATAATAAATCATGGAAACAGAATTTGAATTTGATGGCGTACTTTAACAGTAAAGGTTAAAGGGGTGGCCCCTGCAGGTTCAAAATTATAGTTCCATGCAGCTGTATCTGGAATCCTTGTTCTGATCTCTGCACAAATACTGGCATCCTGCGAATCTACAGATCTAAGGAAGTGGAGAAAGTATATTTAAGAAAACGACAAGAAAATTCTACAAAATGTTTCATTGAGCTATCAAGAATCTTATTGAATAAATCCTCATTATGGCTATCACATAATGGAATAACAGAATCAACCAGAAGTTCATACTTAACCGAGAAAATTATAAAAATAAGACACGTAGAAGTTATCCTTTGATTATGTGAATTCATTTTTGTCCAATAACTAAATTCAGATTCCTTTCTGTCAGAAATATTTTCATAACCAACCAAATCTTTTGACAGTCACCAACAGTTGATAGGCATACCGAACTTGCTGATTTGACTTATGTACCTATATTAAATATCTATAATAGAACATTGTGTGTGGACTATATGCTGATGGGGCTCATTCACTAACCACGACATTCCTTTCCGTCGAAGATTGTCACTATTACAGATTTTAGAATAGAAACCCTAATTGGCAAGACAATTGTTGCTTACACAGAGGATGCAATTGAAGCATCTTTCACTAGCACTCATAACAGAGTTTGCTAAGACAAATTCCGTAGGCTTTAGAAAGATATAGGATGAAAATGAAACAAAAGGTCGGCTTGGTTGCTTTCTATTTTCAAATGTTTGCGTGGAAATGGTGTGAATGTTTTCACTATGTTAGTATTTTTACCAAGTAAAGACATGATCCAATGTACTACCTTAGTGGCCACAGACTCCAACATGACCTGGCAACTTTCCAATGCCACTACAGTCTCCAATAAACTATCATCACTCCCATCATTTGTTCCGATTCCAACTTGTTAAATTACACTCATTCCTTGACTATAATCTTCAAAATTATGCAGGTTAAACTCATGTTTAATAACTATAAATATAAGCTAATGGCCATGACCCACGAGTGCCTCGTTTGTTGCAAACAAAAATTTGCACCAAACATACCGTGATTCCATTTCATGATGCTTTTGAAAGTTAAAATTTGGCTAAGAGTTAGTAAAATGTGGATTAAGTTCTAACAAGACATGTATAGGAAATAGAACTAATGGGCAGTATCATCTTCTTCCATGAATGCACTGACATGATTTGTTAGTAATATTCCTCAAATTGAAGAGTCATTGAGGCTTAGCTACTTTTCTTCATGCGAGGTCATTTAACATAGCAAGCACAAAAAGAAATTTGTTCAGTTGCCACGTGCGTGACAACTGAAAAAGGCAGAGAATTGCTTGTTTGTCTGTCAGAGGGAATATAAGGAGCCTTGTAACAAGAATTGATGTATAGTATTATTCTCACTACAGCAGAAACTCTAGTAATCTTTCTTCTCTCACCCATGTATGTGCTAAATCATGACTGCGTCTACATTTTGATATATATTATCATTTCTACCCATTGAAATAGTGCTAACAACAATCACCACAGTTTCAAGGATTGATTTATGAATAAAAAAACGGAAGGGAATAGTTAGTTACACACTTGAGAAGAAGCTGCATGTCAGGACCTGGATATTGAATCTGAATAACGCTAGATTGACCAGGAAGTGAAAAGGCGTTCAAGCAATCAACGAAATGCCCCAAACTCACTCCAAAACGAGGTCGTCCTCGTGCCTTGTAATCGTAGCGAACGAAAAGCTGCAAATAAACACCACACACACACACACTCAACTGAGATGGCGAGAAAAAATAAACCCAATAAATGAAATGAAATCAAATGAAGAAATTGGTACCTCTCGTTTGAGATAAACCTTGGCTTGGAGGCAACTGCTTTCTTCGACGATTAAAACGATGCCGTGTTCCGACAACTCCAACACAGCATCCTAGGAAGATAGTTAAGGAGTGAGTTTGAAAAAAAAAATGAAGGAGTGGGAGAGAAGGTGGTTATTATCACCTGGTGGCGCTTCCACCGAACGGCGGTGAGGGCGTCTACTAAGCCTTGAACGTTTTCGAGCTCACAGATAACATCTGGGGCTTCTTCCTCCTCCATGTCCGAATGGCTCATTCTTCTTCCCTTCCCAAAACCCTTCTTTCTGTTTCCGCTATAAACTCCACTAGCTACTACTGAATGCAAGTCACAACCTAAAATGTGAAGCACACAGTTTCAGTGTAGAAATTTGCTACACTGGTAAACGATGCCATGGAGAAGATTTTGTCGTTCACTTTCCCTTGATTTTGGTAGTTTCATTGTCAAAAGAAATCTGGGTCTCGGTAATTTTGCCATCATCCTATTCTATATAATTGTTATATGATTAATTTAAATTTATAATGATGTTTTTTCTTTTGCTAATTCAGTTAAATATAGTGTTTTATGTTGTCTATTTATAAAAAAAATGATTATATGAAATATAATGATTATTAAAATATTGAGACCCACAAACATTATTTAATTCTAAAATATATTTTATTACTGCCTTATATATTACAAATTTATTTTATAATAATCCAATATTATAAATTTGTAATAAAAATACAATATTTAAAATAGATAATTGAATTGAAAAATTAAAATAAAATATATTATTACCTTTTTTTATTTTTATTAAATAGTAAACATGTTACTTAACTAAACTATAACCATATTAGTATGATTTTTATTTTTATTTTACCGTATTTATATTAACTAATATTTCTTTGTTTAACAATAAACTAATTATAATCAACAATAAAGATTAAATAGGCCGACTGGAAAAGATTAGTAATTTAGTAAAAATATTTTTTATTTTGTTTTAATTATATTTTTAGTTCTTAAAATTAGAAATGAAGCTCAGTTTAATTTTTTAATTAAAATTCTGTATGTAGATTTAAAAATGCAATTTCAACACAGCAAATTTACTATTTAAAGATAAAAATTTAATGAAAAAAATCATTTTAATTCTTCAAATTTAGTATTTGTGAATTAAATCAGTTTTCTTTTTCCATATTTGAGAGAACATTTTAAGAAAATTAATGACCAAAAACAGATTTACATCAAATTTCAAAAGCTAAAAATGTAATTTAGTCTTTTTACCTAAAAAGAAAAAGTAAATGAGTCCAACAAACACTGAGAATACATACTATGAGTTCACAATTAAAATTTCATACAATATAAGGAAAAAATCAATATCAGTCTACAACAAGACAATTAGTTTTGGTCTGATATGCACAAATTAAGCCAGACTAAACAAAATCCATGTTAGTTCTGAGCGAGCACTTGCAGGTGTAATTACTAATTAGTAGTAAAAGAACATCACTCATTGTTGGGGATAAGACGAGGTTACCTTGAACAATATCAATTATTAATGTACATTTCATAAGACATTCAATTTTTTTTTGCATCAGAAGAAAGTAAGCCCATCTGTTCAGTAAGTAGGTCCATATTTTGAGATTTTTCCCATCCATTTTCAGTTGGTTGCACCTCATTCTCATTCAATACTTCAGCACCATTCGTTTCAAAATCCTCTGATACCGGAGTTCGCACAATATCATCCCAAAAGTGAGGATAGTTCAACAAATCATCGATGTCTGGTTCAGGTGAAATACTATCAAAATCAAGGGGCAGTGACATATTCACTCCAAATGAAGCAGGATCCATGTATCCGTCACCACCAGTTTCTGGTGCCATATAATTTTCTTGAGGAATATCGAGAATGTTTCCTGCCACTATATCTGGTATTGTAGAAAGGTCCGGCATGATTTCATCTGTGTGAGTAACAGGGATAGCAGGTGCATTAGGTTCTCCAACTGAAACATTTATATTAGGATATGTAACTTCTCCACAGGCTGCAACTTGGGGAGAAGATAGAATCCCAGGTTTTCCAGTTGAATGGCCCTGCCCTTGAGTCCTTGTTGCAGATGGAACATGAGAAGACTGCAACTTAGTTGGAGGGACCTCTTGAAGTGTTACTCCAGAAGATCGAGTCAAAGAGTTTCCCCTGTCCATTTCACTGGATGGTGATGAATGATCACCAATCAAGTAATTATCGGGGTTATTACTGAAAGATTCTAGTCGAGAAGCATCCAATTTCATTATCTGCCTTACCATTGCTTTTGCTGCTTCATTTATCAGAGGTTGATATTTAACAATTTGCCCATCAGAAGCAGCTGTATGTTCCATTTCACCAATACCTTCCTGCTTCAGTCGACGTTTTTTGTTCGCCTCTGTTATGCGTCTATTACTATCATTTTGCTGTTGTACAAACTGAGCTAAGAAACCAGGGCTCTGAACAGCCTTTGCAAGGAATGACATCATTTGTTGCTGTCGTTGCTCCATTCCCTGAAGGCGCTGAACCATAGTCTGCAGCTGGTTATCAGTAGATTGCTGCTGCTGCCTCAATCTCACAAGCTCTTGCATGAGCACATTCTTATCTCTCTTGAGAATCTCAACCTCTTCCTCAAGTCCAAACTTACCAACTTCTACACAAGCCCCAACCGATGAACTCTGTCCATGTACTTGTTGTGCTTGTTGATTATTATGACCATGGGCAGGTTTCCGCCGAGATATAGTCTTAAGCAAGTGCTTTTGACCCCTTAAAAATCCCTCATTTGCAAATTCCCAGCGATCCGGGTCTACCTTTCTAAATCCCTGCTTAATGATGAATTGTTGTAAGAAACGTAAAGGTCACAAGGAGGCCAAATGCAAAACTTTTTATTTGATATACGCATCATTTGGCATGCACAAACAGTCGAAAATCTTGAAAGATGAAATGAAAAATGGTAACATATGGATAAGATGCAACAATATAGCAAAAATATTAAGCAGGCAACAAAACAGAGTAATTCATTTAACCCACATCTGCATCACATAGTCCTCCATAGCCTGAGACAGGTTCTTCTTGGGAACTAGATTCTAGGCATAGTTAGTCCCATACACCAGAGCAAAGCATCCTAACTCAAGACTTATGTATACAAGATAAATTATTTATGATTTGTATACTGCACACCAGCCAAAACACATGCACCACCAAACTTGTGTGTATGCATTTTTATTACAATAAATTTGGTATATATTATAATAATTCAATGCTACTTGTTTCTTTAACCCAGACTCCTGTGGAAAAAGTATGAATCTAATTCAAAATTTGTAACAAAACAGAATAAGACTACAACTCTACTGAATAATAAAATAAGATAAAAACAATATTTTCAATAATAAAATCAAAGAGTAAAAGACAGAGCAAAGAACAGAGGTCTTTGTACACTGTGCAGAACAGAAAAAACCTTGAGAACAAAGGTGGGAAGAACAGGACAGGAGTTGCTACAAACAAGAGCAAAGAATGCCATGAAGTCCTGTAGAGTGGCAAGAAAATGACAATAAACACATGTAAATGGTGAAATTCAAACCATAAGAGGATGCGCAGCAACAACTATGATTCCCTAACAATAGTAAGGTGCAAAATAGAGGGAGAAGTACTGCCGAAGCAGAGGGGGCCAAGATGGAATTCATGATTCATCGGTAGTGACTGTGATGCCACAATAATGCCATAATTTGAAAAAACTTGGGGCTGCAAGAACAGCTTTATGAAAATGTGATGATGCATTGCTCTGCGCATGCAAGGGGATGCATAACGAGCCACGGTGCCACAACACCACAAAATCCCACAATCAACTACTTGATTTTGGAATTTAGATACTTAACCCCTGCATATAAGCATACAGACCAACAAGGTTGTCAAAAATTTTTAAGTAAAGCTGTGATGCTTTCACAAGCTAAACTCCCAAGAGTTACATAACTTGAAATGTTTAAAAAACTTAGACACGCAAACATGGACCAACATCCCTGTACATATGGTCATTAACGGTTATCATTTGATGTGGCTCCAAAACTATGATTCATCCCGTGTTGTTAGGATATCACAAACTATGGTTATATAAAATTTAGAAGGAAGTAGCTGTATTGTACAGAAAACTAGAAAACAATTGTGTATAAGTTTACCGAGTCTATACATGTTTATCCAGAAAAGATTTTGACAACGAGCTTCTTGAAAATTGGATTTAGGCTTAATGCAACTCTACAAAACTAGCTTGCAATGTAAGAGTTACACTCAAAAACATATTATAATTCAGACGGATCCATAGTTGATATAGGTTTTCCAACACAACTCCTCACATCAAGGATTGGACATCTCAACCATAAGACTAGATATTTGGAGATAGTCCGAAAGCAGCTTGATAACCCACCCCACCTTGCTATAATAGGCTCAAGAGGATTTAGGCCTGACTTAACCCAATAATACTAGCTTGAATTTTGAGGTTTGCACTTACTTACATACATTAATTTGATCACATCCAAACACACCCATTCAAATAGAGAGATGGACATCTTCAGTGTGAGATTTTATATTGACATTGACTTCATAGCAAGTGACATGATAACCAAAGAACTTGTTAGGATAGATTGTGGTACATTTTAAATAGTAAATTTAGGCCTAACTCAACCTACAAAACTAACTTACAAAGTAAGAATTGCTTCCACTTTATATTATAACTTGACCATATCTCTAGTCAATCAAGCTAAATTGTTTTCTATAGCCAGAATTGGAAAATCACAAGGTCTACAAGTTAGCTCAATATTTTGACATCAAAAGCACCCCCAAAAACCAAAGTATATAAATACCTCTTAACTTGGGTAGAAATGTCAATAAATAGCTATAGCATTTAGTTTAAATTGATCTCCAGAAAAGCAAGTAAAGTAATGAATAGAATTTGCATTCTAATAGAAAGTGTTCAGCAGATCTGGAATAGAACGGTGAACGGGTGACAAATGGCCTTTACCATTCAAAATCACCTAGCTAACACTATTTAACAAAAACACCAAGTTCAATGGCTTGGAATTTGGGTTTAAGGCCTACTTCAACTCCCCAAAATCAACCTAGAAATTGAAGACTGCCCAAGCTCTATAAACACTATTCAAGTAGTACATCTAGTTGATGAAAAACTAAATCACCACACCCTTGAAGCTACAATTAGTGCAATCCCCAAACATGGCACAACTACAGTTGCCTAGGATTGGATCACTATTAAGGAGGTTTTTCAACGCTACCCTCCATTCCTAGGGCTACCAGCTTGGAGCATGGCAAATACAAATGATCCAACCACAGATCTAGTGTAAATTTTGATATCATCTTAATAGTTGATTTTAAGCTTAATTCCATAAACTAGTTGGAAGAAGTCGTAGCTAAATCAGGCTAGGGGTGACCGCACTACACAAAAAGGTGGTTGCAAAGATTGTTAATTCCATTTTCCTAAAAAATCCTCAACTTTCCACAATAAAAAAATAGACAAACTCAACTTAAAACAAATCATTTTTCGTACTCAAAATGAAGTTACACGTTCAACATAGTAAAACCAACCTACAATCAAATTTTAAGGTATCATAAAATATCATCGGATCTAATCACTCTCTATGTTTTTTGCACCGAACATTGACGCATCCCCTCAAAATAGATGACAGACCAATCAACTAACATGCCTTGAGTGATCACACAAATAAACAAGCAATCAAGTAACTTATGTAGCAAGATATGTTTCCTCACATTCCCCTCAGGTGGTCCATCCCAATAAACAAGAATCGCAATCCATTCACTCTTCATAATCATCCAGACAAAACAACGCATAAATTTAATTACGTGATTGACCCAACATATATCCGAAGTTACTTCCTCAATTATTATTCCAACTTTAAGACCCCACTATCTACTTCAGTTGAAACGACGACCAAGGACATCAACATAAAGAACAACTCAAGAACAATTCAATAACAATTCAAGAAAAAGCCCTCCATTTCCCACTCGGAAACAGTTAATCCAGTTGACAATTACCGGTAAACAACGGTCCATGTGTTGAAAACGAAAGTCAGAAGGGGTTTACTTACGTAGGTGTTTAACTGGCGAACGAAGCTGGAGAAGTTATTGTGCTTGAAGTGTTTGGGCAAAAGGTCTCTGGCGAACTCCGGAGGGTTCCAAACAATGAAGCTGTTGTTTGTTGGACTCCACGACACAATCGAGTCCGTCGAAGGGTCGTCCACCATGTCGTACGTCTTGCTCAGGAAAGGCGGCGGCGCGTTAGCGTTCGGAATCGGTGTCGGCGCCGCCGTCGACACATCTCCGCCCCCACTGCCTGCTCCCTCCATTTCACAATTTCGATAATAAAAAATCTGAACCGAAAATTAAAAGAAAAAAAAATGCTGGCTTTGGTTATGTGTAATCTTGTATTCTATGGGAATGAGAAAGAAAAGGAAAAACTTAAACCCTAGTTGGAACCTGGGGATGCAAATTATGAAATATACACATTTATATGCATATATATATATATATATATATATATATATATATATATATATATTATAGTGTTCGAAAACTAACCAGTGAGAAAATTTTACAGACAGAGAAGTTAGAGAGAGAGAGAGGGTATGGACAATGATGGGGTCAGGATTCAAAATGGGCATTTATTTATATGTGAGCGAGAATTGAGACCGTACGATATGCATTTTTCAGGAAAGAAAAATATCTGTTAGATTTTTGTTTTCTGGTTTTACTGAAAAACTTACCATGGGACAAATTTCGAAAAGGGAAAGGGGAATGCTGACACCAGCATCATAAGTGAGCCCTTTGATTTTGAAATTTGTCACTACATGTAAACAACTGTGTTTCTCCATTTTTGTAATAAAATTAAAATTCAGTCATTATAAATTAACGTAACTTTAAGGACAAAATAGTAAAGAATATATGCATACAAAAGTTTAGTTTTTTTTAAAGAATTTATTAAACATAATAAGTTTTCTTGGCTTTAATAGAAAATTTATAGATTTTCTAATTCTACTTTTATTGGTTATACATTATAAGATTAATGTATATAAATTAATTCAAGATTAAGCGAAAAATAAGGATATAAATGACAAAAGTAATTAATGTTGTTTAAAAATAATATATATATATATATAATAATCAAATTAAAACAATTTATTCAGTCAAAATATAATTTTATATTATATTATATTATATTATATATATATATATATATATATATATATATATATATATATAATCAATGTGAAGGTGAATTAAAAAAAATTATATTCCATCTAGAAGTAAAACATTACGATAAAAGTTAATTTAACGCTTCCTAATTTAATATTTGACAAAACTAATGTAAATTTTACAAAATGTTATTCCATCACCAACTTTATATAAAGTTAATCTCATTCACTTATCGGTTAACACATTTTTATTCAATATTACTTGAAAAACGTTTTAAAATATATATTTTATATAAAGTTAAAAAATGATTGATTCGGATTTTTATAAAAATTGAGAGATAAAAACATATTAAATAATATATTATTAATATGTTTATTAAATATTAATTTGTTTTAATCATTAAATTTTAATTTCATATAACTAATAATTATTCACATAAAAATTGTAAAAACTAAATAACAATAAAATATAAATAAATTATTTATATTTTAAAAAGTACATGTTACATTGACTTTAATTTATATAAAAAATACTTAAAATAATTCTAGACATATATATATATATATATATATATATATATATATATATATATATATATATATATTTTTGTATTTTGTTTTATATATATATAATAATAAAAATAAAAATTGTTTTTAAGAAAAGCTTTAGGCAATAATTATTTTTGTCTTTTTTGTTTCTTTAGGGAAAGCTTGACATTGATGTAAGACCTCCGTGACAATGCGTGAAAATGACACGGGAAAAGATAAGAAAACTTAGCAAGAAAAGAAAGATTGTATTGTCGCTTTGAAGTTTGCACCGTTTTTATATTAAAAAGGTCTATAAATATTTATTAAACCACTCATTCTCAAAAAATAACTAAACATTATTCTTTTGTATATAGAAGTAAAATGGCTTTTCATAAGAAAATCCTAAATTTTTTTGTCACCAAGACATTAATGATTTATTTTGACGTGTCTTTATAATAATAAGTTTTGATGAAAAATATCATAGGAAAAAAATCAAATTTAAAAATAGCAGTGTAAAAACTTGATTTACGTTGTTGTCCAAATAACACTAGTAAATGAGAAATTGATGTAAAAATAAAGGTAATGATGATTGATTGATTACTAACATAGTATGTAATATATATTACATTTCTTTCTAGCAGTGATGGATGAAATATGTTATGAGTATCTACTTACTTTGATTGTTTTAAGTTTTTTGGAGTGTTATTATTTCTTTCCTAAATTTAGTCAATATAATTATTTTTGTTATTTTTGTAATTATTTTTTTTTCACTTTCATGATTATGTAGATATCATTATTATTGTAAATAGTATTAATTATCTTGTAGAAAAAGAGATGAAACAACTTATAATAGAATCATAATATTCTTAAGTAAAATAAAAAATTTATCGTAACTATCAACTATAGTTTTATGTATAATAATATCCAAATATTAAAGTTAAAATCATAAATATGATTTCTAGAAAGAATTGATAAATGAAAGTTTGTTACAAGCGACAACTATATTATTCAAAGGAGAAGTCAAATATATTAAATTATACTCAAAATATGTTTTTTAATATTATACATAAAGTATAAAAGTTTACACATTAACCATTAGTTATAGTGTTTTGTTTGAAGGTAAACACTTAATCTAATAAACACCTTTTTTTTGTCTTCATTATTTTTTTTTTCTTTCTTTTCTTTTTCTCGTAGGGGATCTTCCTTCATTTATCACTTTGACATCATTAGTATTTATTATTTTCCTATTTAATTCTTTATTTTATTTTATTACAGGTTAGGTTAGAATTATTGTTAGATATTATTTCAACTATAAATTTTATTATTTAGGAAGTATAATAAGATATTATTTCAACTATAAAATTTATTATTTAAGAGGTATAGTTAGATATAATTTCAATTATTAATTGTAGTCGGAGAGTAAAGTTAAATATTTAAAATTGTTTTATCATTTATCATAACTAATGTTAAGATTTAAAACCTCATTTAATTAATATAGGTTAAGTTTAACTATATTATGTAAAACCCTAGAAAAATGATATAGAAAAATGATATTTTGGAAGTGATAATGATTTAAAAATAGTGAGACTTGATTATTTTAATATTAAAAGGTGTTAGAAGTGGACTTTAAGTCTAACTCAACTATACAAAACTGACTTGTAAGGTGAGGATTATAACACACACCCCTCACGCTGTTAAGACTTTGGCAAGTGTACCAAGTCGCGCAAGTAGTAACCGGTAAGACCGGGATATCGTTTCCCAAGAGACTCGTGTATACTAATTAATTGCGTAATTAGTGACTAATTTAAACTAATGAAT
>Ga0214542_1010447_pt1 | contig 13543 bp, 8 predicted proteins | sample CNSS1metaG_FD_160096 | JGI IMG/M metagenome (GOLD analysis project Ga0214542, IMG submission 160096) | Root nodule microbial communities from cowpea collected in UCLA plant growth center, Los Angeles, California, USA - CNSS1 | ecosystem: Host-associated > Plants > Roots > Nodule | place: USA...
CTTTGGTTAAAAGTGAGAACGCCAACAAGTTAATTGAGACTTTACATTGATTAATTTGTAAATTTACAACAATAATTAATTGAGCAATAATCTTTAGATAATCGATGATGAATCTATTTTGAAAAAGCAATGGAATCAATCTATTTTCTTTATTATTGTTTTTATTTCTTTTTATATTTTAAATTTTATTTCTATCTTTGTTTATCTTAATCCCCTATATTTTTTATCTTATTTGACTAACTCTTGTATAGTTTTATAAGAATTAATTTGTTAAAAATCAATTCTGTGTTCGTTGGGAGACGACTTTGGGTTACTTTACCCTTTCTATTTTGTTGACTACTTTCTTAACAATACTGAAGTTGTTATAGATAAGTAGTATTAATTTGATCACGTCAACGACAGCGTTATCAAATTTGGCGCCGTTGCCGGGGAACACGGTTAGAATTTTTATCTTTTTAGTTCTTATTTTTATTTTTATTCTTTTATAATAAGCGTGTGAGTTGTGGCCAATGATGTGTTAATCTAGTGGAGAGAGTACGAATTGTGGTTCGTATTAGCGTAACGGAATGTGTTTTGTAGCATATTTTCCCGCATATATTTCTACGAGTTGTGGCCTGCAGATGGTGGAACTACGAGTTGTGGCTTGTGGCAGTAAAGATTATCTTAAGGTTATCATCTAAAGATATAGAACGTCGATAACATGGTGGTGGCCATGTGTTATGGAATCATAGGATAGAGTTCTCTGATGAGTGTGTGTATGTATTTAAATTGTGTATATATAATTATACTGTTAGCTCACCTTATCTGTTTGTGAATGATGATGATCATGTAATTCATTATACAAGAGTGTCGCAACCGAAAGTGCGACGGGACGGCGAACCAAATATTAAAATTTGTAAAAACAGAGTTTGGAGTCGCCACCATAGTTATTATAGGAAACTATGGAAAACCATAAAAAATGAGCAAGGTCTGCGAAAAACCAGATTTTGGGTTCGGGATTCGGTTTCGCATGGGGAAGGTATTAGCACCCCACAACGCCCATCCTAAGATGATACCTTTAATTAAATGTGCAAAAGTTATGTGGTTTTTCAATAATATAAAAGGATGTTCAAAAGAAACAAAAATATTTTTTATTTTTTAGGGCCTGACGATGATTAATCTTCGCTCCTACGTATCTCCATGTCAATGGAGAATCAGGGTTGCATAGTTCTTTATGAAAAAATATTTGGAAAATTATTTGAAAAATGATTTAATTTGTTTTATAATTTTGAAAACCTTTTTATTTAAATTTTAGTATTATTTTAAAATTGGTGTCACGCGACGCGAACGGTTGTACAAACACTTGAAATAAATTCTTTTTTTATAATCTTTTATTTTTTAGTTCTTTTAATCATTTATAAATTTTTAATATTTTGTTAAAGTTATTTTAAAGTAGTTGTGGATGTCATTGCGACGTAAGCAACCAAATAGATATAAAAGAGTAAACAAAGAAAATTATTTTTTATTTTTAGATCATTTGTATATATTTAAAAAAAAACAAAAGTCTAAATATGATGTCATGCACGCGAGAGGCCAGGCAAACACTAAAGAAAGGGGAAAAAATATTTTTTATGATTAAAAAAAAAAGAATGAAAATTGAAAAAACTAAATCAAAAGATGGAAGAATTGAGAGTGATGTACCTTAACAAAATTTCAATATCTCCTCACCTTTTCTCTTTTCTCTTTTTTTCTTATCCTTTTCTAATATTTTTGTGTTTGTTTTTCCAATAGAGATAAAGATGAGAGGTGTCTATGTGGGTGGTAATGATAGAATTAGAGAAGTGTAGAGAATATTTTCTTCTTCTTTTTTCTACCTCTTTCAATCTTTTTTTTTTTTAAAGAGAGATAAAAAAAGGAGGTGTGTGTAGGAGCGATGATGGGAAAGAATTAGAGAAGTATAGAGATTTTTTTTTGGTCATCTTTCATATGATAGACTACATATTTATGTTCACATATTGCAATCTCACTACAATCCTAGCCTTAATAGTAATAAACAATATAAGGAAGGAAATGGTCATGATAGCAATACATTATGGAGATCAAATCATAGCAAATCAGAGCACAAAATCAATCAAGATCAGTAATATTGATTCTAACGGTTGACAAATCGGAGCACAAAAATAAATCCTAATTAGTAATATTGATTCTAATTATATGAAGATATATTGCTTTTAATTTCTCTATCAGAACAAAGGTAGAAAATATGTTGAGTTGTTGGGGCTCATGAAGAGGAGTGTGATAACAAATTAGGCTCTTCCTTCTTTTTTCCTTTTTTTTTCTTTTGTTTTTCATCTCTCTTTTTTTCTTTTCTTTTTTTTTTCTAAAATTAAGGTTTGAAAAGCTTTGAAGAAAATTTGGTTTCACATTTTTTTTCCATTAACTAAAAAGCTTTATTATTTTTTATAAATTTATTTGCCAAGACGAAATTGGGTGTTGACAACTGCCCCTCTTTACTTATATTTTACTAGATATATATGAAAATTTGACTTTTTCATATTATCGTAATAAAAGAAGTAAAGATTAAAAACACTAATTTCATTCAGGTTTCAAAAGAAGACAAATTTGAAGACAAACTTGACCATACCAAGTAGAGGGTCTCGATTTGACACATTAATTCTTTTAATTTTTTTGTTTGTTTTTTTTTGAAAAAAACAAATTAGACAAATCCTGAGGAGAAGGTCTAGATCCAAAGGATTCAGCGACCATTACCATGTAGAGGGCCCTGATGCAAAATTTTTCTTTTTTTTTTATTTTTTGAGAAAAGATTAGACCAATTCCGAGGAGAGGGTCTATATCCAAAAGATTCAGTGACCATTACCAAGTAGAGCGTCACGATTTGACAAATCACTTTGTTTTATTATTTTCTTTTTTGACTTTTTGAAAAAACAGTTTAGACCAATCCCGAGGAGAGGGTCTATATCAAAAGAAAAAAGATCAATGACCATTGCTTCGTAGAGGGCCTCAACGTGACAAAGAAATCAATGACCATTGCATCGCAAAGGGTCTTGATGTAAAGAGATCGATGACCATTGCCTCGCAGAGGGCCTCAATGTGAAAAAGAAATCAATGACCATTGCCTTGCAGAGGGCCTCAATGTGAAATAAGAGATCAATGACCATTGCCTCGCAAAGGGTCTTGATGTAAAGAGATTGATGACCATTGCCTCGTAGAGGGCCTTAATGTGACATAAGAAATCAATGACCATTGCTTTGCACAGGGTCTTGATGTAAAGAGATCGATGACCATTGCCTCGTAGAGGGCCTTGATGTGACATAAGAAATCAATGACCATTGCTTTGCAGAGGGTCTTGATGTAAAGAGATCGATGACCATTGCCTCGCAGAGGGCCTCGATGCGACATAAGAAATCAATTACCATTGCCTCGCAGAGGGTCTTGATGTAAAGAGATCGATGACCATTGCCTCGCAGAGGGCCCCGATGTGACATAAGAAATCAATGACCATTGCTTCGTAGAGGGTCTTGATGTGAACACGAGGAAATCAATCACTATTGTCTTATAGAGGGTCATGATGTAAACATAAGGGAATCAATGACCATTGCCTCGCAGAGGGTCTTGATGTATAAAAGATCAAGTTCTATAAACTGTTTTAAGTGTTTGGGATATGAGCACATAACTTCAAATTGTCCTACCAAAAGAACTATGGCCTTAAACCTTAAAAAAGAAGTAGAGAGTGAACATTCTTCTCCCCCTTCCCCCAAAAGTACTTCTTCCCACACTTCTTCTTCAAGTGAAAGGATTAAACCCCTTGAAGTTGGATTATTAATGATAAGGCACCAACTAAGACAAGTTTCCAAGGAACTTGACCCTTCTCAAAGGCAAAACCTTTTTCATTCAAGGTGTCATATCAATGACAAACTATGTCCCATCCTCATAGATAATGGAAGTTGTGTATATGTGGCTAGCACAAGGGTTGTGGACAAGCTTGGCTTGAAAACTATCCCTCATGCCAAGCCCTACAAGCTATCATGGCTTAAGAAAGAAGACATTAAAGTAACTCAATAAGTCCTCATTAACTTTTCAATTGGAAATTTTAAAGATGAGGTGTTATGTGATGTTGTGCCTATGGAAGCAACTCATATTTTTCTAGGTAGGCCATGGCAATTTGATAGAAAAGTCTTTTATGATGGCCATGCTAACACCTATGCTTTCTCCTTCCAAGGCAAGAAGTTCACACTCCTACCTCTCTCACCCAATCAAGCAAATGAGGACCAAAATAAAGTGAAAGATAAGAGAAAAGATGAAAAAGAAAAAGAGCAAGTTACCTCCAAAGTGTTACTTGCCTCTAAAAAAGGATTTCCAAAGCAAGATGGACATCACCATTCTTCCTTCTCTTACAAGGCCCAAAAGGAAGACCCAATGCACAAGCATGAGAGGAAGAGTGGTCTTGAAAAGAGGGATGGCCTAACCAAAGCTAGGGGTAGTACCCTTAGAAAGGATGGAACAAGAGCTCATAAATGGGAGGCACAAAACCTCCCCCAAATCAAGTCAAGCTCCATCTACAAAGGCTTAAAGAATTTGTGGTCAAATTCTCTCCAAGGAGAGGAGGATGATGAAGGATTGACCCCAACCAAGGATGGAGGCACATGCTTAAGAAGACTAAGCATGTTTACAAAGGAAGTTCACTAATCTTTCATCCCTTTCATTTATGTTTGTTATTTCTGATTCCCTAAGTTGACTTAGTTGAATCAACTTTAGTTGACTTGTTGACCTTTGACTAGGTTTGACTTGTTGAATATAGTTGACTTGACTTAAGCCAACATGCTAATCTATGTTTATTTGCTTTGTAGGTTAATTAGGAGTAAGAAAGCAATGCTAGGTGGCACATGGTGATTGGGAAGCATAAATGATGTGGAGGAGAGAGTAAAGCAAAGGCATAAAGCATAAAGAAAAAGGCATAAAGCAAGTGTACCTATGTACCTTTGGTCTCCTTTGTTTTTATCACACTATGGCCACTTTCTAGAGACATATGAGACACATTCTTGGTCTCCTTTTGTGCTAGAACGAAATTAGCCTTGCACACACCATAGTTAGCTCTTTTGTCTCTCATTTTTGTAACCTTATTTGACCTAGCTTCTAGAAGCTAGGGTTAGGTTTTTGTAGAGACATCCTTAGGTATCTTTTATTTGCTTAGAGGCCCCTAAACTCTTCTATAAGGGGTGCTCCTAGACATGTAAAAGGGTTGAACATTTTGAAGTAAAAACACTCTTGTGTCTCAAACATTTGTGAGAGTTTCCTCCCTTGGGAGTGAATACTTTTAAGCCTTATCTTGCATAGCAAGTGGCGGCACACATCCACTCATCTTCAAGTTTGTCATGGCTTCTAGCCTATCCTTGTAGTGGCGTGCTTCTCACATTTTTACCATTTCTTTCCTTTCCATTTTATGTTTTCTTCTTCCTTTAATTGTTCTTGGTTTTCTATGGTTTATGTGCTTTCCATTTCCTTTTTGTTTTGAATCAATCCATCATCTTCTTCTCTTGAGCTTTGTGAAAGGAACCTTCACATCTAGATAGCTTGCTATCTTAATTTCCAGTGGGGATTTCACTTAGTTTTCTTAATCAACTCACACCATATTCAATAATCTTAAAAAGGAACAAGATAATCCTTCATCATTCGGTATAGTCAACAAGTCAAACCTAGTCAAAGGTCAACAAGTCAACTAAAGTTTATTTAACTAAGTCAACTTAGGGAATAAAAAATAAGAAACACAAATGAAAGGGATGAAGGATTAGTGAACTTCCTTTCTAAACATGCTTAGTCTACTTAAGCATGTGCCTCCATCCTTGGTTAAGGTCAATCCTTCATCAAATATGAACAAAGTTGTCACACTTCTCAACTTTCATGAAGTTAACATAAAAAGATATTGTCATCGTCAAGACCATCATTGCATGCCACTGAATGGCATGTTGAAGATCTTCGTCATTCCTTATAAAAAGGAACTCATCAATGCCTTACGCAACAAATTCAGGAGGGACATGGTACTAAAGATGGCTGAGTGGGGGCTCAAATGGTCCCATCAAATGACTTTTTATGATGATGCGCATATGGTTAAGAGTAACCCCATTTGGAATTCTACATAATGAGAACCTTCCATCTTCGAAATCAATAGCAACATTAAAGGAATTATATGCATTGAGCTCCTCAAATAAAACCATTATTACTTGTTATACTAGAGCACTCCACAACTTTTAAACTAAGGAACCACAACCTTAAATAGAACTTACTACCTTCACCTGCATAGCCTGTTAAGAAAGCAATTTACTTTGACCACTGTAAAAGGTTACGCAAATTTGAAATAATTGGCCTGACTTGCACCTTCTCATTATGACAAGACTACTGAACTTTATTGGGAGGTGCCAAAGTTGATGTAGTATATTACTACTCTTAAAGGGGACAGATACATTAATTGGGATAACGTGTTAATTAAAAAATTTAATTTAACCCTTGCAAAAGCTGATGCAAATTTTAAATAATTGGCCCGACTTACACCTTCTCATTATGACAAGACTACTCAACTTTATTGGGAGGTGCCAAAGCTCATACAGTATATTAATGCTCTTAAATGTGGCAGATACATCAATTGGGATAACGTGCTAATTAAAAACTTTACTTTAACCACTGTAAAAGCTTACGTAAATTTGAAATAATTGGCCTGACTTGCACCTTCTCATAATGACAAGACTACTCAACTTTATTGGGAGGTTCCAAAGTTGATATAATATATTACTCCTCTTAAAGGTGGCAGATACATCAATTGGGATTTCGTGCCAATTACAAAATTTACTATAAACACTGTAAAATCTGACGCATATTTCAAATAATTAGCCTCAATTGGACCATGTAATTATGACAATAATTGTCAACTTTATTGGGAGGTGCATTCATTAATGGTATCATATGCAATCTGACACTATGAGAATATGTGTGCACTTTATTGGGATATCAGGTCATGTCAACCTTATTTGAATCCATACCCAGACCCACATCTACTTGCCTTATAAATACATCAACTCGAAAAACAACTTAGTGTCCTCTGCTACTGCATAACAAAACAACCTACTACCAACTCAAACCACTATCAAAATATCAACACATCCAATTCTTTGACATGGAACACTTTGGCATCAACACCCAAGAGAACTATTCAAATTCCTATCTTGTGGCCTTGTTTTCCAATGGTCAAGTGATGCAATGTGAAGATGGTGTGAAGTTCCAATGTGAAAGTCCAAAACTCTTTCGCATACCAGAGAATTGCACACTCAACATTTTCACCCAAAAAGTGTGCTCAACTATAGGGGTTCTAAGCACGACATTCATCAATAAGTTGTATTTCAGAAGACCTACAGTCAACGAGGATAGAGCCATTATGTATGATGCTATTCAAATCTCAACAGACGATGACGTTGCAGAAATCATTCGTTGTAAGTCTCATCTACCTATTAACACAATAATTGAATTGTTTGTTACCTTGACAAGGTCTGCTGACGAAATACTTACTCTTCTACGACCAACTCACTCATCCTCTTCCACAATCCCAAACCCTACTCCGTGTTCACCAACAAAGTTATATTATGGAGGACCTCTTAGAAGGGCAGACATCACAGATAGCCCATATGGTTACGGGCTATACTTTAAATCCAACACTACTGTTACGATGTCAATCCCCCACAATTTCACCTTTGATGATCTTCTACAAAAAATAATGTAGAAAACACATTGTGGGACTCGTTTATTAATAACTCATATTATCTACCTTCGTCCCATGAAGATTTTCAATAACAGACTTATCCATGACACGACTCAAATCAAAACAGATACTGATGTTGAACAAATGATCAACCGGTGGAAAGAAGTTCAATGTTTGGACCTGTCTGTGGCACGTCCTGACACTTGACAATATATTGAATTGTTCATCCTGACAAGAGAGAAATAAATTGTATTTTTATTGCTGTCAATTATGGTACTTGTAATGTCTTTCATTAAATAAATATATTTTCTGTTGCATTATACTTTATAAACTCCAATTAAAATACACAAATATTACTGAAATAAAATTTCAGGTTACATGAAAACAACAACAATAATTAATTTCAACCAAATTTCCAATATTTGTTAGGATATTTGAAAAATATAAATTCTAACTTCATATTAAAACTTATTAACAACTGTAAATTCTAACAATACATTTTACATAACTTATTTATGTCACAAAATAAATATCAATAAAATTATTACAACAAAATCTAATTATAAAAATATAAAAAAAAATCATACTTCCACGAAATTTTTCTATTTTAAATCTTTAAATAAACATAAACAAATTAATTATACAACACCACCTCTATTATAAATCATTAATTTTTTTTTCGAAATACTATATAAACCAAATTAAAAACAAAATTAATAAACAAAGTATAAATAAAAAACTAATTTCACTTTTATATTTCCAAATTATACATTAAATAGCTTACTACACTGTAAGACTCTAGAAAATGATGTTTTAAAAGTGATAGTGGTTTAAAAATAGTGAGACTCGATTATTTTAATATTAAAATATTTTAGTACAAATAGAATCGTTATAAACGAGTTTCATTACTTTTAAAACACACCATCTCTCTAGAAACCACTTTTCTAGATTTCTCGTCTTATTGAAGAACCCAGACCGTAGGATTGATCCTCTCGGCGAGCTCTTCAAATTGGACCGATCAGTTTCTCCGTTCGCGTAAGTTAAGTTTTCGCTCTCTTTTTAGTCTTTTTCTGTTTTTTGTTGCATGCGAGCTCTCTTCCGCTTATATGCGACGTTTTAATCATCAGTATGAGTCTTTGCTGATCAGTGATCATAATGCTAGATCCTGATCGTTCTTATGATGTTTCTATGTGTAGATAGAGCATCCTGTGGAGTTAGATGCGTTTTGGTGTTCTTTGAGCGGTTTGGGTCTGTAGAGTCGCTTTGTCAGGTAAGGGAAGCCGATAATTACTTTATTTAGAGAGTTCAATGAATATAATAGTGTGTAGTTAGAATTGACTGCTTGATTTGCTGTGAATTGTGAACTAGTTGATGCTTTATATAAGTGGAATTGTGAATGCATTGTATGAGTTGAGGTTGAATTGGAAAATGAACACTTGAATCATGGCTCTAATTGGTATCATCTCACTTTGCTTGAAAACCATTTTGAAAACTATACAACACTGCCATGGAGGTGCCAATTTGGGTCATGAAATCAAGTTATACATCTCCCAACGAAAACCAAAATATGTGCTATTTTTTTGTGCAAGGATGAGCCTGGGAATTCAAGGCCGAGCCTTGAAAAATGCGAGAGGATCAGCGCTGAGCGCTATCCCAGCGGTGCTTAGCATTGAAAAAATGCGAGAAGAATGAAGCTAAGCGCCAGCCGAGCGGTGCCCAAGCGCTGGGACATCTGCAAGTCTGAAACAAAATTTTAATGCTGAGGCTAAGCATTGGAATCTGAGGCTGAGCGTTGAACTGCCAGATTTCATGTGTTTGCTGTTTTGATGTGTTTCATTGCATTAATTGATCTGAAATGGATTATTTTGACTGTCTTGGTATGCTTTGAGTGAGATTGGGTGAATATGGATCTACTGTATGTGAATTATGGAGGAATTTCGTGGAGAAATTCTAAGTGTGGATGAGGTAGGGTATGCAAAGACATAAGGACTCAGTTTTGGTTGGTATCCTGACGCTCCAATAACCATTAAGGCTCATATAGAGTATAATGGGTTATGTCGTGAGGAGTAGCAAAAGGTCTTAGCCACTGGACTCGATCAAGTCTTTGGCGCGAAGGAGACTTACCTGGTGTGATGATTGGATGATAACCCCTTGAGGCCAAACTCTGCAAAGTTTGGGAATCATACACGGTGCAAGCCACCAAGAGGTCCGATGTTAATTGCATATATCTGGATAATTGAGTCTAGAGTTGAATGGCGTGAGTATTGGAATGTTCCTGTGTGAATTTGTGATAATTGATTGTTATTATGCTCTTACTCTAATGTAATCTTCTTTAAATCATTATTAGCTTACCCTTGCTTTTTGTGTTTCTGTCTCATGTTGTATGTTTTCCTTTACGATGATCACCTTAATGGTGGGAGCAGATGTGGTTGCAATGTCAGAGGCACTTCTAGAGGATGAGGAGCCATCATTTTAGGCGGGAGCTTTAGTGGTGGTCAGTTTAGGTATATTTTTATTAGTTTAGTGTAAGTGTATAAGTGATATATTTTTATAGTCATATCTTTTGTAAGATTGTATTAATATATTGTGTACACTGAATTACCTGTTTTGGAACTATGATGAAACTCCCTATTTTTATTAGTTTTAAGCATCTAAAAATTGGGATGTTACATTTTGGTATCAGAGCAGTTCGTCCTTAGGATGATCTAAGGGTTGTGGGTTTGTCATGTCTTTTTGTGTTAAAGTTCAAGTTCAGTCGAGTTTCCTGTGGAACCGAAAGTATTAAGAACATGAAACATCTTGATAAAGTAATGAGGGTGCACACTCATAACTAGATCAAAAGTTGTTTTCCTTTCTTAATTCTAATGGTTTACGGGAAATAAAGGTGATAGACAAATGGTTTTGTTCTCCGTAGATGATGGAGTTTTGCTTTCTATGTCCTTGTTTGTCTTGTTTGCCTCTTTGTAGTTTTTGTTTAGCGTCTATAGTGGTAGAGGAATGCAGATTCAAGGTCAACTTGGCATGCCTACCTTTACAAGAGTTGGATGAGGCCTCTGAAACAAGTTATCGCTTCAAGGGTATGAAGTTGTTGTATGATGTATATTGGTGAACCAGAAAAGCTAAGTTTGGGTTAGTAGTCTGAGAAAAGATGTTGGAGCTTAGCAACATTTGGACTAAGAGAGCTTCAAGGACAATTTTGGGAGCAAATGCCACAAGTTTTCCAAAAGGAGTTGAATCTAGAGGTTAGACATATGGAAGATATCAGTGCATAGAAGTGTAACAATGTTTGAGGAAGAATCAATTTGGTTCTACATCCCGACAATGCTGAGGTTCAAAGTTATACAGATACATGTAATGTTAGGAGAAGTGTCATTAGATATAGTCGTAAGACCATATCTAGTGCTTTCTTGGATTGGTGGAAGAGAAGTAGTTGGCAGATCCTAGGTTGCAGAAAATAATGAGATTGCTTGGCATCGAGCAAGCTAAGAAAGATAAAGACCATGAAGTGTAAAAAGATGAAAAATCTCTAGTTACAGGCTAACATGGAGTAGAGCTTACAGATCAGTCAAGTAAAATGATGTTTCCTAAATAGAGGGAAAAATAATATGTGGATAAGAATGAAGTGGCATAAAGGTTTCATGCTAGGTTCATTGGTCTTTGGAGTTGATAGTAGGGTGTTTCAAGGAAAAGTAGTTCGCATGAGTAGAACAATTGACCATGGGTTGAGACAAAGGAATCTAAGTGTTGGAAGAAGAAGCGTACCATTAAGTTTGATCACGTAGGAGTGACAAAAGCTAATGGAGGCAAAGTACACTAAAGAATGAAAGGAAAAGAAAAGTATGAAGTAATTGAAATGGTGTCTGCGATAGTTGGTGCTAGAGCGACTAGCGCAAATGATCAAATTCAAGGATACAAGGTATAAAAGTGGTGCTTGGGATATGAGTTTGGTTTTGTTTGGGATTATATACTTCTTGGTGTTGCCCATATGGTAAAGGAGTCATTGTTGCCGGTAAGAGGGAGTTGGAGTAGAGATGGTGGTTTGCTACAGTTGCGGTCAAGTGAAGTTTACTCGGGTGTGTCTCATGTTTCATGGTGATCAAAGGATCTAAATTCAAATCCAATTTGAAAATTTTCCTTTACAAGGTTGGGACATAATCTCAAGGGTGAATTGGTTGTTTTCTTAATCTCATTCTTAGGAGATATGATCCCTAACGAAGTAGTATCCTTTAATTCAAAGAGATAAGTCAGTGGTGGTGCATCAAGTGTGGATCAAGCTGAAAGGTGAGGGCAGGGTGTCATATGAATCAGAGTTATATGACAAAGGCAAGCAAATAATAAACGCAAAGGATCTCAGTGGTAGAAGAGTTTATAGATTTGTTCTTAAGTAAATATTAGAATTTTCGCTTTGGAGTGGTGAAGTTCACTTTTGCATTAGTGTCTGGAGTCGAACTTTGCTAATAGTTTCTAATTGGATGGTTTATGCTAGGAGTGTGAAGTAAGAGAAGCAAAAGAAAGATTTGTTGGAGACATAATGGTATAAACTCAGTATAATCACTAGAATGACTTCAAGTTTGATGGATCTTTAAAGAGAAGTTGTGGGTGTAAAACCATTCAAGAAGAGTATTGACTAAGGTTGGAATGGCTAGTAGGACATATGGTTTTAAAAAGGTGGATACGATGATGAGGAAATGGAATGTTAAGGCTGTTATAAGGGGAGTTTAAAGAGTTTTGCAGGTTTTATAGAGGTTTTGAGGAATGTTTCTCAACAATGATTGTTTCCTTATCATAGCAGACATGAAAGGAACATCATTTTAAGTAAACAAAGAAGTGAATTTGTGTATGGATCAGACTAGCACAGCGAGATGATGGCAAATGATACTTATGAAAGGTAAGAGGTGCATGAGAAGAATTATCTTACTCATGATCTAATGGTTACTACGATAGCCCGTTCTTTAAAAACAATAAAGATGTCGTCCTTATGAGTATCAATTAAAAGTGTTCAAGGATCATTCAGGGTTGGAAGTGTGGAGTTGCCCAGAGAAAGTTGGACGAGAGAAATAGCAGATGGTTGAGTTATGGTTTCAAGTTAGGGTGACAAGCTAAAAGTGAGAAAGTAAGAGTAGATGCTTACAGAGAAGGGAATTCAAGATCTTGATTTGATGAGGTAAGAGTAAGAGTTAGTGGATAAGTATAAGTGTTTGAGTTAGGAAGAGAAGATATGAAGAGATTTCATTAGTCTAGTCACCTGACTAGCACTAGTGAGTTTCTCAAAAAGATTGGGAAATGGCAAATTGGACAATCTTAGTTTGAGATGTATTGTAGAGTTGCTAGGTATAAATCAAACAAGAAATTTAAAGTCAAGGAAATATATGCTTCTAAGGTTTTGTGTAAGGATGGTTACATTGGATCAAAAATGAAGATGGGATGCCATAATGAATTTGGTGGTTGTAATAGTTGAAAGTTTTAATTTGAAAATGGAATAACTTGGTTGTGAACTTTATTACCCTTGGTTGAAGTCAGTAAAGGAAGCAAGATGTTATAAGTGTTGTTATGAATAAAGGTGGTCATGAATGTTGATATGGGGCAGTAGACCATAAGTCAAGTGTGATCAAGTTAGTGGAGTGATGCTTCAAGGAAGGAACAAGGTGGTGTGAAGTGATAACTAATATGTTTAGTGATGAAGGATTGACCCCAACCAAGGATGAAGGCACATGCTTAAGAAGACTAAGCATGTTTAGAAAGGAAGTTCACTAATCCTTCATCCCTTTCATTTGTGTTTGTTATTTTTGATTCCCTAAG
>Ga0214542_1010450_pt1 | contig 13537 bp, 9 predicted proteins | sample CNSS1metaG_FD_160096 | JGI IMG/M metagenome (GOLD analysis project Ga0214542, IMG submission 160096) | Root nodule microbial communities from cowpea collected in UCLA plant growth center, Los Angeles, California, USA - CNSS1 | ecosystem: Host-associated > Plants > Roots > Nodule | place: USA...
TAAATATGACTTTAATAATAATTTATATGTATATATAAACAAATTTAAAAAATAAAACAAATTAAAAAATTTGAAAACTAATTAAAAAAAATAAAAAAATTAAAAAAAAAACTAGACGGGCCAGCCCGGCCCGACCAGTTAGCCCGTCCTATACGGGATGGGTTGTAATTATTGGCCCGTTTCTATTTGACGAGCTGGCCCGTCCCGTTTTTTGACGGACCACATACGGGCCGGGCCAAAACGGGCCGGGCTGGCCCGTTTGCTACCCCTAGTTATTACACCTATAATTTAATAAGTTGTACTGTCAGCTTCTTATGGTGTATTTGGAGAGATAATTTAAAAAAAAAATCATTTATTTGATAAATTTAAAGTTATTAAAGTAAAATGAATTATTTAAAAAAAATTAAAAGAAAATTAAAATTTGAAAGCTGTAACAATTATTTTAAATAACTAAATTAATAGAAATATTTTAAGAAATAAATTATAAATTATTTAAATATAACATATTTCAATTTCTTTGAGAATTAACCCCGTTAAAACTTAAATCAAATCATATCTAGGCGCGCGTGTGTTCACGTTCCAATATGAAGCCAAAGAACGTGGGACCGTGTCTTTCCACCGTTACCCCATTTTCCATTAATTAATCTATCTAATGGGTTAGTGGGTTCAACCCAAATTCTCTGTATAAACCACTCACACTTTAGATTTTGGAAGCAAAGTCTTCCTTGCTCTGATCCTGATTGTGTTCATCAATACGTCACCAAATCTCAGTCTACAAAAAATGTTGAAACCGAAGGACTGAATCAATGAATGCTTCTTTGCTTCCTCCACACCCATCCCTTTCTTTTGGCTGTTCCTCATTGATGCTATTTACCAAACTGACCTACCAAGCTAAGTTATCAAAAACATGATTCTTCTGTTTAATGCGTGCCATGAATGTCCTCTTGCTTGCATGCCACTCTTCTCAGTCTTCCTTGCGCTTTTAACTCTTTCTTCGGTTTCGTTATAACTCTCCACTCCACCACTTCGACCCGTTAAAGCCATACCCATAATCTAAATTTTGATTTTTATTTCATTCTGTAATGTCTTCTCCTAACAATTCAACACAACACGAGGCTGAAGTCATGCCAGTTTTTGAAGCTATTAGGAGGGCTAAGCGCTCAAGGTTATTCGAGCCGTCTTTGGGTGTTCTTGGATTTGTTCTTGTTACTGTCTTTGTGATTTTTTTCTTCTTCTATTCGGATGATAGATACTCTGCTTCAAGATTTGGATTCTTGGAACAATCACAGAGGTTTTCTTGGTTGCGGATAAAAGGGTCTACTGGGGAACGCAGAGTTGAATTTCTTGGAGTTGAGGGTGGTGGGTGTGATTTGTTTGACGGGGAATGGGTTTGGGATGAGAGCTACCCTTTGTATCATTCAAAAGATTGCAGCTTTCTGGACGAAGGTTTTCGATGTTCCGAGAATGGAAGACGTGATTTGTATTACACAAAGTGGAGGTGGCAGCCCAAAGGTTGCAACTTGCCAAGGTAGATTTTGATGCTTGTTTTCCTCTGGTTTCATTCTATTATTTCTCAAGTTCGTTATGTTTCTCGTGTCTTTCTTCAGTAATAATCGTTGGATGAAGATGGTAAATTGAAACGCTGGTCTAAGAATTTCTTTAAGGAACAAAACCATGTTGTATCTCGATGTTTTAAGAATTTGGAAAATTGGAATGATAAGAGATAACGATACTCGTGGTTTGTGACTTAGAATGAATGTCTTTAGCCATCTAACTGGCATCTTGTCAGAGGGACTGCGACCCAACATTTGGGTTGCAATTTGCCATTCGTTCTGTTGTCTCATTATCACTCCTTTGTAACTTTCAGCAATTGGGACACGCAGCTCTCTGAAAATGACAACATTTTGTTTGTGCAGTTTCCACACAGTTCATGGATGTCTATATTGATAAGCGTGATGAAGTGTTCGATTCCTTTTGCATTATTCTATCTCTCTCTGTTTCAAATCCTACATCATTTTCACTTTTTAACAGTTTTTTGCTTTGTCTTTTCCTAAGCAACCCTCGTTTATCTTTTTATATTAGATGTAGCTGCAACCTTGGCCATTAGTTGGAGTCGTAAGAGTTTAACATTTTCTATATTGAAAGTGTAAAAACGCCTTTATTTTACAAAAGTCAATAAGCAATGATTGGGTAACAACATAGCACTGTTAATTCATTTTACACTGTCAATTCATCCTCGTTAAATTATTTTTCTTAGTGCTGCCAGTTTGTGATATGTTTGTCTAATGTAGGTCAATTTCAATAATTTTCTCTGATTAGATGCAAAAATAGATGGTGTAAACTTACACAGTCGGTTTCTTAAAACAGATTCAATGCAACGTTGATGTTGGAGAAACTGCGAAACAAACGAATAGTATTTGCGGGGGATTCAATTGGGAGAAACCAGTGGGAGTCACTCTTATGCATGCTCTCCAGTGCAGTTCCTAACAAGGAATCAATCTATGAAGTGAATGGCAGCCCAATTACAAAGCACAAGGGGTTCTTGGTGTTCAAATTCAAGGATTTTAACTGTACAGTAGAATACTACAGAGCTCCATTTCTTGTATTGCAGAGCAGGCCCCCTAAAGGAGCTCCTGAAAATATTAGAACAACTCTCAAAGTTGATACAATGGATTGGAACTCTGAGAAGTGGATAGATGCAGATATCGTTGTTCTTAACACAGGGCACTGGTGGAATTATGAGAAAACAATAAGAGGGTATTTCATTTCAATCCTTTCCATATTTTTTGTGTTACTCCAGTTTCAATCCTTTCCATATCTGTAATTTTTGGGCAAGCAAAAGGGTTGATTTTGATTGAAAGATTTCTTTTTTGGTTCAGGGGTTGCTATTTTCAAAAAGGCATGGAAGTTAAGGTGGAAATGCAGGTAGAAGATGCATATAAACAGTCCATTCAGACGGTAATGAAGTGGATACAAGATAGAGTAAATCCTAGCAAGACCCAGATTTTCTTTCGTACTTTAGCCCCAGTGCACTTCAGGTTTGTTTGACGATTCTATCATATGACCACATTGGATATTCTGAATATAAAATATTTGTAAAGATTCCAATGAATTTGTGTGACATGTTTCAGAGGCGGGGATTGGAAAAACGGTGGAAACTGTCATTTGGAAACACTTCCGGAGCTTGGTTCTTCACTGGTGCCAAACGACAACTGGTTACAGTTCAAAGTAGCGAATGCGGTCTTATCTGCACACACGAATGTTTCTGAAACTAAGAAGTTGATGGTGTTGAATGTTACTAAGATGACTGGTCATAGAAAAGATGGGCATTCATCGGTCTATTATCTTGGTCGTAATGTTGGCCCTGTGGTGCCTCATCGTCGACAAGATTGCAGTCATTGGTGTCTGCCTGGTGTACCTGACACTTGGAATGAGCTGCTTTATGCACTGCTGCTTAAACATGAAGCTGTTCACACTGAATTCAAGTGTGTGATTCACTGAGAAATCGTTTTGATGGTGTTGCATGGGACCAAGGTATCAGATTTTATTGTTGCAGATCACCACTGAGAATTATTTGTCTTCCGAAGAAGATCAACGTTATGGGACACGAACTTCACCTCTGAAATACTACATGAGGAATGGAGCAACTGTAATTATCAAATTCTTTGGTAAGGTAATACGAACAAAGTTTTGGTACAAAATGAAATGTTATTTAAGGAAAATGCCAAGTGCAATTTTGTTCTTCTAGTTGTTTGATATAAAAATAGGCACACTAGTTCTTATCATGGAGAAATTATTGAGCAGTTGGACCAGCACTTGAATATGAACCACCTCATAATTATTTTCTTACTATTTAGACAGAGAATTAAGTAATTTATAAGTGAATTGATTAATTTGAATGGAGATAAATTATGAATAGTAATTGATTAAGAAGTCAACTTATATTTGAAAAAAGTTGTTATTAGCTTTTAGCAATTTTGGTTAGATAAGGTAATAAAATAGAGCATGGGGTTTTAATAGGTTGCTGGTCCAAGCTACTTTGCCTGATAGTTGAAAAAAACTTCCTATAGTAATATTTAAAAACAAAAAATTAAATAACTGAGGATTTTAAAATTGGAAGAAATAAAAAACGGACAAAATATTTAAAGAAAGTAATGTTAAACTTCAAAAATATTTAAAGGATAAAAACATATTTTGTAAGCATCACTTTATTTAAAAGATATTTATGGATTTTTGCACCGATCTAGTTTCATTTGTTTTTTAAATTACGTATTTGAGTTTTGTTTTTTTAAGACTTAAATATACATTTAGTTTCTATTTTTGTCAAAATTATTCAATTTGGTCCATATTTTTGTTGTTTGGTTAATTTGGTCCTCATTTTTGTAAAATTGCATTCAATCGAGTTCTTTTGACATATAGTGTTAAAATTGTTAACGGCACAATGACAACGTGGAACTGTTTGGGTTACGTGTCAAATTTTTGCAGTGATGTTGACATACGTTGTTGGCAGAGTGTTTCGTTAGTTATATTTTAGGGAAATAAAATAAAATGAATTGTGTAAAACATAAAACAAGGGTTAAGTGAAGAAATTAAAAGGTGGAATTGAAGGTTTACTACAGCGAGAGTTTTCGTTCAGTGAAAAAGTGAATTTGGGATTCAAGTGGTCGAGAGATAGGGAAAAACTATGGTTGGTGAGAAAGGGAAAAATTAGGGTTCTTCTTCATGAAATTAGGGTTCTTGTTCATCAATTAGGGTTCGTGAAGAGGGAAAATTGCGCTTCGAGAGTGATTTGCGATTGGAGATTAAACTCATACCCTTAGAACCACGAATATGAGACCCATCACAACTTGATTGCCCCCAACTATTACAGCAAGAGGAGGAAGACGAATGGTGACAAGACATGCCTCTCAAACACGAATTCAAAATCACCAACTGAATTGTGCACAAGTTTCTTGCTGGCCACAATTTTGCTTGAAACCCTAATTTCTTCCCCAATTCAATTTCACTTACTTTTAAACCTACAATGGCCATAAAATTTCACTATGCCAACGTCACTGCAAAAATTTGACACGTAACCCAAACAGTTCCACGTTGTCACTGTGTCGTTAACAATGTTAACATTGTTTGCCAAAAGGACTCGATCGAATACAACTTTACAAAAATGAGGACCAAATTGACCAAACAACAGAAATATTGAATACTTTTGAAAAAAATAAGGACCAAATATATATTTAAGCCTTTTTTAAATTTACGAGGAGGGTTAAGGTGTATCAACGAAGTACAAATTCAATATAAAGAAGTCATATACTCAATTAACCATTTATGATGAAGTTATGAAAAAAGGGTACAATTTAATTGTTAAAGTTGAAGTCTTATCACTCAAATGCAAATTTTACCACAATTAATCTAATTAATCATCATTGTATAGTTGTGTAGGGATGTCATGACTTCTTTCCATATTTGAAAACACAAAAGTTGTATAATCAGATGAAAACGCAAAAGTTGTATACAAAATAAAATATGGAAAGAGAAGTCACTCAACAGAATACTTGATTGAATTCAGAAGAATTTGGTCAAATTTTATATAGGATCATGCCGACTCAGTCAAATACGATTAAATTTGGGCTAGTCTGTCTTGATCTTTAGCCTAAACTAACCAAAAATATAAATTGAAACTTTGAATTGAATATTTTGGATTGTTCATTTTGAAAATCTAGATTTTGAAAATCTAGATTTAGAGAATCAATATCTAATTCATAAAACATATAACATATATATCAGATTGAAATTCAGATCCAATAAATTAAATTTAAAATAAATTAAATTTTTAATAAAATAGATATTAAATAAAAAAATAGATATAATCATCAAAATTTAATTTTTTGCCAGCCGAAGAGTCATGCATAAAGGAGAGGACTCTTATGTCTTGGCATACAACGCAAATTTGGAAATATCGCAACATCCTATGGCGACTTCAGTTCAACTACAGTTACATAAAAGTGGTCATTAATTCTGCACAACTTTAATGTTTATGAATTTTGGAAGATGTTGTGTTATCCCTACACGACTTGAGGAAGAAGCCCTTCTACACTTTAATTCAATGAGTTTTTTATAATGAAATTGTGTCACTATGACTTAACTCTCTTTGTAATTTTTTCAAAATATAACCTATATACGTAATTTCAAAAGTAAATGAACAAGTATGGTAAACAAAATCTTATTTATGAGATGTATAAATTCATCATATAACTAATTAACTTTTTCTGCTAGTTTAAATGCATTCTTTTCACTGTTGACTGTATTTGTTAAAAGGATAAATTAGTTTTAGTTTTACATTAATACAAATTAGTACAAAGATGAGAATATGTTGCTCGTATTAAGATTTCATTTGAAAAAAGTTATTTTCAGATTTCTCAACAATGATTTTTGGTCAATTTTTTTTTTTTTAAAAAGTGACTATGTCAGGACCCACTAATTTCCCTCTTTATACACACCCTTCTTCCCCAACTTCTCTCACAGAACCACCAACACCTCTCTGCTCTTCCCTCTCTCTAAACAGCCACCCCGTCTCACTCTCAAGCAAAACTCAGTTTCTTTTCCCTTTTCTAATCACTTCCCCTCTGTTACAGCTGCTGAAGACCCAGAATTTAGGAGAAGAACTCCTCCTCTAGCTAAGTCCTCCTCCCCTTCCGGTAAGTCAAATCCAGTTTTTCTTGATTCTCTTCAATTCTAGAATTTTGGAGTTTGATATCTACCAAGACCAAATTAGAGTCTTGTACTCACCCTGAATTTTCGAATTTCAGCCCCCTTAGGTTGAAAATTTGAGGTACCCTTGTGCTAGAGCCTCACTTGTGGTGTTTTGTTAAAAGGTAAGGGAAGCTAACCAATACCTTGTTCATTGAGCTGTAAATTATGTTTTGTATGAGATTGGTATGCTGTATTGACTTCTTGAAAGGCTTGTGTGTGTGTATGATCATGTTAGCTTCGAATTTGTGTTCTTGCATGTGAAAACAGTGAGATGATCTGTTATTTTCGCCTAGGCGGGCGAGTCTCGCCTAAGCGAGACTATCAGAAAGGCTCACCTCTGGAACTAAGTGAAATCTCGCCTAGGCGAGCTGGAGTCACTTAAGCGAGACATACTCTCACCTAAGCGAGCCAGTTTAGCCTGAGCGAGAGTTCGCTCAGTTTTAATCTTTGCTCCTGTTTGATGTCTCGCCTAGGCGAGGTAGCCTCGCCTAAGCGAGATAGCTTCTCGCTTGGGCTAGATTACCTAGCTTAAGCGAGATTCACTGCAGTGGAGCACACCAACTTCTGTTTTAATGGAAAAACTACATGTTTTACTATGATTCTATGCAAGGAAGCTTTCGTGTGTTGATAAGTTATTAATTTTTATATTGTGTAATGAGATTTGAAGGGTATGAGTATGTGGTGTGATGGTTGGAATGGAATTTCAAGGGAAATTCATGTGAAATGTTAGAGTGTAAGGACGTGTGGAATCCTAAATTGGTTGGTATCCTGAAACTCCAATAATCATTCACGCTCAAATAGAGTAGAATAGATTATGTCGTGAGGAGTAGTAGGAGGTCCTAGTCTTTGGATTGATCTGGTCCTAGACGCGAAGGGGACTTACCCTGGGAACGGTCGGGTGATAACCCCTTGTGTCCAGACTCTGCAGAGTCTGGGAACCGTTGCAGGTGCAAGCCACCAAGAGCTCCAATGTCGCTTACACAATCCGGATATCGAGTCTAGAATTTTAAATTACTAATCTATGTGTTGTGAGTGATGTACATGATATCTTGCATTATCTTTCTTTTCTTTCAGTTAGCTTACCCTTTCTTTTGTTCATGTGGTTTTGCGCTCGCGGTTTCTCCTTGCTATGATCGCCTACTGTTGGTGTGAGCAGAGCCTAGCCCAGGTGATGATGCCCCCTCCAGAGCAGGAACTGACCTCTCTTACCTATAGCTGTAGTAGTTTTGAACCAGGCTTTTGAGGAGTCTTAGCTTGGCAAGTTGTTAGGCCCCCTTCTTATACTTTTGGATGACTGTACCAAACACTTATACCATATATATATATATATATATATATATATATATATATATATATATATATATAAAATTGCTAACTCTACTATCTGCTATGATTGATCACGAACTAATGTTTTGTTTGATAGTGTGAAAGACTATTAAATGGGATGTTACATTTTTGGTATCAGAGCAGTAGTTCCTTTAGGGGTTTGTAGGTGTGAGCTCACCTAGTTTCTGTTGTGTGTTTCTCGTGGTGTTTTGGTTCAATTGTGGTGTTTGAAAGATGGACTGATGATCCTCTCTTTGTGTGGTCAGAGCTATGGCACCTAGGCCTCCTCCTCCTCCTATTCCTAACACAGATGGTTCTCACTTGGTGGGGACGATTGAAGCAATGTTGGCAGCCATGCAGCAACAGAATGCTAACATGGTGAACCAGCACAACTTAGCCTTGCAGCAGATGGAGTCTGCTAGGCTTGCAGCGGAGGCGACCCAGCAGAGACATTTGGAGGTCTTGCAGCAGTTGGGGGAGAATCGATCTGCAGCTGGATCTTCCCAAGCTCCACCGTCTCGAGTACAAGAGTGGAGTTTGGAGGATTTTCTTCAGCATCACCCGCCTCGTTTCGATGGCAAGACCACTCCAGATGAGGCAGACCAGTGGATGAGGGATATGGAACGGATTTATGATGCCAAGCGGTGTCCAGCAGAGAACAGGTTGGCTTATTCTGAGTATTTGCTAGCTGGAGAGGCTGTTCATTGGTGGTCTAGCATGAAGATGATGCTAGAAGACAGCAGGGAGACGGTCACCTGGGAGCTGTTCAAGAAGAAGTTTTATGCCAAGTACTTCCCAGACAGTGTGAGATACGCCAAGGAAGTGGAGTTCTTACAGTTGATGCAGGGAGAGATGTCAGTGTCAGAGTACGCTGAAAAGTTCAAGCACCTGGGCAGATTTCACACTTTGAAGATGGCTGAAGATTGGCAGTGTAGGAAATTTGAAAATGGACTGAGAGGCGATCTTAAACTCATGGTGGCTCCGCTCTCCATAAAGGAGTTTCCTGCTTTGGTGGAGAAAGCGAGGGTAATGGAGAAGCTAAAGGCAGAAGTTGAAACTCAACAACGGTCGCAGCAGAAGGTGGGAGGACCATCTGGGTCCATGAGCAGACAAGACGACAGGAGGAAGCCTTACTCTAGACCTCCGCCTCAGGGGTCTAGGAGACTCCCATCTCAGACGCATCCGCCCCAGTCACATCAGCATCAGTCCCCTCATCATCACTCTCACAGACCACAGTGTTTCCATTGTGGAGGGCCCCACATGAGGAGCGCTTGCCCCCAGCTTGGTGGTAGGCAAACATGTCACAGATGTGGGCAGGAAGGCCACTTCATCAGAAATTGCCCCACTGGTAGGGGTACAGCGTCTAGACCTTCGACGCGGTCACAGCCACAACAGGCACGGGGAGGTGCTAGGCCCCAGGCAGCTGGTCGAGTGTATGCCGTGACGGGTGCAGAGGCAAACAGATCAGGTAACCTCATCATTGGATCTTGTGTGATTGGCAGTAGGAGTTTGTGTGTGTTATACGATTCGGGAGCGACACACTCTTTTGTGTCGGAGTCTATAGTGGTGGAGTTGGGTCTCCCGGTCAGGGAACTTCTGTACGACCTGGTAGTGTCTACACCTGCTTCTGGGATGGTCAGAACCTCGACGTTATGTGCTAGATGCTTGATCGAGGTTGAGGGGCGTAAATACAGGGTGAACCTCATCTGTTTACCTCTGGAGGGCCTGGATGTGATCTTGGGAATGGATTGGCTATCTGCTAATCGCATTCTCATTGATTGTAATGAGAAGAAGGTGTTGTTTCCCAGCCCAGAAGATGAAGAGATGTTGTTATCCTCACAACAGGTGGATCAGGCTATGAAGGAGGGATCTCAATGTTTCTTGGTTCTCACTCAACTGTCTGTTGAGAACGAGGATAGACACATTGAAATGTCTGTAGTGAAGGAATTTCCTGATGTCTTCCCTGATGAGGTGCCCGGTTTGCCCCCTTCCAGAGAGATTGAGTTTTCTATTGATCTGGTGCCTGGAGCAGGGCCAGTATCAATAGCACCTTACAGGATGGCTCCTGCTGAGCTGGCAGAATTGAAAAAGCAGATTGAAGAACTGCTGGAGAAGCAATTTATCAGGCCCAGTGTGTCGCCTTGGGGAGCGCCGGTGTTACTGGTCAAGAAGAAGGATGGCAGCTCTAGGCTTTGTGTTGATTACCGGCAGCTCAACAAGCTAACCATCAAGAACAAATATCCTCTACCAAGGATAGACGACTTGATGGATCAGCTGCATGGTGCTGCTGTGTTTTCGAAGATCAACTTGAGATCCGGATACCATCAGATTAGAGTTAAGTCTGATGACGTGCAGAAGACTGCTTTCAGATCCAGATATGGGCACTACGAGTACGTAGTGATGCCTTTCGGCGTTACTAATGCCCCTGCTTTGTTCATGGATTATATGAACCGAATCTTCAGGCCTTTTCTAGACAAGTTTGTGGTAGTGTTCATAGACGACATCTTGGTATACTCCCAGACTTATGAAGAACATGCAGAGCATCTGAGGACCGTTTTGAGCATCCTGAGAGAGAAGCGGCTCTATGCGAAACTGTCTAAGTGCGAGTTTTGGATGACCACGGTTCAATTCTTGGGGCATGTGATATCAGCACAGGGCATCTCCGTGGACCCATCCAAAGTGGAGGCTGTGTTAAAATGGGAGCGTCCTAAATCGGCGACTGAGATAAGGAGCTTTGTGGGACTGGCAGGATACTACCGAAGGTTCATTGAGGGGTTCTCAAAGATTGTGGCACCTTTGACTCAGCTGACTCGTAAGGATCAGCCTTTTGCCTGGACCGACCGGTGTGAAGATAGCTTCCAGGAGTTGAAGCAGAAGTTAACCAGTGCTCCTGTGCTGGTAATCCCTGATACCAACAGACCGTTCGAAGTTTTCTGCGATGCTTCCCATCAGGGGCTGGGGTGTGTTCTTATGCAAGAAAGGAAAGTGGTTGCCTACGCCTCTAGGCAGCTTAAAAGTCATGAGAAGAACTATCCCACCCACGATCTTGAGTTAGCGGCTGTGGTGTTTGCACTTAAAATCTGGAGACACTACCTGTATGGCGCTCAATTCCAGGCTTTTAGTGACCACAAGAGCCTGAAGTATTTGTTCGACCAGAAAGAGTTGAACATGAGGCAGAGACGATGGATGGAGTTCCTAAAGGATTTCGACTTCGAGTTGTTGTACCACCCGGGAAAAGCGAATGTTGTGGCCGATGCCCTGAGCCGAAAAATAGTTCACGCATCTTATATGATGGCCAGAGAGTTGGATTTAGTAGAACAATTCAGAGACATGCGATTGCAGGTGATTTTAGGAGAGGATGTCATTAGGTGTAACCACCTCACTGTGTCTAGTGATTTCCTCGTCCTAATTAAAGAGAGACAATTATCTGATCCTAAGTTGCAGAAGACCATGGAATTGCTTGGCACTGAGAAGGCCAAGGACTTCGTCGTAGGGAGTGATGGGGTGTTAAGGTTCAGAGGCAGGGTCTGCATACCTGAGGACCTGGAGGTAAAGGGCATGATTCTCGAAGAGGGGCACAAAAGTCGTTTTAGCATGCATCCAGGCATGACTAAAATGTACAATGATCTGAAGGAATCTTTCTGGTGGTCAGGAATGAAGTCAGATGTCGCTCAGTATGTGTCGTCTTGCTTGACCTGTCAAAAGGCTAAAGCAGAACACCAGAGGCCTGGGGGGATGCTACAGCAGTTAGAGATTCCGGAATGGAAATGGGATAGCATAGCTATGGATTTTGTTACCCATTTGCCACGGACGGTGAAGGGCCATGATGCCATATGGGTGGTAGTAGACCGTCTAACCAAAAGTGCCCATTTTCTAGCAGTGAACCTGAGGATGTCCATGACAAGGTTGGCACAGTTATATATCAGCGAGATTGTGAGGCTCCATGGAGTGCCGTCGAGCATAATTTCTGATAGAGATCCCCGTTTCACCTCCCGCTTCTGGCAGGCGTTGCAGAGTGCTATGGGCAGCAGACTATCCATGAGCTCGGCTTACCATCCCCAGACGGACGGCCAGTCAGAGAGGACGATACAGTCTCTTGAGGACCTTTTGCGGACGTGCGTACTGGATCATCTTGGTGCATGGGATGCGGTCCTGCCTTTGGTGGAGTTTACGTATAATAACAGTTTCCATGCAAGCATTGGCATGACGCCATATGAAGCTCTCTACGGCAGAAGGTGCAGAACTCCTTTGTGTTGGTACCAAGATGGAGAGTCTGTGATGGTAGGGCCAGAGTTACTAAGACAAACCACTGAGAAGGTCAAGTTGATACAAGAAAGGATGTAGGCGTCTCAAAGCAGACAAAAATCCTATGCCGATCAGAGAAGGAGACCCTTGGAGTTTGCTGTGGGAGATCACGTTTTCTTGAGGATTACCCCGACCACCAGTGTAGGAAGGGCTATTCGCTCAAGGAAGCTATCTCCTAAGTTCATTGGTCCATATCAGATTCTGAGGAGGATTGGACCAGTGGCTTATGAAATCGCCTTGCCCCCTCAGCTATCCAACCTTCATTCTGTTTTCCATGTCTCTCAACTCAGGAAGTATGTGGCTGACCCCTCACATGTGCTTGAGGCAGAAGATCTGCAGATTAGAGGAGATCTTTCAGTGGGAGTACAACCTGTTAGTCTCGGTGGTAGCCAGACAAGGCAGCGAAAGGGAAGGTCCATCAGTCTAGTTCAGGTTATCTGGGACAAGAGAACTGGTGATTTCACTTGGAAACTTGAGGAAGATGTGAAGAAGTCCTATCCGCACCTTTTCTCTGGTGAGTTTTAATTTTCGGGACGAAAATTTTGTTGTTGGGGAGATTGTCAGGACCCACTAATTTCCCTCTTTATACACACCCTTCTTCCCCAACTTCTCTCACAGAACCACCAACACCTCTCTGCTCTTCCCTCTCTCTGAACAGCCACCCCGTCTCACTCTCAAGCAAAACTCAGTTTCTTTTCCCTTTTCTAATCACTTCCCCTCTGTTACAGCTGCTGAAGACCCAGAATTTAGGAGAAGAACTCCTCCTCTAGCTAAGTCCTCCTCCCCTTCCGGTAAGTCAAATCCAGTTTTTCTTGATTCTCTTCAATTCTAGAATTTTGGAGTTTGATATCTACCAAGACCAAATTAGAGTCTTGTACTCACCCTGAATTTTCGAATTTCAGCCCCCTTAGGTTGAAAATTTGAGGTACCCTTGTGCTAGAGCCTCACTTGTGGTGTTTTGTTAAAAGGTAAGGGAAGCTAACCAATACCTTGTTCATTGAGCTGTAAATTATGTTTTGTATGAGATTGGTATGCTGTATTGACTTCTTGAAAGGCTTGTGTGTGTGTATGATCATGTTAGCTTCGAATTTGTGTTCTTGCATGTGAAAACAGTGAGATGATCTGTTATTTTCGCCTAGGCGGGCGAGTCTCGCCTAAG
>Ga0214542_1010452_pt1:0-5000 | contig 13534 bp, 7 predicted proteins | sample CNSS1metaG_FD_160096 | JGI IMG/M metagenome (GOLD analysis project Ga0214542, IMG submission 160096) | Root nodule microbial communities from cowpea collected in UCLA plant growth center, Los Angeles, California, USA - CNSS1 | ecosystem: Host-associated > Plants > Roots > Nodule | place...
GCATAATATTTTTTTTTATTAACATACATCATTTTAACATAATTACATAAAGGTTATGATAAGATAAAAAATATATTGGAGATGAGAATGAGTTTCATGACAAATGAAATAATTAAAAGAAAAAAAATAGAAAAAAAAAATATATATATATATATATATAGGAGTTACTTGATTAATTGTGAATATTTTAATAATTTAAACGAGAATGGAGATATGGGGGGACGAATATTATGGCGGGTATATGTACATCCCCATACCCAACTGAAAAAGTCGGGGATTCCCCATACCCATACCCAGTCAATGCGGGGATTCCCCGTCAAAACGGGGACGGGTTCGGACAATACCCACATGGACGGGTTTATTTACCATCTCTAGTTATATATGTTCTACTAAAATCAAAATATATTTCTAGGATGCTGTAACTGGTAAGTTGAACGTAATTGACACCATAATCATAAAGGAGGTGATAATACATGAGTAAATTGGTATAACCATTTTTTAAACCTTACTTTATATATCTTATCTTTATATAAATTCCTGTGCCTTGTTCACTCATATTTAAAAGTTAAACAATTTAGTTAGTAATATTACATATGCGTAAATCATTTTTTTTAATTATTCTTAAAATTATTGGAGTTATTGATTTTACTCTTTTTACTTAATTATGTGTAGTGTTTAATTTGTTATATTAGAGCATTTGTTGTTTACTAATTACAAAATTATAAAATAGCGCAGGTATTTTAATAAGAAATAGTTAATACAATAAAAAATTTGAAAGGGATGTTCTAAGATGGGCAAACAAATTTCAACAAAGTTAGTTATATATGCCTATAAAAATAAAAAAATAGTGTCGTGTATAGGTAATCATATATAGATGTTAATTTAATTATTTTAATTTATTTTGTTTTCTCAAAAATTAATTATAATTTAAAATATTTTATCAAATAAAATAAGATCATACAAATAAATTAAAATATTCATGTGTTATTCCCTTTGCATAAATTTCATTTTTCATATTTTTTTGCCCTACATATATTTAGTAAAATAAGCCCTTATCAAGTAAATTTTCTTTAATTAAAATAAATTAACTTTATTTGTAATTATTTATCAACAAACAACTCCATGTTCATGGATTTGAAGCATAGTTTTTATGTTTCATTTTTAAAAATTATTATTTAGTTGAGAAAAAAGTAAATTTCCAAAGTCAATCATATTAATGATCGTGGTAATTGGATGAACAACTTTCTTCAAAACCGAGTTAGAATAGCACACTCATATAAAAAGATCATATCACTATCTATAATAATAATAATAATAATAATAATAATAATAATAATAATAATAATAATAATAATAATAATAATAATTTAAGATATACAGAGTATAAGGACCATTAAAAAAAAAATTATCTTTTTTTTTTCTGCCCTAAAGTTAGTGGACTGCCCTTGTAAGTGGGTCTAAGGCCGACCCAACAGATAAGGTCACTAGGTCTGCACTAAACCTAACATTTCCCTCATTTCAGAAACTGTTCCTGATCCTAAGAGCCGCAGCCGCACTTCTGCTAGGGTTTTTTGCCTCCTCACCGATTCAAGTTCGTTCAAGCCGTTCCTACTCCACATAAGTGTCCTTGTCCAGATTTTATGGCTTCCATTGATCTCCCTCCACTTTTTCCACTATTAAAGTTTAGTAATAATGCGCCCTTGTTCCTTTACCTTTTGTTTTTCAGCTCGTTAGTTCACTCTTAGAGCTGCAGTACTCGTTGTCGTGCCGTCAAGACTTTTGTTGACCCTGTTTCCAGGTAGGGAAGCTAAAACCTTACTCATATGTCACGTTTTCTTCGTAGTGTGGCTGTCATTTCGGGTTGTATGGTTGGTGTGATGTTATATTGGTATTGGATGCATAAATCTGCTGTATGGATATAGTATTGAGCTGGTACGAGGGACTGTTGCAGAAAAACAGTGGCGAGACCTGCTAATCTCGCCCAAGCGAGCCAGTCTCGCCTAGGCGAGACTGGCTCGCTTGGGCGAGATTAGCGGGGACTCGTCCAAACCCTGATTTCGCGAGAGTTCGCCCAGGCGAGCCGCTCAGTATTTTTGAGCGAGCGAGTATCTCGCCCAGGCGAGAGGGGTCTCGCCTAAGCGAGATCCCGCGTGGTTTTCCTGATGCCCTTTTGAGCCCTCGCCTAGGCGAAGGGGACTCGCCTGAGCAAGCATGGCTCGCCTGAGCGAGATCCTTCGGCCTGAGCGAGGTGTTGGACGAGGCAGGGCGCTGTGTGATTGTTTTCTTGACTTGGTTGGTGAATGTATGGTTCGAGTTTAAGTATTATGATGAGAGTATGAGATAAATAAGCATGCATGTGTGAGGTAAATCATGAATTGCGAACAATGGGTTGGCACGATTTTAACATGAGAATTGTATGGGATGATTCATGAAATTGGAATAATGGGTTGGTATGAATTCAACATGAGACATGAAAGGGTTGTTATTGATGTGGCACGTTAACGATATGAGATGGAGTTCCATCTTCTGGATTCGAGAATAAAGAGTTGGTATGGCTTGGTTGAGGATACGAAAGTGATGAATCATGAGAAAGTGTGTGTATATAATTGTGTGTATGCATGATGAATCTGTTTGCTGATTTACGAATGTTGGTCTGTGTTAGCGTGTGATTCCTTGGGGGTCTCTAGGTGAGACCTCCGGGGTTGCGCTTCAGTGGTCGGGACGTAATCCCATGGCCCCTGGTAGTGGGTGTCCATGGTGGTGCCCCATCTGTATAACTAGGTAAGGATTCAATGTAAGGTCGCATCCTGACACTCTAAGGGGTCAGTTAGTCTCACTTAGAGCGGACTGACTCCTGTGGTGAGAGTAGCAAGAGACCCGAAATTCATTAAGGGCTAACCTTGTGGTGAGGGAATATTGATTCATTATAACACTTGTAACACATAGCTCGGGGGTGAGCAGAGGTATCCACCACAAGTGCAAGTGTCCGCTAAATCCAACCAAGTTATACGTATCCGGATGAGTCGAGTCGAGTCGTAGTGTATTGTTTGGAAGGTCGTAACATGCTGGTGTGATGTATGTATGATGGACTGTGAATATGTATCTGACTCCTTTGATGAAATGATTTTGTAGCTTACCCTACTTTCTTTGTTGTGTGATCTGCTGTGTGGTATTCTCTTTTACGATGATCATCAACTTATTGGTGTGAGCAGATGCGAGGAACACCCATAGGCAACAGGGGGTGGAGATTCCGCTGCCTAGTCCGCGTGGACCAGTTTATATTTCCGTATGAGTTTATTTAGGGTTGCGACCCATGTATCTGTTCGTCCTTAGATTTATGTACTTTGGTAAACTTTTCCTCTAGTTTCGTTTGGGCATCGTGGTGTGCCATGGATTGTATGGAGTCGAGTTTAAAACTCCCAGACCGCGCTTTTATGTTATCGTTCCGTAACATTCCTTTAATTTCACGTGCTTAATTAAATGGGGTGTTACACAGATGGTTAATACAATTTTATTTTAGAAAAAAATAAAGAAAGAATCTTAAAAAAAATTCAAAAGTGAAAATTAATTATGTGAGTTAAATATACATATAACTCAAACTCATTTAAATGAGTAAAGCATCACCAAATTCAATCACATTTGATGTACTATCCCTATTTGTCTCTTCACTATTTTAAATTAATTATAATGAAAAAAAGGTTTCAAACATGTCTAGTTAATTTAATAATTTGTATTAAAAAAAATCTCTAATTTGATGAAAAAGAAAAGAAAAATCTCAAATTCATTCCTTTTTTTTCTTTCATTTCTAAGTACTTTTACTTCTTTTTTCTCGAAATTCTTTATAGTCTTGTTCTCCCCTTTTATCAAATTTTGATGCTGTGATGAACATAGACCACTCCCGTAAAGAAGATGGCTCATGGCTAGCCGCCATTTAAGCAGTGAGACAGCACATTGAGTTTGACCTGCAAAAAAGCTCCGCCATTCTTATTTGGTGGAGAAAAAGTTCTTATTCCAAACATTTTTCTTTTGAGTACATAAATATAAGGTTTAATTATGTCTTTGATCATCATTTTGGAGTCAAAATCTTAAAATGGTATTCAAATTTTTAAAAGTCTCAAAATGATCCTCTTTTTTGTTGATATTTCAAGTAAATATTTTTAACCAAATTAAGTTCATTTAATTCATATTTTACATTGAACTTTATTTAAAATGGTTTAAAAGTTGTTAATAAAAAATAATGTTAATAAAAAAAAATTCATAAATTAACTAGTTCATGTTACAATAAAACACATATAAATTTAAAATTTGAAAACAATTTTAAGTAAAGTTGAATATGAAACATAATTTTAAATAAACTTAGCTATGTTAAAAATATATAATAAAAATATCAATTTGAATAAAAATATCAAATTTAATAAAAATATTTGTATAACATTTATATAAAATTAAATTTTGTTTCAATTTGAAGAGGGATAAAATTGCTAAATTTTACAAAAGTTGGGACTAAGTTGAGACAAATTAAAATAAAAGGGACCAAATTGAGACTAAGAAAATGACACCTGGCATAATACTGACACGTGTCACTATCACTGCCACGTGGCACGATGACATCTTGACACGTGGCAATTTTTTGATTTTTTAAAAAAATTCAAAAAAAAAATTAATAAAAAATTTAAAAAATCGAGGAACTGACACGTGGTACTCCTTCTAACGGCATCAAACTTGACTTAACGGAAAGGACAAACGTGAGACGTTTCAACAAAAAAGGGGACTATTTTGAGACTTTTAAAAATTTGGGTACCATTTTGAGATTTTGACTCCAAAATGGGGACCAAAGACATAATTAAACCTAAATATAATATTCAGCGTCCTTCGACTTCTATTTTGTTTGGTAATTCGGGGTGGATTAGACGGGCTGACCCGCATGCCTGTACAAAAAATGTGGGACGGGTTGAAATGTTGAACCTGCTGACTCGTTTTGGTCCGTTTCGTATAGATCC
>Ga0214542_1010452_pt1:7500-13534 | contig 13534 bp, 7 predicted proteins | sample CNSS1metaG_FD_160096 | JGI IMG/M metagenome (GOLD analysis project Ga0214542, IMG submission 160096) | Root nodule microbial communities from cowpea collected in UCLA plant growth center, Los Angeles, California, USA - CNSS1 | ecosystem: Host-associated > Plants > Roots > Nodule...
GAATTACCCCTAAAGTACACAATTCTGGAAAAGAGTTAAATACTAGTGATTAAGCACAATCTTTTAAATATAAACGTATGTTATTTAATTGATTAAAAGTTTGTATTCTCTAAATTTTATTTATTTAATATCTTTCGTAATTTTTGACAAATATTACATAGTAGTATGTCAAGGGATGATATATTAACATGAAGTAACAAGAAGAAATTCATGTGCTAATCAAAGAGAGTAAGATTTGAAAGATTAGTACATATGTTCCACTGTGAAATACTCAACACCATCCATGATTGAAACATTGCCCAAACATTAAAAATGTGTTGTATTCTCCCAACCCTACTAATGTAGGGTAACTGTCCATTCCAGCACTTACTAACATGGCAGTTAGCAAGAATCCCATAACCTTTTCAAAGGTCCTTAAATTCTGTACTTTTTTCTAGTCCTATAAATGAGGCTTTCCTTAATGCTTTCAATCATCCAAAGTAAGAAGCTTCAAACTACAGTGTTCTATACTGATAAGGGTTGGTTTTCTTAAGATGGGTGCCAACTTATCAAACATGGAGAATGCTCAGAAATCCTCCAACTCATCCTGCCACATTCTCACCTTCCATTCTACTGCTAAATGGAAGGCTCATTTTGATGCCTCCAAAGAAATTAACAAGTTGGTATGTATGTTATTACTGCTACAATCCTTAGTTAGTTCCTCTCTTTTTCATTAATCACCATTTTTTCTTACCATTTATGCTGAAGATGGTGATCGATTTCACTGCTTCATGGTGTGGACCTTGCAAACAAATGGACCCAGTTATCCAAGACTTTTCTGCAAAGTACACCAACGTGGAATTCATCAAGATCGATGTGGATGAATTGATGGTATTTATATTTTTCTTTTCTTTCACTATACGTATATCACTCTTAACGTTAATCAGCATAATATATTTTTCTTTTCTTTTTATTATTGACCATCCTTCCTTGAGTATTGACCTAATGGTGATTTATATAATTGATCCACCAAATAATAAATTTCGTTAGGATAGATTTTAAATCAGATTCTGCTACCATGTGGAGTGAATTTTAAATCTAACTTAATTTTACAAAACAAACTTGAAAGATAAGATTTGTATCTATTTATATATCATAAACTCGTTTAATTTCTAGTCGATATAGAATACCCAACACACATGCAATGCTATTGATAATCTCAACATTAATTCATGTATGTTTTAATATGTAACAGGCGGTCTCTCAAGAATTCCAGGTGCAGGCAATGCCAACGTTCATATTGATAAAGAAAGGCAAAGTTGTTGATAAGGTGGTGGGAGCTAAAAAGGAAGAGCTGCAAAAGCTTATAGAGAAGCATCTGAGTGTGTGACCTTTCATTTGTATTGACCTGTAAAGAGGAATAAAGACAATTTCTTCAATATCAACTGCCATACCCCATTATCATGTAAAATGGACTGATCTGTGCTTAGCATTTATATATGTGTGAACCTTTTAGTGTTTGATCAGAAATCTTTGAAGTCAGAAATAATTTGTGTAACCAAAATGCGGAAAATTTGTCCTTTGGATTTTGGAGAGATTTTAATGGTACAACAGCCTTTGTTAATTTCAAAATTATTCTACAATGTGCATTTTACATAGTTGAAATGCTTTATTTATTTATTTATTTTGTTCCAGAACAATTTTTAAGTTTCAGTTTTCTTCAAAATTTGATCGTTTAACTCCTTTAAAGAATGTTATATTATTAATACTAACGTTTTGCATCATATGTCACCAATGTCATATTAAATCAACAATAAAAAAATAAAATAGAATAATTTAAAATAAAAATTACAGAGTAAAATGAAAAATAAAATTATATAGAATAAAAAAAACTTATATATTTACTGATAATTTATTTTTTATGTCTTATACAATGAATAACTGACGAATTAGTGTGCGTTCCCAATGGAATACCTAAATACTTTATGGCAATATTCTAAAACTACTGATTTTGAGTAATTCTCTATTAGCTCATGTTAAACAATACTGTTATGCAAAAAATTATTAAAAGAAGAAGAGAAAAAGAAAACGAATAGAAAAACATGAGACATCACACCAAATTATGATAAAATTGTATCTCATATATAGGCAAAAAATGTTTATAATGAAAAAATTAATAAATATACATAGATAAAAAAAACAATGCATTACCAGTCAAAAAGTAAAGCTCAATAAGCAAATTTATCAGTATATTAAACCATCTCACGATCACAAAAAAACTTTTAAAACTTTTTTACAGCTATTTAGAAATTCTTATTTTGAAAGATTTAGTAATAACTTCCTTGTAGTTTGAATTGACTCATCATTCTTCTCAGAATTAAAATCTTTTCTCTCATCAAACATATTAGCTAAATTAGAGGTTATTTTCAATTTATCTAGAAAAATAGCCTCTGTAGACATAAAAAAAAGGAAATGTCTTAGAATTATAATGAGGTGAATCTAAATGTTGTAATTCCTGCAAACTATCAACTAGAGCAACATCCATAAAAAAAGACATATCAACCAAGGATCCACTAGAGAGTCCACCACAACATCCACCACATGTTCAACCATAATTTGTTTGTTTTTTCTACTTTTCACCACCTTGTTTGGGATCAACGAGTCATTTTAGTTCATTTTAAAAGTGAAAAAAAAAACTAAAAGGTAAAAATAATTTAAGCATATTAATAAAAACATATTTTGATTTTGATATATAGAGGTCTAATATATAAATTATAATATATATTTAATGTTGTAATAAAACATTGTTTAATATTTTTAATTTTAAGATTTAATTTTAGTAAATCAGTGTTCACAAATTCAGAGTTAATTACATTTTTAATTATATTAATTATTTAGTATTGGCAGTTTTGTAATAATATCCAAGTAATATAATGTTAATTTTAGTTAGAGAAGATAATAAACTCATGGGTTCAAGTCGCCTCGACTTGTTATGGGTCTGGGTTAACTTGGTTCTATTTGAACTCAACCCAATTTGACTCAGTCTTTGTTTCAGGTTAACCCGAGTCAATATGAGTTCAAGTTGATTCGGCTAGACCTGAACTTAGAACGACTTGTGTCTACTTGGGTTTGGTCCATTTCGCTCGACTTGAGTTTTTGGTTCTCTCCTTAACCTCCAGTAGAGTTGTCTTGAGTCAAGATGGCTCAAACCAACACGACTTGACTTGGGACTGAGTTTACTTGGATCAACTCGGGCCTGAGCTTACTTGACTTAACTTGGACTCGAGCTGACTTGGCTTGACCTGAGCCCGTGCAAATTCGGCCCAACCTTTAGAATAGGCAAACTCAGCTCAACCTATACCTTTGACAAACCTAGACCTTCGACCTGGGTGATTCATGTCGATGTTCAACCTAGTCTGATCAACTTGGCTCGACTTTCGATCTTGAGCAACTTAGCTCATCTATCGACTCGACTCTTCAACTTGAGCCTACTCAACTTGACCCTAGGCTTGGACTGACTTGCCTTGACATTCTGCATAACTCGACTCGTCTCAACTTTTATCCTAGGCTGACTAGACTTGACCTTCAACATAGACAAACTTGGTTCAACTCTTTAGTCCGAGCCGACTCAACTCGACCATGGGTGGGGGCCGACTCACGTTGACCTTCGGCACAAGAAAACTCATCTTGACCTTTGTCATAAGATGATTGTCTTGACCTTCGACCTGGGTCAATTAGACTCAAATTTTGACATGGGTTCACTTCACTTGACTTTCGACCTTGCCCAACTTGACTTGATTCTTCGGTCGAACCCACTTAGCCTGACCATTTAGCCCATGCTGACACAAACCTACTCAACTTCAGGCTTGAGATGACTTGGCTACCCTTTAGGGCCAAGGTTGCTCGTTTCGACTTGGGGCCTAGGTATCTCATCTCGACCTTTGGCCTGAGATGACTTGTCTTGACCTTTGACCCATGCCTACTCAAAATTTAGTTAGGGTAAACTTGTCTCGAGTTTTGGTTTGAGTCGACTTGTCTCGACCTGGTAGTGGGTTAGAACGTCTTGACCTTTGGGCTAGGCCGACTTATTTCGTTTCGGACTAACTCGACTTGATTCTTCAACCTAGGCTTCCTATGGGTTGACTAAACTTGACCGTTAATTGAGGACTACTCGACTCAACCTTTAGTTAGGGTCGACTCAACTCGACCTACAACTCAGGTCGACTCAGGTCAACCTTCGTTATTGGTAAACTTTACTTGACCATTTGTATTAATCGACTCGTCTCGACCTTTGTCCCGGATCGATCCATCATATATTTTATTCTGAGACAACTTAGCTTGACCTTGGATGACTTGGCTCAATCCTTCAGCTTAGATTGACTTAATTTGACCTTCGGTTAAGGATGAGTCGACTCTACCCTTTGGCTCGGGTCGACTCAGCTTGACTTTTGATTCAAGTCGATCCGTTTCAATCTTTAAACCTGACTAATTTTTCTCAACCTTCGACCTAAGCTGACACATGTTGGCCTTCATTCTCGATCCACACAACTCAACCTTCGACTTAGGATTACTCGTCTCAAACTTTGACTAGAACTAACTTAGCTTGATCTTCGCCCCAAGACGACTTGCCTCAACCTGAACTAATTTGGCTCAACCTTTGTCTTTAGTCAATTCAACATGACCTTCAATCCAAACTGATTTGTCTTGATTCTTCAACCCATGCCTAATTGACTCACTGGTTAATTTTGGCCAACCTAGATCAGCCTTAATCCAAACTAACGTGATTCGACTTGGACACAACTTGATTTTAAATTTTTAAAATTAAAAGAATTATCTAATATAAGTTCAATCCAAATCCAATATAATAGTTAAACTTAAAATCCAAAATGTATAAATTTAAATTTAAAAATAATTCATTTAAATAGACTTAAAATAATATGAATATAAATAATTATGAAATGGATTTCAAAATTCAAATTTTTTATCACCCTTAATCCAAATTTACTTAACATGAAAATGAATATAGATATTTGACATGCTTTTTAAATTATTGATAATATCATATGTTTTTAAACTCATAATACAAAAACAAGAAAAACGAAAAATATGTTATCATTAACATATAATTTTTAGCGTTTTTATTTTATGTTAATTTTAAATTAAACTAATGCATGATATTTAAAAGTAAATTATTTATTGTGTTTGAAAATATATTTTATATTTTCTTCCCATTTTTAATCTTTACATTATTTTTATATTATTACATTGTTTTTATATTTTTTATTTTTTATTATGATGATTTACTATTTTTAATTATGTAGGTTAATATTTTGATATTTTTAAAATGGTTAAATATGATTTTGGTGCTTAAACTTTAACACAAAATTAGGATTCGTCTTCGTGTCAAACTTTGATAAATTTGGTACTAAATTTTAAAAATGAATAGATATAATCTTTTTAGTCTAACTGCTTTACATTCTTTTAATATGTCAAACAACATGTCACATGTCATCGTATTGTTGTTTGTGTTGTTTACATCGTTTAATATGTTTCAACTTAAATGTCAGTTTATACAAAAAATTAATGTCATTGAGTTTTAAAGACTATATTTATTAATTTTTAAAGTTTAGGAACTAAAAAATATATACAATAAATTTTAATTTTGCATCCATGTTCATGTTAAGGATTATAAAAATATTTAACTCTTTTTAAAAACTTAATTGAGTCGCAAATGTAACAATATTTTTTCATTTATATTTTTTTCGTCAACTTAAAATCACTACACCATCTTTATAGTTGACAAAATGTTAATTATGTGATAAACTATATATACATTCACTTTAGAAACAAACAAGAAACAACGGTTCTCGGTTAGAACAATTTTATTTTAAGTTATACACATGGTAAAGATAAGATTCGTCACCTTAGTATGTACGACTTTTAGAATTGAATAGCCATTTTGTTCCATCAATGGCGGTAAAGATTCGCAGTTGTTCCATACACACACACATATATATATATATATATATATATATATATATATATATATATATAT
>Ga0214542_1010456_pt1 | contig 13532 bp, 9 predicted proteins | sample CNSS1metaG_FD_160096 | JGI IMG/M metagenome (GOLD analysis project Ga0214542, IMG submission 160096) | Root nodule microbial communities from cowpea collected in UCLA plant growth center, Los Angeles, California, USA - CNSS1 | ecosystem: Host-associated > Plants > Roots > Nodule | place: USA...
GATTTCTCTTCCTGCACAGTTTAATCAGTTTAAAGTATCTTATAACTGTCAAAAGGATAAATGGTCTCTTAATGAGCTCATTTCATATTGTGTGCAAGAAGAGGAAAGACAAAAGCAAGACAAGACAAAAAGTGCTCATTTTGCAAGCACCTCAAAGGCTAAGGACAAAAGAAAGAGATCGAAGGATCCCAAGAAGGAAGCTGCTAAGGGTCCAGAACAAAAGAAACAATCTCAGGAAAGCAAATGTTTCTTTTGCAATAAGACTGGACACGTAAATAAGAAATGTGACAAATATCATGCTTGGCGTGCAAAGAAAGGTATGTTTCTTACTTTGGTCTGTTCTGAGGTCAATTTAGCGTCAGTACCTAGTAACACTTGGTGGTTAGACTCAGGTGCAACTATTAACATCAGTGTTTCTATGAAGGGTTGCATGAACTACCAGAAGCCAACTGATTCTGAAAGATGGATATATGTTGGAGATGGCAAATAGGTGGAGATGGAAAATGGATATATTATGTACTGGTTTTTATTTGGATTTGAAAGACACTTTTGTTGTGCCGTCATTTAGACAAAACTTAATTTCAATTTCTTATTTGGACAAATCCGGTTATTCTTGTTCATTTGGAAACAATGAATTTAGTTTGTCTTTTAATTCAAATATTATTGGAACTGGTTCACTTTTGGCTTATGATAATCTATATTTGCTTGATACTGTGACCACCTATAATGAAACCCTCAATACAGAATCTCATGGTATTAAATGTAAAATTGACAATACTCAATCAGGAGCATTATGACAAAAACGATTAGGTCACATCTCTAAAAATAGATTTGAACGACTTGTGTCAAATGGAATCTTAGAGTCCATTGACTTCACAAACTTTGATGTTTGTGTTGAATGCATTAAGGGCAAACAGAACAAAGCGAAGAGATTAGGTGCATATAGAGCTTCAGACGTCTTAGAGTTGATTCATACGGATATTTGTGGGCCATTTCCTACACCTTCTTGGAATGGTCAACAATACTTTATATCATTCATAGACGATTACTCAAGATATGCATACGTATTTCTTATACATGAAAAGTCATAGTCTTTGGATGTGTTCAAATCTTTTAAAGCTGAAGTTGAAAATCAACTCAATAAAAGAATTAAGTCTGTTAGATCTGACCGTGGTGGTGAGTACTATGGCAGATATGATGGATCAAGTGAACAACGTCCAGGACCTTTTGCCAGGTACCTAGAGGAGTGTGGAGTTGTTCCACCATGCCGGGATCACCCAGTATGAATGGTGTAGCTGAGAGACGAAACCAGACTCTTAAGGATATGGTAAGGAGTATGATTTGTCATTCCACCTTACCAGAGTCATTCTGGGGAGAGGCACTAAAGACGACAGCTTATATTCTAAATAAAGTACCAACTAAAGCAGCTACTAAAACACCTTATGAGCTTTGGATTGGGCGAAAGCCTAGTCTAAAACACCTTATGTGTGGGGTTGTCCAGCTGAGGCAAGGCCTTATAAGCCAAATGAAAAGAAGTTGGACTCCCGAACAGTAAGTAGTTACTTTATTGGTTATTCTGAGAGATCCAAGGGATATAAATTTTATGATCCCATATTAAAGTCAATTTTTGAGACAAGGACTGCTACATTCTTTGAGGATATTGAGTTTGGGGGGAAGAATCAGATTAGAAAATTTGTTTTGGAGGAAGAATCGGTAATAATTCCAGAACCGATTCAAACAATTACTTTTGATGAAGTAAGTTCGGAACCTCCACAAAACATTGCTGATGAACCCCATACTCAAGATGATTTGGTTGTTCATGAAGAACAAACTCAAGATCCTCAACAACCTATGCTTCATGAGCCAGCACCTTTGCGGATATCTATGAGAGAAAGGAGAAGTGCCATTTCAGATGATTATGTTGTATTTCTCCAAGAAAATGAAGATCCTAACAATGGTGTGATGGAAGCACTAGTGCAGTTTCATGTTTAGACAACGCCCTATATGCCTCGGTTCTTACGCAAACGAGGTAGATAAGGATGCGGTGGCATTTTTATGATTTCGAACAACTTTTATGCCTCGGTTAACTAAACAACTGAGGCCTATGAATGTTTATGCCTCGGTTATAAATTCAACCGAGGCAGTAATGCTGTCAAAAACTCACACTTTCCTGTTTTTTAAAATTTGAAAATAATTGGGTAGTTTTATGCCTCGGGTCCCAATAAATCGAGGCATATAATGGTTTACTGCAGTGGGTTGTTTCACCCGAGACCTATTAGTGCCAGAATTTTTCCACGTGGTTGATTTTTTTTTTTTGCGTGAGTATATGCCTCGGTTTCGAATCAACCGAGGCTGTAAGGCCAGTTAGGTTTTAAAAATCCAAATCCGTTGCACTGTAGATGCATCTTCTACCTTCGAAAATCAGCGCTGCCTGTGCCTCCACACTGTTCCGCCACCACTACAGATGCATCTTCACTGTTCAGTCCCGCGACCCACTATCGCAGATCCGCCGCCATGCCCGCCTTCTCCACTTACTGTCGGCGCTGTGCCTCCTTCGACGAGAACAACAGCTTACCTTCGTCCGCACATTGGGGTATTTTTTGCGTTTCCATTTTGCGATTTGAATCCATTTTCTTGGGTGTTTTTCCTGTAGGGTTGGGGTTTGTCTTGCTGTGTTTCGTCATGTTTTGGTGCAGGTGAACTTCACATAATGGTTGATTTAATGGTTGTTGGCACGAGATTTTGGACGCACGAGGTGTTGAGGTTTTGCGAACTGGCGGAGTTGCATTTTTGCTTGCTTGTGTTCTTGCAGGTTTCAGCCATTTTGGAATTATTTTTTTTAATTTTTAACATATTTTATGCCTCGGTTGGTATCAGAACCGAGGCAGTAATGATGAGATATGCCTCGAGTAAGAACTGAGGCAGAAAGGTGGACCTTTTTACCTCGGCTAGATATGCCTCGGGTCTTAAACCGAGGCCAAATGACCAAAATAACTGCGGCAAAAACCCTTTTCTGCACTGGTGAAGATGACCCACTCACCGTTCGTCAAGCCATACAAGATCCTAATTCAGAAAAATGGATTGAAGCAATGAGGGAAGAGTATAAATTCATGCAAGACAATAAGGTTTGGGAACTTGTCCCATTACCAGATGGTGTGAAACCCATTGGTTGTAAATGGTTATTTAAGACCAAACAAGATTCTAACGGTAATGTGGAGAGGTATAAGGCTCGTCTTGTAGCTAAGGGATTTACTCAAAAAGAAGGGATTGACTTTAAAGAGACTTTTTCTCCAGTTTCATCAAAAGACTCTTTTAGGACAATTATGGCTCTTGTTGCACATTATGATTTGGAGTTTCATCAAATGGATGTCAAAACGGCCTTTCTCAATGGTGACATTGTCGAGACGATCTATATGGTGCAACCAGAAAAATTTGTGTCGGGAGACCCAAAGAATATGTTTTGCAAATTGACTAAATCCATTTATGGACTAAAACAAGCATCCCGTCAATGGTACCATAAATTTCATTAAGTAATTATCTCATTTGGCTTCAAGATGAATCTTGTTGATGATTGTGTGTATCACAAGTTTAAGGGGAGCAAGTTTATTTTTCTGATCTTGTATGTTGATGACATTCTGCTTGCCACTAATGATATAGGCATATTGCACAAAACTAAGAAATTTCTGTCAAAGAATTTTGAAATGAAAGATCTTGGTGACGCCTCCTTTGTATTAGGAATTTAGATACACCGAGATCGATCTCGGGGTATTCTAGGATTATCACAAAGGAGCTATATCGATAAAGTTCTTAAAAGGTTTAGCATGCATGAATGTAAATCCGGGGATACTCTAGTTGCTAAGGGAGACAAGTTCAGTCTCAATCAGTGCCCAAAGGGAAATTTGGAAATTGAGGAAATGCAGCAGATTCCTTATGCGTCAACTGTAGGGAGTTTGATGTATGCCCAAGTATGTACGCGTCCAGACATAGCATACATAGTTGGGGTTCTAAGCAGATACTTAAGCAATCCAGGAATGGACCATTGGAAAGCAGCAAAGAGGGTCATGAGATATTTAAAGAGAACAAGAGGTTATATGCTCACATACAGGAGGTCAGACCAGTTGGAGATCACTGGGTTTTTTGACTCAGATTTTGCAGGATGTCAAGATAGCTTAAAATCTACTTCAGGTTACATTTTTATCTTGGCAGGTGGTGCGGTTTCTTGGCGCAGTGTCAAGCAAACCCTTATAGCTTCATCCACCATGGCAGCAGAATTTGTAACATGCTATGAGGCATCTAATCACGGGATATGACTGAGAAATTTTGTCACAGGGCTGAAAATTGTGGAAAGCATTGAAAGGCCACTTAAGTTATATTGTGACAATAAATCAGTTGTATTGTATTCCAACAACAATAGAAGCTCGACTAAGTCGAAGCACATCAACATTAAGTTCCTAGTTGTTAAAGAAAGAGTACAGAGTGGACAGATTTCCATAGAACATTTAGGGACAAACTCCATGATTGCAGATCCTCTAACTAAAGGACTTCCACCCAAGGTCTTTCATTAGCATGTTGCTCACATGAGTGTTTTACAGTTTGATGAATCTGAGGTTTAGTGGGAGATAGTCATTTTTATATTTTTTATGTTCTATGTTTAATTTCTTGTATACATACATTAAACTTTCAAACATATTTGGTTATTTATATATGTGGTTTTAATTTTACACTTTGTACATTAAGTTTTTATATTGATCTCATCAAGTTAAAGTTTGGACTAGTTAAAAATATATGTGTATATACAAATCACCTTCACATAATTTTTCATGCTACACATTTCATGATGAATCCATGTCATTTGGTTGTGTCAGGATTAGTGATCATTGTTGGTTTTAGTTGCGATTGATGCAATGAAAAACTGGTTTGGTTCTACATACTGATATAATCAATGGATGGGACTTTTGGAGTATGCTCGAGTAATATAATGACAATTTTGAGCTCATAAAGTCTAACACATTTATAAGGTTGTAAGGACATATATATTTGTGATCAGTGGGAGATTATTAGTAATTTTGGGTCATGCATATATATGACACATAATTAAATGTGTTAGGGCCATTATTTATAAAGCCAAATAATAAAGTGATCTGACTAAATTAAAGATTTGGCTAAAGACATATGTCATGAAAATAAATATTGTGTAGAGACCAGTTAGTAATTTCTAATTTGATGAGGGACCAAATTAGAAATACTAAAACTTAAGTAATTCAATTTATAAATGGTCGTGGTCCCCTTTTGAGAGTACACACAGAGTCAACGTACTTTTCCTGATCCTTTCCCTCTATCCCCATCAAGAGAGAAAACCAAAGGGAAATCAAGGTGCTCTACAGGAGGAAGATCACTGTGCATATAGGAGTGCTCTAATATTATCGTTATGGCCAATTCAGGTACGCTTCTGTTTACTATTTACAACATGATTATTAGTATAGGTATGAGATATTGTTTATGAGTTTATGATTGATTATTAGAATCAATATTATTATTTATATTATGTTTATGTACATGAATGTGCGTGTTTATGTGCGTAAAAGTGTGATTATGTGCATGAAGATGTCAGAATTAATAATAAGATCATATTCTGCGTTTATGTTTACATGATATCCCTAATAACTGTCACCATAGTATCTAAAGGAAAATTATGAAAAAATTTAAAATAAAAATGGTATGTATTGTAAAACCATATCAAGTTCGAGAACCAGTTATATATATCGGTAAGGTATTAACACTCCACGTCTGTATATAAATCGTGCTCTTAGGTATTCTTACTCAAGATGAGAAATAAGTGTTATAATTTTTTTTGTTTAAATAAGGGGTTTGAAGGTGGATATAATTTTAATTTTGGAATTTTAATATTTGATTTTTGAGATTTGATACCAAGATACTTATTATCAATCAAATTATAGACATGACATAATAATTAATAATTTTTAAAATTGTTATGAAGTCTTAATTATCAAGCGAATCTAACACTTGATATGATAATCAAATAGTTTTAATATGAATGAAAAATTTAATAATAAAATATTTCCAAGACTTAACATAATTAAATTTTAAAATTTTAAACAAATACATTTTTTTTAACATGATAATTAAATTTTCAAATTTTAAACTAATAAAAATTTTAAATGAGTGAAAATTCTAATTATTAAGTATGTCTAAGACTTAATATCATAATAAAAATTTTCATATTATTACAAAATATTGTAATACCAATTTTATTTCTTAAATAAAAAGAAATTTGTATATGTGTAAGAACAAGTGTTGCTAAACAATAAAATTGTTGAGAATAAAAAATTATTATAAGCTAATGTTGTGTTTGGATGAGTTAATTTAGAAAAGAAATTCTTTTATTTGAAGAATTTAAATTTTTTTACATTAAAATAATTTATTTGGATAAAGTAATTAGAAAAAAAATTAAATTTAAGAAATTTTGGAAGGTATCTCAAATGAAAAGAAGTAAAAGAATTTTAAATAACTTTTATGTTTAGATGAAACATTTCATTAATTCTTAATTCTAAAAAGTTGAAATGAAATGCATTTGCATTAAAAAAATATTTGAAATAAAATTTATCCTAAATAAAATTTATTAAAAGGTAGAATATTTGATAACAGGAGGTATAATAGTTAAAATGTCATCAATATAGTTAAATTATACAATGGATCATAAACTTTATATTAATTTTATAATAAACTATATAATTATTTACTAAAATAATAAATAATATGTTTAATTATTTTTAAAATTTTGTGATCCACATACCACAATAAATAATTTTAATAAGATATTTTGTATAATTATTTATCCTACATGAATTAGGGTAAGTTGTCATAATTAAAATTTGACTTTTGTAGATATTTTATTTAAGTAAGTTATAAAAGAAAAAAAATATTGCTATTAGTTTTATATTAATAAAATATTTGAAATAATTATCCTAAATAATATTTATTAAAATTAAGCGAAGGATACTACTAAAAAAATTTATATTTCCTGCATATTTTGTTTTGAAATTTTTTTTTAAAAAATGTTTATAAATTTTGTTATGAAAAAAAATTACAAGAAATTGATGCCAATTATTATACAAAATATTTTTATAAAATATTTTTTTAATAAATTTTGTAAAAAATAATTATTTACGAAGGAATTATTTATTGATTTAAATCTTTAGATTTTTAGAAAAATAACAGAAATTTTTTTTTTTATAAATTTTTTTTAACAAACTTACAACAAAATTCTCGTATAATATAAAAAAAAATTATTAGTGGGGTACATATAGTAAAAACATTATTGATGTGCAATCCTTTGCGTTTTGTCAGCTGACAATTCTTAATTTAAGAAAAATAATAATTGAAAAGTGTATGCTATGATGACGACTCTAGATATATATGTATGCAAAAAGTCATTTGAAAAATTAAAATTTTGATATTGTCTCTTTATATCACGACTTGAGTAAAATAAAACAGGAAATTGCGTATGTTAGAGACAACTTACACAAAAAAGGTAATTTTATTTAAATTCGTCCTTTTTTATAATTTATTAAAAAAATTACATCATTTTGGTAAAAAACTATCCCTAATTTGCACTGGAACCATCTATGAAATTGTCTGGAATCAGATTTTAAAAAGGTCATTACTCATTATCTTGAGATATATGTGATAATTAGGAGGAGTGGTGGATTTTAGTGTTCAATTGGTTAACACTACATATAGGACCTTTCAAATTTTGTCTTCAAAAAGAAAAAGTCCAATACGTTCTGTTGAAAACAATTATTGAGATAGGAAAATCCAAATATGTCTAATTAATCTCCAGTATATGGAAGAAGGAAATGTAATAATCTGTAATGAAAACATTAATTAATTGTAGGAAAAAGAAACACCGTCCAAAATTAGGGATTTATCTGCAAACTGTGGCAGTGGCAGCATGTTCACTATTGATTATTTCCATTATGGTAATGTAGCCAAAGTTTTCACTATCATCAAAATAGACGTTTAACATGACTAAAAGCTCACAATAATTACTTAATTAACTGTTTTTATCTTATTATGTAACAAATTTTAGAATCATAAAAACTTCAATTCATTAATATCGATTTTTATTAGGGTCATTTAAGTTAGCTATATTATTAGCTAAACTGGTATTATTATGTCACTAATTTTTAATTAATAAGATTATTGTTATGACTCTACATACTTTAATTTTTTAAATTAATAAAAAGAAATATATTAAAATATATATATAATACAACCCATGATAAATGTCTTTCATTAACTAAACATATTTGTCTCCCATATTGATTGTCCACAAAATTACATGAATATAGGAAAAGAACAAAATAGGAGAGTTGGGATAGAAACTTGGTCTACCGGTCTTCTTACAATTTTGGTTCTTGTAGAGATAATTAGAAAAAAAGACTATGCAACAACATAGGTTACAAATTAAAAAAAAATAAAATCATCTTTATAAAACTTTTCCTACTATCTTGTAGGTTCTTATGATAGAAACTAGTTTCAAATTCCACTCTAAACCCAATGTAACAGAGAATAGTGCAGTGTTATTCTCACCCATAAGTTAATACATCACTCTTCTAATATATGAATAAGAAAAGAGTCTTCGAACAACCCAAACCAAAATATCTAATTTACTAAAGGTATATATAGATTGTAGATATGTTTGAACACAAACACCGATTAAAGTATGAAAATTTTACATTAGGATTTTTATACTCTATTCAAGACCTTGTTTTAAGTTGAGTAAAGTGATGAACACTTTGTCAGCATCAATTCATGCAAATTTAAAAATATATTGTTTCTTTGATTTCAAATACACATATAATAGCTATTAATATACATCATCACACTTTGATCATAATTTTGTTAGCGTAGGTCCATGTTTTAGGCTCATTTTCTCTATGTAAAAAACAAAGTAATGTATGAAGAAGGATATTATATATTATTGATTGTCTAGAAAATGTTATAAGAGATGTGTTATGCAATACACACAAAACTAACCATAGAAGTCACAAGTTAATGAGCCTAAAACATGAGCTTATGCTAACATCTCCCTCAAACTCACAATGTTACGACTAAATGCATTGAGAATTTGTCAAATAAATAATTAAAGCGTAAAACGAGGTGCAACTTGGTAAACATATCTGCAATCTGTAGTGTTGAAGGAACAAATTATAAAGATGATGACGTGTAAAATGACAATCTATTTCAATATGCTTGGTTTGCTCATGAAAAACAAGTTACAACAATATGAATAACACTTTTATTGTCATAATGTAGAGGTGTATGATCTTTCAAATAGACACCCAATATCTGCAAGTAACTAACGTAGCCAAATAATCTCACAGGTATTCAAACATGACGTGATACTCAGCTTCTATGGGCGATCGAGATGTAACATCTTGTTTTTTACTCTTCCATAATATAAGTGAATCACCAAGAAAAATGCACCACTCAGTAGTGGACTTTTCACCATTCCAATTTGTATCATAAAAGGCATGCAAGTCTAAACACTACATATAAGAAAAAAAAGGAGATTGAAACTGAGTGTCCAAAAGATACCTAAGAATACGAAGAACAACACCTTAATGAATTGTTGTTGGAGTTGAAACAAACTGACTAAAACATGAACAACATGTGTTATGTCTGGACAAGTCATAGTAAGATAAACCAGACTCCTAACAATAATTCGATATAAAGTAGAATCAGTCAAAGGAACACCATCCGATAGGGAATCAACAATATACTTGGACATGTTCAAATAGGTCAACAATCTTGTCGGGGAATCAAGAGGAGTATCAATAATATTGTTGTCAGTAAGCTGAACATGTTCAAATAGGTCAACAATATACTTGGACTAAGACAAAAAATAACCTTTGAAAGAAGAAGCAACCTCAATACCTAAAAAATAACGTAGTACACCAAAATCTTTCATAGCAAAACGATGAGATAATACAATTTCTAAGGATGCAATTCCATCAAAATCATCACCAGTAATAATCATATCATCAACATATAAGGATAGGAAAATACTTCCCGCATTGGTTTTCTTGACAAATAAAGTAGAATCATGATGACTAGCAACAAAACCAAAAGAAACAATTATTGTATAAAACTTTTGAAACCAAGCACGAGGTGCTTGTTTAAGAAAATAAAAAGAAAATAAAAGGCTTTTTGAAGTTTGCAAACTTCACCAGATTTGTGAGAGACACTTGGTGGTAGAGTCATATAGATCCCCATTCAAAAAAGCATTCTTCACATCCATTTAAAAAATCTCCCATTGAAAACAACAATCAAGGTAAGAACAATAGTCATCTTTGCCACAAGAGTAAAGGTTTCCTCATAATCCATGCCATACTCTTGGGTATATCCATTAGCAACAAGTCTAGCTTTTTACCTTTCAATTGAGCCATCTAATTTTATCTTGATTTTGTATACCCAACGAGATCCAATGGAATGTTTTCCTGGTAGCAATGGAACTAGATCCCATATATGAGTTTGATATAGAGCAACAAGTTCTCCAGCCATAACATTCTGCCAAAGTGGATCACATACAACCTCTCCATAGGATGAAGGGTCAAGAAGATGACAAACAAAGGAAATAAAAACGACAAATGAACTAGAATAAGAGGAATAAACAAAGTCTGGTTGTTGAGTAGACTTACAATTACGATTAGGACGAGTAGGTGGCAGAGGAACCGTAACCTCAACAAATGATTGAGCATGGGTAGTGGGGAGATCAACAAGTATAAACTCTGATGTGGTGTCTATAATTGGTTCAAAGACAAGGTCTAGGGTTGGCACGAAACTAGGTTTAGTGTCATTAATATCAAAAGGATTAAGTTTAATGACATTAGATGTAGTTAAATAATGTGAGCTAGTTGGAATAGAAAAGAATGAAATATGTTCAAAAAACACAACATGACTTAAGATATACAATGTTTGACTAACTAGATCAAATCAATGATATTCCTATTGACCAAGACAATGTGAAAAAAGACACAAATATAATTTAGTATCTCAACATGTGATTTTAGTATATGATTAATATTAAAAATTATTATACATTTATTTATAAATATTAGTATCTTCATTATCCACATTTATAAACTGTAGTTTATATTCAAATTAAAAGTATACAGGGTTAAATATATAGGATACACATGTAAGAATTCAAAATACATTAATATATTTAAAAATACTTTTTGGTATTTTTTTTAAATATATTTTTAAGTTTTGTTAATAATGATGATAAGCAGAAAATTGCTATACATGACACTTTTAACATAATATATAACATTATAATTAAAATTATCTTTTTTTAGAAATATAATTGACAAATTTCAAGACTGTCATAAACATACAATTTCTATATATTATTATTAATACAGAACGAGAAAAATATGTTTACGTTTTATATAATTTTAAATTAGTAAAATATTTAAATTGATAAATTAGTAAAAAGATAAAGTAAAAATCAGATATCGTTTTCCATCAGAAAATATTTCTGATATATTTACTGTATTGGATAGTTTAACAAAAACAAATATTATGTGTAAAAAGACTTAGGATTTTTGTGTAAGGTATATTTGTAAATTGGGTTAATTATGTTTTTCGTCCCTCAAGTATTATGCGATTTTGTTTTTAGTCCCCCAACTAACGTTTGCTCCAATTTGGTCCCTCATGTTTTGAAACGATTGGAAATAGTCTTCCTTTTTGGATGCCGTTAGTTTTATTTGACACCTGGCAAACGGACTGCCACGTATGGATCCCGTTTTAAGCTGTGTAAGTAGAGTGTGTTTCTGCACGTGCTAATTAAAGAGAAGCTCATCCAAATAAAAGAGGGGTTGGGAAATTTAGAAACCCTAAAATTGAAATTTGTGAATTGGGGCTTCGGATAGTGAGGAATTGCTGCATATCGTCACTGGGCAGGCAAAGTTTGGCATAGTTATTGCGTTCTTGACTGATGAAGAGTGGTAGCAAAGGGTTTCCATGTACGCCGCGGAATACAGGTTCGAAAATGTCGCAAAGTTGTGCGTCATCTTCAGAAATGTCATCCAAAGTCTGTGGGTGTGGGGAAAGATTGTTGCTCCTAAAGGCATCTACTGTGAAAAACAAAGGGAGATTATTTTGGAGATGTCGAAATTGGGCTGTAAGTTTCAAATCCCGTGACTTATTGGATGTTGCTTTTGTATTTGTGGTAATGGTTTCATCTTTTTCCAATTCACATTGTAATTACTTTGAATGGGTTGACGACGAGGAATCTGATTTTCAAGGGAAAGAAAAAGAGAGTGAAGCCAGTGGTGGAAAAAGAGTTGATGGTGGGAAAAAAGGTGAAGAAGATGAAGTTTCTTTGAAAAGGGAGAAAATTATGCTTGATTTGATGAAGAAAAATGAGAAGTTGAAGATGAAATTGCAACAAGAGAAAAAAATTAGGACATTCCTGTTTTTTTTATTTGTGATATCGTGGGTCTCAACAATTGTAATGGTGTTCATGCTGTTGTTCAAAGTTAATTGCAATGTTTGAGATTACTGTAGTGGGAAGTTTTTTGTAGTTGTGATTATGATATTATTGGAATTGTAATGGAATTTCAAACTTTTGGTTACTGTTATGTCTTAGTATTTGCAATGAAAATGGAACTTGTAGTTGTGATTATTATGCGTTTACTGTTATCATCAATCTCAGATTCTGAAATTTTTCCTTAATACCACATTCAGGGAATTGAAACAAAACTCACAGGCCCAAATAATTACATCATGATTTACTGATAAATAGTTTTCATTCATAAACAATAAAACGTAATCCAACAAACAGTAGTTGTCAATTAAGTCTAGCAGACAAGTGGTCCCAAATTGTTAATACAATAATGCAATAGTTCTGCAATCAAAAAAGTGGGTAACTTTCACTATGCCCAATATTCTAAAATAGTGGTCCACTATTATAATGCACTACATTACAGAAAAGTGGTCCACCATACAAAAAAATCAACAAAAAAACTTCATTTTTTCACATTCACGTGGGCCATGCTGAAGTTGTAGTACTTGCTTGAGACCCGAAAACCCTTGTTCCCATTCTTCTTCTCGTTATGGTGGTTCGAGGTCTTTCTCCTTGGTTGGTGGATGCTGCAACCCGTGATTTGGTCTTTCTCCTTGGTTCTACTGGTGGAGCTAAGGTTTGATGTTCCTGCAGTGTTGCTTGCTGCACTACCAGTTGTTTGCATCTGTCCCTGCCAATTTGGTTTGAATTAAAGATTCAGAAGTTGTATTTAGGAATGAAAGAAATTGTAAGTAGTACAGATTTGTGTTTACCTTTCTGTTTCTGATTCCCCTTCTACAGCTTCTTATATTATGGCCTAACTGTTTGCACTTGCTACATTTGATGATGGTATTCTTCTTTGATAGTTTGGAATGGCTGACATGTTCATCAGCTTCCCTTCTTCTTAGCTTTTTTGGTCTCCCAGGTGGAGTCTTGT
>Ga0214542_1010458_pt1 | contig 13530 bp, 12 predicted proteins | sample CNSS1metaG_FD_160096 | JGI IMG/M metagenome (GOLD analysis project Ga0214542, IMG submission 160096) | Root nodule microbial communities from cowpea collected in UCLA plant growth center, Los Angeles, California, USA - CNSS1 | ecosystem: Host-associated > Plants > Roots > Nodule | place: USA...
TAATTTTGGTTGCTTGCATTACCTTCTCCGGCTGAGTCACCTTGAACATGAGGGTTCATCGCTAAATTCACTTCTGAAGGCCCAATACTCACTAAACCTAAATTCCCAAACAACATACTATCAATCACCTTCTAGAAAAAAAGCTATAAAGTAAAGTTTTCCCATAATGTTTCAAGTGAGTAACATATATACACGTATAACACTATAGTACTAAGAAAAAACTATAAAGTAAAGTTTTCACATAATATTTCAAGTGAATGTCATTAGTGTAATAACAATTAGGCCTTATATATTTATATATACATAAATACATATCTATATCTATATATTTTGACGTCTATTTATATCATTCATTTACTAATACAATAATTGAAGCTGGCACAGGTTATGGATAGAAATTTGTATAAAAGAATATAGTCCCTTTTTGATAAAAAAAAATCACGAAAGTATAACACACACACACATATATACATATATATATATATATATATATATATATATATATATATATATATATATATATATATATATATATCACCCACACACGATTCCAAACCTCATAACATACCAACTTTTTTCTTACAAGGACATATTCCAATCTCGTTTAACCCTGTAGTTTTAATTGAATGACCAAAATTTTTTCTTCTGACATTTTTATTAAATTTTAAAAACTGAAACATAAAATTGAAAATTGAGATAAAAAATTCCTTGTCTCTCCTACCGCAGAAAAATTGGAACTGAACTCGAATTGTCCATATTCTTAATTTAAAATCCTAGACTCTTAATTTAAAACCAAGCTGAAGTTATTTGTAGCCTTTGCTAGTTCTTGATAAGTGAACTCCATTGATTTTGCCACCATAATTCCTGTAATGCCAGCAGCAGTAGCAGTCCCACTAGATCCTAAAGTTTCATATTTTGCACTTCCAGAGGCTGTAGTCGGAAGAGGAAGAAAAATCACAAGTAGTATCATGGCCATTAAGCTAGTACATATAAAATTCTAGGAATATGCAGAGTTGATTACATGTAAACTCTGAAAAGGTTGATAAATAGCAGGCATTTTTTTTACAGGGGATGCAAGATTAAGAGAAGAATGTGTCAATAAAACTAAGGGGTATAGTACTAACATTCCCCCATTACTAAGAATATGTGTTATGTGAATTGTTTGAAAGGTATATGTTGTATGAATACAAAAAATTAACCGTACCATCTTGAGTTGAAAACGCCGTAGAATTTTTTGTTGGCAATTTAGGTTTCTCTCCTTCCATCTTCTTGAAGAATTTAACATATATGCAGATTACTAGTAATAGAAGACCGCATATTCCTGCTATGGATATTCCAGCAACATCACCTTTTGGTCTCAGGTATTACCCAAGGCAGAAACTCGCCTTTTTGCCTCCATTCTAATGAGAACCGAGGCAATATACGCCATAAGGTCGAGGCCAAAAAAGGTAAGCTTTTGGCCTTGAGTGTTATCTGAGGCAAAAACTCGCCTTTTTGCCTTGATTCTAATGAGAATCGAGGCCATATACGCCTTTTTTCTGCCTCGGTTCTAATAAGAATCAAGGTCCTATGTCCCAAGTTTTAATTTTTTCTTTTGTTATTCCCACACTTTTTAACTTGTATATTTTTTCCAGAAAACCATACCAGAACAGAACAAAAACAAAACTATACATTTTGTGAAACATAACATCATTCATAATCCAAATACATTTAAAAGTATCTTGTAACAACAAGTCAATATTATTGTACATTTGAATTATAAATTTGGAACATGTTATCCAACCAAACTTTATCCTACACAATAGACTACAAATTCATAGACTCATATTACAAAAATAAGAATCTGGGAGCGAAAAAAGCGAAGCGAATGACAATGGAGGATGCAACGGTACTCATGTTCTCGAAAGCAACACATTCCCACCATAATGCAACAATATCTGATAATGAACACAACCATAAAAACACAAGAAACAATCAAAAATAGGAGAAAAAAATAAAAACAAAGAAAATCCCAACAAAACCCCAACGAAATGCAAAACAACAACCCAAATTTCAAAAATAATTATACAAAACGCGAAATGAAAAAAAGGAGAATTGCGTAATTTTTAAATTTCAACTAACCACCACATGCAAGGAGAACATGGCGGAGCACGACGGTGGCTTGCCGAAACGGGAGCAACGGTGGCGCGAGAGATCAACAAATAATGGAGAAGCTTTGTTTGGGGAAAACGAAGAGCTGCTAACGTAGGTCGGCGCGACAGAGGCTGGCGCGATGGGACGAACCAATGTGTGACGAACTAGTGGATGCGTGGGATGTAAGACCCGTGAAAATTAATTAATTAAATAATTAATTAATTAATAAATGCGGGTAGAAGGCGCCTTTATGGCATTAATTGTTGTTTAATGTGACGTGGAAAAGTGCTAGCTCATGTGGTTGAGAGTACTTGATTTGTGTGAGAGGACTTGGGTTTGAGTCCTATGTATGTCAATTATGTGAGAGGACTTGGGTTTGAGTCCTAACGTATGATCGAAGTCTGTGTGGTATGTTTTGTTGTGTGAATTGAGCAAGGTTGGGGTGAATCGAATGCATGATCAGTGTAGGAGTTTGCATTTCTCGCTCAGGCGAGCCTGGCTCGCCTAGGCGAGATTAGCAGAGACACAAACCCTGTTGCCACACGAGCTTCTCGCTCAGGCGAGTAGGATTGGGTTTGGACAACACAGACACTCGCTCAGGCGAGTGAGATTCGCCTAACCGAGATAGTGATGGAGTTGCGCGTGTTGAGCGCGACTTCCCGTCTAGGCGAGGATTTTTGGGTTTTGAGCGAACCAGGGTCTCGCTCAGGCGAGATGGCCTCGCCCAAGCGAGATGTCGTGGTCATGTGTGGTGCTTTGCTCGTATTTTAGCCCAGGCGAGATTGAAATGGGTGTTTGGGCGAGAGATGATCTCGCCTAGGCGAGGGGATCTCGCCTAAGCGAGATAACGTATTGTTGTTGCTGAATTTAGCTCGCTCAGGCGAGGTGGATTAGCCTAAGCGAGACTGAGGGTCTAGCTTGGGCGAGAAGTCCCTAACTTAAGCGAGTTTATGCGAGTTACTATGTTTCTATGTGCTTGTGAGTGTGTTTTGGCTGTTTATTCTAAGGATAGTTTTTAGGTGCATGTGGTGTGGTGTTTGGGCTTGAAGGACTAGGTCCAATAGGGGTTTAGGATGTGCTCGGTGGTTGGACACATGATGGGCATGGAACTCGTTGAGTTCCCGTCGGCTACTAATGGGCGAGGAGTCCTTAGTATGGTGATTGCATGTGTCGAGCTCACGATGGGCAAGGAATTGTGATGTTTCCGTCGGCTACTATTGGGCGAGGAGTCCATAGTATGGTGATTGCGTGCGTGTCAGGGACCAAGTTATGAGACTTGGATGTTTATACTACAGGCGAGGAGTCTGTAGGGCAGGACTATGAGTGGGATAGGCTCATAGGGTTGGAACACGAATGAGTTAGTTTCGTGGGAATACAGGGAAGTCCCAAGACCTAGTTCATGCATATGACTCATGAAGGACTATGAGGTCATGGTCGGGTGTTTTGAAAAGTATGAGATTTGTATTTATGTTATTTTGGGTTGGGAAACATGTTTAATTCATATATCTGTTGATATTTTTATTATGCATAGCTCATCCCATCTGTGTGTGTATGGCGATGATCGGATAATTTGTTATCTGGGAGCAGATGATTTGACAGGTGAACCAGGAGATGCCTAGAGACGGAGAGCATGGGCTACTTGGGATTTTGAAAGAAACTTTATTGTTTTGATTTTGATGTAAATATTTTTATGTTGAACTTTAATAACATTTATATATAACGATATTGTACATTTGGATTATGTATGGTACCAGTTATGGTTTTAATTTTCCCGCGTTTTTGGAAAGAGGTATTATATTAGATGTGGTTTTTGTTTTAATTCAGAATTTATGTATTTAAATATTAGTAATATTCTTTAGGGATGTTACATGGGACGAACCAATGGTTGTTGTGGAACCCAAATGACCACAGCAGCGTGGAAGGAGGCTCGACTGTGGCTGAGGGTGAGAATGGAGGTTGGACGATGACGATTACGGACGGAGGAGGCTCGATCAGAGGACAACAAACGCGAATGTTGCATTGTTGATAAGTGTCTAGAATGCGTAAAGTTGCCATATAAACATGACACTTATCATGCTTTAATTAATCATATTTTGTAAGTAAACAACCAATTTTAGCTTATAATTATAGAATGAGATATTAAAAAGAAGAAAAATAAGAAATTGATGAATTTTTGATGATTTTGAGTTCAGAAACTGGTCTCAAACCGTGGTACAATCAAATCATCATACATGTATTGGATGCTTCATGACATACCAGAGTGGGAGGAGAGAATCTTGCACATTAAAGCAAGGACTCATTCTATCAGGAGTTGAGAGATCACACTGGGTTTGTAGTCCTTAGGTACTAGTGTATTAGAGATGAACCTAGATCTACATAGAAAGAGTACTCCCAAGACATTGAATTATTTGCAAAGTAAGTAAACAAGATGATAATGGTGTAGTAGAAGAAGATGAGATGAAATCAATTCATAACCCTTACTCTGCTCAATCTATCTAATAACTACTATTTTTATTTACTTGCACTCTCTATCAACCAAAAATCCAAAAATCAAACTACCAATATACTTGCTCAATCCCTTGGATACGACACTTGTTGATACTACTACGTACCAATACACTTATTGGAAAATGGTTGTTGTAAAACAATCATCAGTTGTGGAAGACGAAAAATAGGGCATTCGCGTTTTGAATCCCTAACTTGGTATATGGACTCGGTTCAATTTTTAATCGAGGTAAAATAGTGATTTTTGGCCTCAGTTCAATTTTAACTGAGGTAAAATAGGGATTTTTGGCCTTGGTTCAATTTTAACTTAGGCCAAATGTCCCTTTCCTAGTTAATTTTTTTACTTCGAGTCAAGGAAACCGAAGCTTAAAAGGCTTTATGGTATTGAGTCTACGGTAACCGAGGCAGAAAAGTATATTCTGCTTCGGATATTGAGGGAACTGAGACAAAAAGGATGATAGGAATTGCTAAAATACCACCGCGCCATTAATGCTTCAGTTTCTTGATAACCGAGGCCTATGTCGCGAGTTTAGTCAAAACTGCACTAGTGATATATATATATATATATATATATATATATATATATATATATATATATATATATATATATATATATATATATATAAGCTTACTTAATTGATTATTAATATTATTTTAATAATTTAAACAAGAATATGGCAGGGATGAGTATCTTGGCGGGTATGGGGACGAAGACGGGACAAATATGTATATCCTCATACCCAGTTGAAAAAGTCGTGAATTCCCCATATCCATACTGAGTCAATATAGGAATTTTCCGTCAAAATGAGGACGAGTTCGAGCAATATCCACATAAACGAGTTTATTTGTGATCCTAATTTTGTATGTTGCAAATTTCGATTTGAAGAATTTTAATTTTGTTATTGGATTTAATGTTTTAATCGGAGAATTTTGAGGAAAAATATTTAAAAGAATTGAGTTAATGTAATTTATTACAAAGTGGAAAAAATGATAATTTGAAGATTTTTTTTTCTAATAGAAGAGCATTGACAACCAAGAAAAAAAAATCACTTGAATATGTACTTTTTGTCGAAGGCAATGCTTTCTAGTACAAAACTTCTGCGGGCAGTCTTGGAAAATAGAAATTTTTGGTCCTTTGTAACTATATTATTAAACATTTTTTTTAACTGAAAAAGATATTTAGTTATTTTGAAACATTTTAATCAGTTAACTATTTTGAAATAAAAATAATTACACAATGACTTTGTACTATCAATGATTCCACATAAAAAACAGACAAATTTTATTCTTTTTAAAATTAAATATAAAGAAAAAAGGGTTCTTTAAATCTTAAGATATAGTATAAAATGATGATTGAATAAATGACAATTAATTATAGAAAGTAATAAATAATTAGAATTTATTGAAAATTAAAAGATATTATTTTTGCAAATGTTGAAAGAAAAAATACCTCAAAGATTTGAGTGACCTTTGTAAATATCAAATAAGTTGAATAATTAAGAAAAAAAAGAAAAACTTTGTAGACAAAAAAGACTTATCGGAATGAAACAAAATCAATGACAAAAAAAATAACATTACAAGGTTACCTAATAAATAAAATAACATTATTTTAATAATTTAAAATAGATTTGAAAATGAGACAATATATACGTACGTACTTGTCCTTATCTCTTTACTCAATTTAAAAAGCAAGATATATTTATTATCTATGTTCATGTTAATAGAAGAATTTTCAGTTAGACCCCGGACTTGTTTAATCTATGACTCTTATTTGTTGAAAGTTTAATTGGTTTACTTTCTATTCTTGTTTATAGGATAACGAGTTTTGTAAGGAGGAGGAATAAAGAAATAACAAAAAAAAAAGGTGTCTTTTAATTATTTGATTTGGAAAAGTATAATACAAAATGAAATAAATTATTTATGGCGGATGATAGTTTTAAAATTTTAATTGTTATAACCGGCATAAACACATACATTATAACGTCTGTGTGTACGCATTTTTTAAACATACGTGATATTATATTAGTAAGTGGTGATATTATAATGTTATTAAGTTAATATATAAAATAAAACTATATTTATTAAAAACAAAGTAAAATATATAAAAAAGATAAGAAAATAATTATTGATAAATAGAAAAAAGAAAGAAAGAAATAGAGATAGATAATTTTATAAAAAATTTAAAAAAATAATAGTCAATTTTCAAAAATTTAATAAATAATTATATTTTAAAAAATAAAATTAAAATTTTAAAATGTGTATAAAGAAAAATCTTCTTTATATATTATTATATATTACTGAGTTCGGATAAGAGGACCTCATTTTCTTTGATTTCGAACCTTTCAAGAAAGATAAAAAGATAAATGCAAATGAAAATTTATTTATTCCTCCAGTTAAGAACGAATGAGTGTATTCTTTTCTTTATCCCTCTCATTTTAAAAGGTAAGATTCTCACACTTTTCCTTAATACTTTCCTAAAAATCTAAGTTTCAGTAATTCCTAAAAATCTAAGTTTCAGTAATTCCTTATATATGCATCCACACAAAAACTAATAAGTTTCAGACACTATTATGCTTTTACCACCTTTAAATACTTGATTTTTTGAGCAAGTAAAGATTAACCGACATTAGAGGAATATAAAACCCTATGGCATAGATAAACCAAAATGGTTGCTTCAATTGATATATGATATGTTCATTTTTACAGAGCATAAAATATCTTCTGAGATCTATAATAACTTCATTTCAAAATTCTTCCATTCCTGTTAAAATTAATAAATATATTTATCATTGGTGGATAAAGAAGAAGGGTTAAAACGAATTCAATCAATACTTCATGAATAAACGGGTATCTATGTTTTTTAGATATTTCTTTGAAATCTGACATCTTAACTAAATTGATATCTTCAAATTTAATAATCATATGTCATTATCTCAAATATGCCATGAAAAAAAAAATAAAAAATATGGGAAGACCAAGTCAAATCAATATTTAAACATATCATATCTATGTTTTTTTTTTTTCGGTCGATATGTTTAAAGAAATATATATTGACTTGTGTTTGTTAGGTAAAAGATATATAGAAATGAATTATGTTATGACATTCTCAATGTAGAAAGTAAGTTTTTATTTATTATGAAAAATATTTAGATTTTTGTTTTGATTCAAGTTTGTCGAGTAACATTATTAGAATCAATCACCATACATATGAAGTATGTTCTGTTTTGAAGTGTGAAGCTTTGTCACAGTTAATGCCTAAGGAGAATAACAAACCATCTCTAACGGAGGGTTTAAAGGACTAGTGATTCATGGGTAAAACCTTGTTATCGACCACGATGAGCGTCAATGTTTCGGTCTCAAGATCCATCCCTAGTGGAGGGTTTAAAAGATTGATGGTTCGCATGTAGAACCTCGTTATCGATCCCATGATGGATGTCAATGTTTCGATATCAAGTATGATGATAGAATCATTCTCAATCACTATGCATCCGAAATATTGTCCGTTTTGGACGTGTGTTTCGTCCTAGTTTTATCCTTGAAAGGCGTCTAAAATAAAAGAAGGAGAAAGAAATATTTAAACCGCCTTAAGTTTCGACTCCTAAACGATGTGAAATTATTCAACATGGTAAGAACAACTCTGAAATGTAATTTAGGTGCACAAATAATTTTGGAGAAAAGAATCATTGTTCTAATAGAATGTTAGGTTCACCCTCTCCTTCCTATTTTTATGTTTTCTCTTTTAAAAAACTTATCAAGGTGAAGGCGTCAAGCCTAACATTTTATCAATTTCAAAATTTGCAAGTCTATATACACAATTATTTGGTTCACAAAAAAGTGTAAGCAACTTTAAGTTTCATAATATTACAATTCTTCATGTATATACATCAGTTCAAGATATCTCAGTAGACAAAATAACACTTATAAATTCAACGTATAAAGAATTTTGAATTTTCATATAAAAAGCGAAAATAATTGATAAAATTATATTGAAAAAGAGGTAATTTATATACTATAATTTGAAGAGACTGTTGCAAAACAGGAAACACATGAAAGGCTTATGTACAAACAAGGAAATGGTAATTTGTCAAAGAATTGAAAAGGTTGGTTTTCCAATTTTAATTAAGTAAGATGTCACAAAGAATGGAGTGAAGTTGAAATTGTTTATTGCACATATTTTTCCACAGTAAACGAAAAGTGGGTTTCTGAAATACATAGTTTAGATTTCATGTAATTAAAAAATAACTAAATTATAGTCTCAATAAGATCTATATGTAGTTTCTCGTTTTGTATTGTTTTGGTCAAGACTCTTCTCAACTTAGTTATTAAATGGTGAGATTAATCATAATTCAAGTTTAAGTGTGAGAACAAACAAATATTTGTAAAACAAATTGACAACAAAATCAATCCTATAAAGACAAGTCAGGAACTTAGTCCCATTATTGAAATATTTTTGTTTTAATATTAATGAAAGAAGTGTTTAAAATGTAAATTGAACTTAATAATAAAATTTGTTTAAAAAAATTAAATTTACATATTTTTATAAGAAAGACTAAATTAAAAAAAAGGTTAAAAATAAACTTATTTTAATATTCTCTTAAAATTAAACATGTACCAAAAATATATTTAACTTTATTAAATTAATATGAAATATTTGCTTTGAAAATCAACTTCACCTCACTTCCATGGAGATAAGTCAGAAAAAGGTTTAAACTGTAGCGATCAATTTTTATCCATTCATTTAAACCCGCAACAATGGACTTAACCCAAGTTAGTTCATAAGCTTATGACCTACCTGTTTTTAAAATAACTGTTATAATTTCTTTTTAAAAATTCAATCATTCCCATGTTTATACCAACTTCAAAACAAATATATGGAATGTGGTCTATATGTGATTTGATTGATTTTAAGTTGATTTAGCAATATAAATAACATAAAAAATATAAAATGTACTCACGTAATTCATTCTTGATGTCATTGAAATTATTAAAATTTGATAAAAAATACATCATAAGTGTAACATAAAGTAGTAAGTTACTTGAGAAATTATATTTAAAAAATCTTAGGATTTGAGTTTAACTACATTTACCAATTCGCAATCTTGATGTCACTTGTGTCATAATCAATGTTCTACTATTCTTGATAATGAGATTTTAAGTTTTTTTGACAGCGTCGGCTTCCTGCAAGGAAAAATTTAAATAAGAAAAACTTAGAGTCACCATATATTTTCATAAGCCTCTAAAATTTTGATTAAGGAAATTAGCATTAAGTCTTGATTAAACACTGCAAAACATATCTTCAAAGGAAAAATATAAATACTATCAAATTTATTTAAACGTGTTGTATAATTATTACATTATAATATTTAAATGTATTTGTACAATAGAAATATTTAGTACCTGGGTTGTCATGCATATAGGATACGGTGTTGTTCAAGCTTCCAAACCAGATTTTTTTAACAAATGTTGCATAAATTGATGTTAAAAGTGATGTGATGAGTATGCCTCTTGAAAATGATTTCATTTTTGGAAGATTACTCATCCTCACTATTTTCAACTTAGGCAAAGATAAAGTTGAACTTTGGCTATAGAAACAAGACAACATTGGAAGATCCTTCAGTACAAGACATTCTAGTTTGGGAAAAATGATGGACACATTTTCATCTTCAGATATATCACTAGATATGACCTCTTCCATTTTATCACATTTGCACAGTCTGAGTATTTTGAGTTTCCCAAGATTTTTTACTGAAGAAAGTGAGAATAAACTTTTGAGGTTGTCACATTGGAAAATGTAAATTGACACCAAATTTGAGAAAAATGAAACTTGAGGTTCCTTATTCCAAACATACTTCAATTTGATTAGATTAATCAATGCTAACACCTCGAGTTGAGGAAGTATTTCATGAATTTTATGATCAAGATTGTCTTCTTCAAAATCAAATACCTCTTTCAATATTTCACATTTGCTCAAAGTTAATTTTCTCAAATTCTTGAATCTCGTGATCATGCTTGAGGAGATAGCACTCAACAATTTGTTGTTGTTGGCCAAAATTAGATATTCCAGTTCACAAAATGATTTGGACGGATAATTCCAGTGCCAAAGCTTCTCTACATTCATATTGATCACATAAAGTATCTTCAATTTTTTCACCAACAACTGCAAGAAGCAAGAGGTAATTTAAGCTTGTAGGCCTATGCATGAATTCAAAACTAAGTAGAATGAACTACATTATGTTGATAGTTTTTCATAATACCATGTTATGCACTTATATTATTGGATTCCATACTTTTATTCCATCATCAATACAATAAGTAATTAAAATAAATACTAGTTACCTATATCAAATGACAAGAAAGAAAACATGTGATTTCCATGCAAAATACACTCGATAAATGGTTTGTAATGGAAACTTACTGAACTTGGGAAGAAGCAATTTGTTGTAGATGATTCTTCAAGAGCTTTGGAATCTTCAATAAAAGAAATCATAGTACAACAATTTGCTATTTTTAATGTTTGTAGGGAAGGAAATTCAGATATAGAGCGAAAGACAACAGAGAGACTTGGTAGATTTTCAAGAGAAACTTCCTTCAATTCATGAAAGGTGAGTTTCCCTCTCATGCCCTCCACTTCTTCTTCTTCTTCGGGGATAATAATTGTATCCAACGCCTCACAATCATAAATTTCCAGATTTGTTAGTTTCAGAGGAACTTGAAGCATATTAAGAGACTTACATTGTTTGACTTATAGGAGTTTTAGGTTTTGATAGAACCTGGAAATATCTTTGTTAACAACGCTAGTTAACTTTGGAAGATCAAACAAAGTTAGTTCACACAGTTGTTGTAAAAGGTGTGTGGAACAAGATATTTGTTGATGAATATTAAATATTATTTTCAATTCCTTACAGTGACTCACAACAAGTTTCTTCAAGTTGTTCAACTCTTTTAGTGTCTCAGAGGAAATGACACAAACCAAGTTGTCATAACTGTCAAACACAATCTCATTCAATTCATGTGGATCTGCAAATCCTGTAGTCAAGACTGGACATTTTGCAATCATCAAAGATTTTAGACTTGGGAATTCTAAATGACCATCATAGATTTGTATCAACTTTGGGAGAGACTTCAACTCCAATTTGCTCAGTGATGGAAACTTAGTTGTTGGATCACCTTCATTAAAATGATTCTTAAAAACGGGGTTTTTTTTCCCTTCTAGGCAAATCACTATGTATTATTACGGAAGTAGGCAGATTTTTTAAAAATTACGAAAATGGGCAAAATGTTATGGGGGTGCACGTTTTCGTATGAAGAAATCGTGTAGCCCCCAAACATTTTCGTGGTCAAGCGGGTCAAAGGGCGAAATCGTGTGGGGGGTGAACGTTTTTGGTTTTGTAATCGATTACAACATGTTGTAATCGATTACTACATGTTGTAATCGTGCAGGGGGGTTACATTTTTCGTTCAGTAATCGATTACCGTATGCTGTAATCGATTACTGCATGAGTTGTAATTTTCTGGGTGTAATGTAATCGATTATAGACGAAGTGTAATCGATTACATGATTAATGCATTATGTTCGAGTGAAATGTAATCGATTACAAAGGTATTGTAATCGATTACAGTCCAAATTTTTTTTTTTAAAAAAAAAGGTGATTAAATTAGAATTGGATACAGAGACAAGCATAATAATTTGTAATGACTTTATACAGTTTTTTGGTCCATCAAAGAATAAAGTATTTCAAATTATAGTTGATGAAGGCATAAGAAATATTAATCTTCATAAAAAATTGTCTTAGTTTTGATATTGTAGAAAGAAAGAAAAAACATTGAAAAGTAAATTAATTGAAATAAAAAATGTACAAATTATTGGCGAAATGGTAGTGTGCTAGAATATATAAGCGTTTTAGTATGCAGAATCGAAAGGAGTGAGTTGGAGTGGGAAAGGAGTGGGTTGGGGGTGCGAAAAGAAAACAAAATCTCTTTTGAAGAAAACGTGCACCCCCACACGTTTTCTATTCAGAAAACGTATACCCCCCATACACTTTCAATTTAAAAAAACATTCACCCCCATGACGTTTTCAACTTCACGCTTCAGATGCAGTAATCGATTACACCATATCGTAATCGATTACTCCTTCAAAGACGTTACCCCTTGCACGATTACAGCATGCAGTAATCGATTACAGCATACGGTAATCGATTACTGAACCAAAAACGTTCACCCCCCACACGATTTCGCACTTTGACGCGCTTGACCATGAAAACGTTTGGGGACTACACGATTTCTTCATATGAAAACGTGCACCCCAGAACGTTTTGCCCATTTCCGTAATTTTTAAAAAACCTACCTACTTCTGTAATAATGGAGAGTGGTTTGCCTAGGAGGGAAAAAAAACCTAAAAACGGTAAATAAGGCTTCACACTTTTCTATAATTAATTCCTTAAGTTGGAGAAGCTTCTCCGGTGGATACAGTTCAAATATATATTGGAGACGGGAAACATCTATGATGTGTAAAATTTGTAGGTTTCCAAGGTCAATATATTTTGGAGGCTCAAAGATCCAGATATATCTTAATTTGATTTTTATTAATTTTAGTTCCTTTAGCTGTGTGAAAATTTTGTCATCTTTGTACCTCTTAACATTAAAACAAAAATAGTATACTGAGCAGTCATAAATGTTGATAACTTGGAGTTTGTGAGACCTGTATAGTAACATATATAGAAAATCCATCAACATTTCTCCATTACAGTTATTTACCCGAAGAATTTGAAGGTTGGTGAAATGTGAACTTTGAAGATTATAGAATATCTTATCCAACTCTTCATTGTTACATACACTGTAATCAGTAATGAGTGAGAATTTGTCATCCTGCATTAATTTTTTTGAGTATTCAT
>Ga0214542_1010461_pt1 | contig 13528 bp, 7 predicted proteins | sample CNSS1metaG_FD_160096 | JGI IMG/M metagenome (GOLD analysis project Ga0214542, IMG submission 160096) | Root nodule microbial communities from cowpea collected in UCLA plant growth center, Los Angeles, California, USA - CNSS1 | ecosystem: Host-associated > Plants > Roots > Nodule | place: USA...
GTAATTTTTATTATTTTATAAAAATTAGTTAAAATTAATATTAAAGTAGTAAGTAAACGGGTACGGGTATGGGTACGAGATTATACCCGTTACCCGGTGGGGATGGGGATGAGACAAAAGTTTGATACCCGTTGGGTTTGGGTATGGGGATGGGGATGAATTTTTTTACGGGGATGGGTATGGGATAGTGAAACCCGTCCCCGCCCCGCCCCGTTGCCATCCCTAGTTGCCAGTGGGAATCAAACCCCCAACCTGACCTTTAACACCTTTGGCTCACCAGCAGATGCTACCAGTTGTGCTAAAAAAAGTGCACTTTTTTGTAACATCCCTGGCTACCCCTCCTCGGGCCCCAGAGGCTGTCAGATTACTACAGCCCAATGCACCCCAACCCATCACCTTTCTCTGTCCATTCATACTGGGTGGGTTGTTGCCAGTGGGAATCAAACCCCCAACCTGACCTTTAACACCTCTGGATCACCAGCAGATGCTACCAGTTGTGCTCAGCCTCTGCTGGTGAGCCAGAGGTGTTAAAGGTCAGGTTGGGGGTTCGATTCCCACTGACAATAACCCACCCAATATGAATGGACGGAGAAGGGTGATGGGTTGGGGTGCATTGGGCTGTAGTAACCTGACAGCCTCTGGGGTCCGAGGAGGGGTAGCCAGGGATGTTACACATCCTCTCTACTCCTCAATTCTATCCCAACCTCTCTTCTCAAACTGTTGCCATCTCACTGTCTGCCTGTTTTGTGCTCAGATTCTGGAAGGACCAACCCAACAGGACCCTGTGCAACTCCCTCCCTCGGCTCCCTTCCTCCTAGGTAGGTTCCATCTCCGTTTTTGTTCAATTCCAACTAGGATTCACTAGTTAACCTCTGAATTCTGGGTCTGATTGTGTGATTCTCCCTTCTCCATGTCTTGGTGATGGATTCTCCAGATTAAACTAAGATTTCTGCCCTCTTGCAATTTACTTGACTCCACCAAACTAAATTCTTAGCAAAAAGGTAAGGGGAGCTAACTCTTTACTCAACTTTCGTGTAAAAAGTGTCTTTGAGTACTTAGATTGCATGGTTATGTGATTAATTGATGTGTGGAACTACTTGTTGTGTGAAATTGAATTGTTGTGTGAAATTCGTAGCTCTGCATGTGAAGAACATATTGAAATCCTAATAATTTTGCCCAGGCGAGCAGCTCTCGCCTGAGCGAAAGTATCAGAGAGTTACATTTGTCTCTGCGCGAGGTCTCGCCTAGGCGAGCTGGAGTCGCTTGAGCGAGAGATCATCTCGTCTAAGCGAACCAGTTTAGCCTGAGCGAGAGTTTGCTCAGATTCTTGAGGTGCCCAATGTAAGAGGTCTCGCCCGGGTGAGAGCAACTCGCCTAAGCGAGATAACTCTCTAACTCAGGCGAGATCCTTTAGCTTGAGTGAGGTTCACTGCAAAATTGGATTTCTTCTCTATTTCAGATTAAATAAAGTTGTGTTAATTGATTTGATGTGATAATTGTCTATCTTGCACGTAAGTTTTATGAATAATAGTGTATGAGATGGAATTGTGTGAATTTGGTTCATTAGAGGATGTGAATGAATTAGGATTTCAAGGGAAATCCTAAAGAAGATGGTTTTAGTGAATGTAAGGACATGAGGACTCATTTTGGTGGTATCCTGACGCTCCTATAACCATTAAGACTCATATAGAGTATAATGGATTATGTCGAGAGGAGTAGCAGGAGGTCCTAGTCTATGGACCCGATCCGTCATAGACGTGAAGGGGACTTATCTTGGGAGTGGTTGGGTGAATACCTCTTGTGCCCAAAACTCTGCAGAGTTTGGGAACCGTCACAGGTGCAAGCCACCAAGAGCTCCAATGTCACTTACATAATCCGGATATCGAGTCTAGAATTGTGAATGTGTGTTATGATTGTGGCGATTTAAACAATTATGATAAATGTGATAAACCTTGACTGATGCTTAATTATTAAATTGCATGATTTCTTTTTATTTAAGTTAGCTTACCCTTCTTGCATATGTTTGTTCTGTGTGTCTTTCTCTTTTGCAATGATCGCCCTTAATGATTGGCGTGAGCAACTAAAAGTGCAGGTGATGACACACCCCTCCTAGATAGGAGTTTAGTAGTGACTGAGCGTTTCCAGCAGTAGCCTTGACTCTTTGTTTTGCTTAGATGGTTAGGTGTTTTGTAACCCTTTCTTAGTGTAGGCTGTATGTATAGGTAATACATGTATGATGATTTAAGGATGACTGTATTGATACTATATACTGGCCTATTCTTATCATCTGCCTCGAATTATCATAATATAATATTTTGTTTGATAGCATAAAAACTATTAAAATTAAAATGAGACATTACACATGAGGTGAAAGTGGGAGTGGTCATGGAGGTGAATCAACATCAAAGGCCAATTACTCATCATGGACAAATGGAGACCCATCATCACCAGCAAAGCCATGAAAAGCGGAGGAAAAAAAAGTAAATAGATTCGGTAAGGTGTTTCTTCCTGCACCTACTTTTTTCTTCCCGCACCCGTAAAATTTGTAATTGCCAAATTACTCATTATTAAAAGTATAACAAAAATTACTATTCCTCATCTTTTTAATATTTTTTGGATTGAATATTTTGAGAGATATTTCTAAATCTAAAAATATATCCAAAACATCTAATTCAAAATATAAAAATATTTTTTTAATTAAATATTTTAAAAGATATTTTTAGATTCATAAATAACTTCTGTATAAGAGTTCTATAAAACAGATGACGAAGACCAAGCGGTGATGTCGTCTTTCCTAGAAGAGGGGCCCTGCCAGTGAAAGAGGGAAGCCACAGCTGGGTAGAGGGGGCAAGGTAGGAGAGGGTAAAATGGTCATTTACCAAGTATATGAGGGTACAGGAATAAGAAAGGGAGGTGCAGGAAGAAGCTGCCGATTTGGCGAACAAGGACATTTGAAGGCCCACGGTCTATTTTGTACTCTCATTTTAATAGCCCAACTCAATGTGCTGTCATAATTTATGGACTTCTCTAGTCCCTTTTTATTATTTCTTTTACCAATTATTGCACATCAAAGACATGATTTTTTTACTACAATTGTCAATTAGTATATTTTAGTAAAGTAATTTAAGTTTTTACAAATGGTTTATTGTCAATGGATTTAAATTTTACCTATAACAAAATAAAAGAAATTGAAAACACATACAAAATTAAAAACCAAACAAAAATTACACTTTTCTAAAATATAAGGTGTAAATTGCAAACAGGAGATACAAAGTTGCAATTTGGCATAGATTTTACAAGTACGAAAGAAGAAGATCGTCTCTATTATTTAGAGACTTCATAATTAAAAATTTCTTAGTATTACATTATCACTTAAAATTATATATATACATATACTTCTTTTGAATTTAACTATTTGAATATTATTTAATTATCTATATTTATTATTCTCCTTTATTATAACAAGTATGATTTTATTTTATATATATATATATATTATATATATATATATATATATATATATATATATATATATATATATATATATATATATATTGCATCTATGTATGCCATTAGTAAATTAAACATTGAATATAACTGTATTTTTCGGGATCATGACTTCTTATTCCTCGTCATAAACAAGATCGTTAATTAATATTGGTTGTACTATTTTATATGTATGTTTTAAAATCTATAACACGAGGCAAAGAAAATCTATACAATTTTTCAAAAAAAGTATGTTGTATTTCGGTAATTGAAAATAAGATCCACTTGCTTTCCTGACATAACAGTTTCCACATAGTTTTCTTTTAGACGATAATATCCACTTGGTTCTTGACTTTAACATTTATTTCCTTTCCTGAAAAAAATAAATTATACTTACAAGAAAATGTAAAAGGAAAAAAAAAGTGTGAATGCGATTACTGTTAGTGTGAAATCGCGTTTATTGATCATTAATAGTCCACACTTGTTATGGGTCTTTTATGAATAAATAAATTTAATCCATGTCAAAAATATTTTTTTTTTGTCTAATAATTTTCAATCGCACTATTTGCATTAAAATAAGAAAACAATTATTGTTGCTGGTGTGATTGTTTTAATTGGAAAATAAAAGAATTTGAGTGAACAGATATGTTTTGTCTCTACTTCATAAAACTTTCGAGAAAATTTTAATGTATATTCTTCTTTAATTTTGATCCATAATTTTTTTTCCTAATTTTAATCTTAATACTATAATCCAATTTTATTTTGTTACTAATTTCTTTTAATACTTTTTAATGCTTGTCTAATTAACCCGTACACTTATCTATTACTTTAAGATACCTTTAAGAAAACCTAAGAAATAAAAAAAAAAGTATTAAAAGATAAAATAAATACAAAAAAAAATGAGGATGGAAAAAAATAGAAAGATGAATAAAGAAAATTCAAATTTTAATTTAGTCCATATCTTAAACTAGTATTGGGTAAATTAATTGTACAAGTAGTATTTGTAAAGGAAAATAAATTAATAGATAATAAACTATTAAAATTAAAACGCATGATATTTGTTATCTGTTGACATTGTATATTCATATTTATTTTAATTTAAACTAATGAAAACACATAGTTAACTTTTTTATTATAAAAAATAAAATTATTATAGTTATAATTATAAAATAAATATAAATAGTGTTTAGAGTTTTATTAAAGATAATCGAAATGACTTCAAATTGATACAAATAAAAATATTCTAACAACTAACTTTATCTGACATAAACATGTCAACTCAGGTCGTATGTATTACTTAGTATAAATCTATAGAATTTAATGAAATGAATAATGTTAGTTATTAAAGAAGGTGGGTAAAGAAGAAAAAAGCAATTCATATTGTATTGAGTGCATTCATGATGCTTCTTTACGTAAAAGCTTGGTGAATAACAAAAGAAGAAAACCCGACGAGTGAGTTCAAAATCACCCAATTGCAACAAAAGAATGTTCGACAATAATTTATTTTCAAGTTTATATAAAAACTCTTTTAGAAAATGGGAGATAAGAGTTTTTATTTGCATGTGTCAGAATTCAACTAATTTTCTCTTGAAGGTGTTGTGAGAACACAATTTGTGTTCATGTTAGCAAACTATGTGAGAGAGCGCAACTATTATATATGTTGAAAGATGATACTTTTTGGCGAGTTAGAAAATAAATGTTGTCCACTAAAATTTAGAGTTGTCAAAGTGAGTTAGAATTCTTAGGTTAATCCAGTCCATCACGAGTTCAGACTGAGTTGAGTTGAAATTTTTTTATAAATTTTAGTATCGGTTAATTTTTGACTCGGTCCACCAAGAACACGACTCACCCGATTTGAATCTGTGATGAGCCGGGTTAGTCCACCAACCCGCATGGTGACACATATTATGTTGGCTTTGCAATGTTGGGTTGTTTTTTAAACCAAACACATTGGTGGGTTGACAAATGAAAACATAGTTTCAACAACATCAATTGCGACTCAACAAGTAGATATATTTGCATCCCTCACTCACTGTCGACTTTTTTTTCTTCCATTCTTCTGGTATTATTGATTATATAAGCAATCACTTTATAACCTCATGTTTTATTCCCAATTGTAATTTTCCCTATTTTTCTTTTCAGTTCAAGTGTTCACTGAACAATTAGGGTTCTAGCTCTGCATCATGTACCTTGTTGATCTATTGAGATTGCTCTGACGACAAATCTAAGGTATAATTAGTTTGCTGAAAGAAGTATTACATTCAATAAAAGATTGGGTCATTATTTTTTGTTTTCATTCTTCTAGTATATAATAATGTTTTCATTCTTTTTTTGAAATACTTATGAATCCTATTGCATTGTTAGAAGAACTATATAAATACTTTAAATATTATTCCCGTGAAGTGTAAACAAAGTTTTTTTTTTAATATTTGAATATTTAAATACATAAATAAGTACTTTTTAATATTTGAATATTAAAAAGCATAATCAATACATGACGTGCATAAAAACATGATGTACATGATTTATATAAATACAAAGTAAAGCTCATTTGATGAAATGGAAAAAAACATGAACTTCCATAATTTATATTCATTGGTTTGTTTTTCTATTACATGTATGCATGGCTCTCAAAGAATCAAGAATTAAGTTATTACAATTTAAAATAATTAAGTTTATACTTTTAAAATAAGTTATTTATTATATAGTTTTCATATTTTTTAATTAATTATTCAAAAAATATATAAAATTTTAAAAATATAAATACACATACAATAGCATGAACTTTCCTAGTAAATTCATAAACACGGTTTCAATTCAGTAAAATAATTGATCAATAACAGAAATTTCTACAACAATTACTATTAACAATATACACCCTATTTCAATGAATATCCCTCATTTTTTAATAACAGAAATTATATTTTTTTAATTAAGTAGGTTAGTGAGCCGATCCATTTAACCCATCAACCCGTAATGGATCGGATCGAATTAAAATATTTTTAACTCGTTAATAAATAAATCAGGTTAGGTTAACCTACTAAATAATCAACTCATGATGAATTGGATTGGGCCGGACCGTATTTTGACGGCTCTACTAAAATGTTGTCCTCGTAAGAGTTGGGAGTGTAAAATGAATATTCGTGTTAAGACTAAAATAACTCATTGAAAGAACATTTGTTATTTGTTTAAATAAAAGTAACATAAGAAATAACACTTATTTATATTTCGAGACGTGAGTCTGTCTCATCAAATTTAGGTGATTAGTTACCTTCTCAAATTTAAGTAGTTGGTCAGGAAGGTTTAATTGGACAAACCAATATACACCAGTGAGTACTTCTTTTTCTTTAACCTTTTGCATTGTATGTTATAACTGTTTAATTAGAAGAAAGGAAAAAACTAAAATTAAACTTTTTCTTTACTGAACAACTACATATTTTTTTGTATTGTTTTTTTTTTTCTTGAAGTGTCGTTCAACCTTTTATTACTTATTACTCAATTAGATTAGAGGATCAAATTTAAAAAAAAGAGAGACTAAATTAAATAATAGAAATAGAAAGAAAAGAACATCATTGTTTTTTCAAATACTAACATGTTAATTCGTATTTACGGATCACTTAAGTAACGACGACTTCATTTGTGGGATCCAAGGCATCATAAAATGTTTCCAAGCAGTTTCATACTCATCCAGGGATATAAAACAAAAAAATTGGAACATAGTAAATTTTCTCTTGGCATGCTTGTATTGTATTTGCCTTATCAATCAGAAAAGCTTTAGTTACATGAAGCACAGTGACATTTATACAGATTCCATCCCCACAATGCACTTTTACGAGATTACAAGGTGGTGTACCTTCATCACTCATAAACATTTACATGCAACAGTTATCAAATCACTTGCGCTAAAACTTGTGAGGAAGCTTCCGAGGATCATGAACATGAACATGAACATCATAGAGCACTGTGTTCCATCACAAGCTGCCATATCTTACTTCTGTGTTTGGCTTTTGCGTCTGCTAATGAAAAACCAGCAAAGCCTACCACTCTTCTCACGCCTGCATCACATCCAAAAATTGATTACTAACTCATTAAATTACAATCACGATACTGGCATAAATTACACAAGCAAATATTTGGTAAGTCAAGATTTATATTTACTATCCTTGTTACTATTCATAAACAATGTTTCATAATTGGTTAAGCGATTTTCCTAATTCAAAGTACACACTCCATACCAGGTTGCCTTACACCTATGCCGTGCTTTGCAACTAGGTGTTGTCCCTTTGTGCAACAACTTGAACACTGAACATTAGAGTATGGACATAACCCCACTTTTCTTCTTCTTATTGATATTAAAGTTCTTAAAAGAAGCACTGAAAAAGGTGCTGTCGCCTCTTGAACCGTGACAGTCATGGATTGATTTTTAAGATACTGTTTTAAGGCAAGTTCAAGCAACCCGACAACCTATGCGCGTTGCACCTTTTTTGGGCGTTGAAATTTTACTCTGACTTTTTAAGTCACAACGTATTGGGTTGAATGCAACATCGAGACACCAGATATTTTTTTCGGCTTTCAAGCAGATATGCTTCCTAAGAATCAGTTAAATTTGAAGGACAAACAACTGAATGTTCTGATCTTGTTGTTACAAGAACCAAACAACCATTGGAAAAAACAACTTTCGACTAAAAAACTATAGCTGTAGTTTTAATCTGTTGTTACTTTTAAATCTTTGAGCATTTATGTTTAATTTTTGGACAAAACACGCAATTTCCTATATGCATCTGTTATGAAGTGGCTCGAACGAAGATGGAACATACCTGCTATTACTCCTGCTATTGCTGCTGCTGTTGCTGTTGCTACTACTGCTACCGGAACTTTTGGAACTGCCACTATTGATACTGGATTCACCACTGTCACTCCCTTTACACGCGGAAGGGCTCTTCTTCCACCACTCCTTATCAACACCACCCTTTGTTGATCCATCAGGTTTAGGGGTAACTCTTGAACTGCTATTCCCAGAGGACTCACTCTTCTTCTTCTTGCTCTTGTTCTTGTCCTTAGACCCCAGAGAAAAAGGAAGCCCCATTTTGAGGTAGAAACCTCCACGGTCAATGTTTCCGTTTCTCTTCACCTGCGTCATCTTGTTATCAACCCTTTTACCGGCACCGCTTTTGTCCCTCTTGTAGACGGTCAAATTCCTCCGCTCCTCCACTGCGGTCTCTAGCCTGTGGTGCTCGACGAGGTCCTTCAAGGAGAGCTCGTAGTTGGACTCGGGCATGTTCTTGACCATTTCCATGAGTTCCCTCTGCCCTCTAACTATGGCCTGGGTCCTGGACGTGGGTGAAAGGGTGCGGTGGTCGTTTTGGCTGTGTGGGGGGCTGGTGGTCCACATGGGAGGAGAACAAATTCCGGAATCATCCTCGTTTAGTTCCTGAAAAGGCGGTTTGGAAGGCCACATAAGAGAGTTGGTGGGTTCCCATGTGGTGTGAGGTTTGTGTCGGGTTCCGTCGTACAGATGAAAAGAATCGGTGGGGTGGTGTGTCCTGGGATCAAGCATGGCGTTGGTTCTCTGTTCTGTTCTGTTTGTGTTCTGTTTTAGAGTAAACAGAGGAATGAATGAAGGAAGGAATATATGTGTCCGTGTTGAGAAGAGAAGAGCGTGATGATGTGTTGAGGGACGTCAGGGTTTGGCTGAAAGGTGTAGGGTGATGGTATTAATTTCGTGGTAAGGAAGATTTAAAATGACACATAAAGAGAGAGAGTTAAAGAGGGGTCTAAAAAGTCAAGGGATTCTAGATAGTTGAGGATGATGTATTGTAATTGCTGCAATTTCCTTTCACATTTCTCGCATTTCTACGTCTCTCAATTGTAGGTGCCTATGCATAATACATTCAATAATACTTTATAACACTCTCAACAACACAAACAATTCTTTAGCATTTTTTTCAAATACATTATGACATAACTAAAATAAATTTATATCATACTTTAGATTCTCGTTATAAATTTTAAATATTTATTTAATATAAATATACTTTAATATTATAAATAAAATATCGTTTTGACTAAACGTTTTTGAGAGCAGTTCTTCGCAGGAGTATTTCTTTTTTCAAATTGAAACGTTTTTAGTAACCATAAGTTTTTGAGTCAACCTTAATCAAACTTGATGTATGGAGCATCAATTCTTTTAATTTTCAATTATTTGAAATGTATTTTTAATTTAATTTAACAGTTAATTAAACAAAATATCAATCGTCTCAAATTATTTTTCCTTTTTTATCTGTTGACTTAATATTATTCGCTAACAATAAAAGGTCGAGTATTATAATGTAAGTTATTTTTCATAAATATAAAATATAAATATTATATATATATATATATATATATATATATATATATATATTCTAAAATATATTTTTATTGTGAGTTTTAATTATGTCAAAAAAACCATCTTATCTATCCATTACCTACTATTTTTGTACAATCTCTACTTAAACAAAACTATTAAAACTCTTAAAACTATCTTTGAAAAAAGTTAAAATAAATGTAATATTGTGTCCCATCGGGTGTGGGCTTACCTAACTTTATACCAGAATTCAACATTAAGATTAACCAAATCAACATTAAGATTAACCAAATGGATCTACCACGTATTCCTCAACCTCCCTCGTTTCAAATCAACCTCACAATTCTCCCACCACATATCACTCGCTTAGCGACATTTCCTCTTTAAACCGCGCACAACATTTACACATACCAATGTTAACTTACGAGAAGACAAATTTTACTAATATTTCAGTTTAAACATTCTCTATTCTTTGATACGGTCTCACTAAAAATAACACTGTTTTTATGGATCCAAATCGATTAAAAATTTGCAAATTATTAAGAAGTAGACTTTAAGGATAACTCAACCCCACAAAACAAATTTGTAAGATAAGGTTTGTATCCACTTATATACTATACATTTACTTTATCTATAATCGATAAGTGAGACTTCCAACAGACAACCCTCATGTTGATGTATATACATCTCGAATGTGAAACTTAATATTAATAGGTGATCCACAACAGGTGGAACAAATATACCCAACAAACAACAAATCTCATTAGGATAGACTTTAACAATGACTATGATACCATGTCAAAAAGTGAATTTTAAGTCTATCCTAACAAGATTTGTTGGACATATTGTTTCATCTGTTATTTGACTGTTGTTAAACCACTCATTCATGTATAATATCACTTACAAGATGTATATCTGGACATGAGAGGATGTGTTGAAAGTTACACATCAACTATAGATAAGCTAAATTTAAAATACATAAACAAATATAAATCCCACCTTACTAAAAATATAAATTAAAAGGTATAAATTTTTAAAAATCAAATTATATAATATTATTTAATTCTTTTAATATACATAATGGTTACACATGTAATAATATTAAATATAATTAAAATCTTAAAATTCTAATTTTTAGTATTTTTATTTTATCATTTATTTAAATTTTATATTTATAATAAAAAAATACTATAAAAACTAGTATATAAACAAATATAAATTTCACTTTACAAATCAACTTTGTGAGGTTAAAATTCACTTCTTAACACAAATCACACAGAAAAACATATTACACATAAATTGATTGAAATTTAAAAGGAAAAGATGGAGAGGCCTACTAGTTTAAAGGCAGTGCCCTTGTTAATATGTAGGGACTTGATTTCAATACCTTGGGGGCTCCTATGGATGTGGCCTTTTCATGTCTGCACTCTTTTTTATTACAAGCTTTTGGCGATGGAATTCAGTAAAGGCCATTTCTTCTTAACGTTTATTTTGTTTTATACAAGGACAGGGTACTTTGGAATTATTTATATTTCTTCATTATAAGTATTTATCGCTTGGGACACTGAAGAATGCCCCAAAGATTCTCTAAAACGGCATGAGAGAATTAATTAGTGACGATGAATCATCATGCTCATCTTAATCTTTCTTTCCAATGCACATCAACACATAATCATAGCAATCTTCTCCATTACGAATCTCTGCTGAAGGATCATTATATGCTTATCATTATGATTGTTAACAAATAATATTGAATGTTTCCGAAGCATCATGGATATGTAGTTGGTATATCAAAAAATCAGTTCTTATAGAGTGAGTGCTAATCAAACTCTCCAACCCATATAATTGCTTTGCCAACACAATTACATGTCCACAATTCAAGCTTCTTACAGCTTTTAAAACACATTCGTTGGTTCGGTGAGGCTTATTGGTCCCCTAGTCATGTTTTAGCTTTCAACCAACACTTCCAATTTCTTGTATTTCTAATAAATTTTATTATGCAATCAACAGAATTGGTGATTATAAATTCAAGAATGTTAAAGATACAAGGGAGATGAACCATACTCCAAATAAATACCAAGTACGTGTTTGGTGAGATACAAACTATATTATAATAACTAGTCTATCTGTCACCTTTTCATTTGATAAAAATATTGCAAGTGTTTTATAAGCGTAACGTTTTTTTTTCTCTCTCGTTTTTTAGTGACTACAAAACCTGTCTTCATTTATTGAGCACTTTTTCTTCTTTACCACAATTTTGAAACTTGATATAAAACGCCAATGAACCCACTAAAAAAGGCAGAATATATAAGTTGGAGATTAAATTGAATTACATAGCGTTAACTAAATTCTTTACCAAACCTAATATCAATTTTCGTGATGCAAAAGTTGGCGATTTTCTCCTTCTCTCTCTCTCTACCGTGTAGTACTATAAGAAAATATTATGTAATAAAATATTTTATGAAAATTAAATGATAATCTTGTCTTGTAAGCACCAATTATTATTAAATGAATAGAATTATTTGTAAATTGATAAGAATTCAAACTAATTAAATAAAATATTTCTATACATGTTCAATACTGTGATGCATATATATATGTATGTGTGTGTCATTTAGTTTTTCTTTTATAAAAATACGTCTTTAATTAGTCTCAAGAGGTAGGTAGCTAAAATTTATGATATAGCAAAACTTGAATAGGAAATTGAAAGCGAAAGTAAAGAAAAATGATACAACTCATAAAAGACATTTGATTTATTTATTTATTATTATACGGGAAAATTTATTTTGAGGTCTATATTATTTTACCAAAAATCGAAGTAAAAGGACGTAGCAGATATAATAATTATTATAGAAAAAAGGTTCCCTTAATTGGTGAGATAGAAGCAGTGGTTATTAGAAGTAAAGTAATCTTAAAAAGAAATTGTGAGAAACATGGCACATTAAATAGAGTATTGACATGCACATGCAGATGTTGGTGTGGCACAAACAGAATCGAGAAGATCGAAAGAAGACAGTGGGTGATTTGATTTGATGAATTATTAGAGATTTAAGAGTTTTGTGTCGTGTTTCTGCACCGCTAGTTTGAAGTTGCATGAATTGGCCACTGCACTTGTCTGTTTCCATTACTTAACGTGAAAGAGAAACATAGGATATTTAACTCCTTCTGTTGAGATTTTCTTGAAAAATAAACATAACAAATGCATATCATACTATATGTTTCATCCCTCTTTCTTTCTCATTTCGTTATCTCCTCCACCAAATTATCACTTTCGTAAAATCTTTGGACCCACACCTCCTCACTATTCACTTTCTCTTTCTTCTGCATAACATAAACTACCCTCACACTACAATTTGTTTGACTTACAATAATGATTGTTTCGTTTTTTAAATATTTAGGGATAATTTTTTCAAACATATCTGTGTTCTGCAATTTGTAAGATGTTCTTAAAAAAATGAGTGGTAATAATTACAAGCAGAAGCATTATTTCTGATATGGCCCTCCCTCTTGCGATCTGCAATTAATAACATGTTGACTTTTATTGGTTTTGCAAGCAACACTCATTTTCTTCCAACAAAAGTTTGAGATCACCACCAACTCCATAGTTTGTTTGTGATGAACTCGTGATGGTATCTATTAAGAATTTTTGTGGGTCATTTCTTTCTCTCTCTCTCTCTCTCTCTCTCTCTCTCTCTC
>Ga0214542_1010465_pt1 | contig 13526 bp, 5 predicted proteins | sample CNSS1metaG_FD_160096 | JGI IMG/M metagenome (GOLD analysis project Ga0214542, IMG submission 160096) | Root nodule microbial communities from cowpea collected in UCLA plant growth center, Los Angeles, California, USA - CNSS1 | ecosystem: Host-associated > Plants > Roots > Nodule | place: USA...
TATATATATATATATGTTTTTGGTCCCTTAAGTTTTACCAAAATTTGGAAATGGTCCCTGGTCAAAACTTGGTCACTGTTTGGTTCCTACACTCTCATAATAAACGGCGTGCCAAGTGTTATTAATTTTTTTTATAAAATAAAAAATTAGTGTCGGCCTAGCCAACGCTTTTACGAACATTGGAAAAAACATGTTTCTCGTCTCTCAATTTTGAACTTAATTTGTAAATGGTCTTTGGTCGAAACTTTGTGACTGTTTGGTCCCTACACTTTCAATATCATTGTTTTTAGTCCCTATTTTTGGACGGCGTTAAAAATAACAAAAAGTGTGCCACATGTTATTTATTTTTTTTGTAAAAAAAAATAACAGTGGCACGCCGTTTATTATTTTAACTGTCGTCCAAAAATAAAGACTAAAAACAATAATTTTGAAAGTATAAGGACCAAATAGAGACAAAAAACATAAGCCTACAATACCTACATTACACCAAAACAACTAACTATTCCAACATTTCAGCATGACATTGTACCAAATATTCCATCATATCAAATTCCATCAATATAATCCACATGATATATATATATATATATATATATATATATATATATATATATATATATATATATATATTACATTGTTTATGTATCATACGAAAGTACAAAAGGCAAAATAAGCATACCAAAAAATATGTAGCATGACACCTTGTTGAGCTGTCACTATATGTCATTTTATTATTTTATTATTTTAAAATTTTAAAATTTATAATTTGATAAATTTTTAATTTTATAAATTTATAATTGTATAATTGTATATTTTTATAATTTTATTATTTTGATTCAAAATTGTATCATTATAAAATTATGATTTTATGATTTGAATAAAAATATAAAAAATATATTGTAATTTTATATTTCATAAATTATAATTTTATAATTGTACAAATTTGAATTAAAATATTAAAATTATAAAAATATAAAATTTTACAATTTTACAATTATAAAATAATAAAATAATAAAATAGCATATAACGACAATTGAGTAAGGTGACATGACAAGATAATAATTACATTAGCCACCTACCTGTTTAATCGTCACCCCACTTAATTAACAAAAAAAGTTAATGAAGATACTCAATTAAAAAAATTAAATTTATTCAATATTCAATAAACCATAAAATTTGATTTGGACTCAATCGAAAATTTTCAAATTTACGACGGAGTTTCCCTTTAATATATGATGTTCAATTTTTTTTAATCTCATTATTTTCTAAGGAATTAGGTTTGGAGAGATTTCCTAATATCAGTAATTAGGTCAACGGGTTGGGGAAATGAGATTATTTGTTTGATCTTGTTAAAAACATGTGGTTTATGATCACATGAATCAAAGTCATTTTATGACCAAAGATGGTAAAATATGAAGAAAAGGTGAAATTTTGAGAAAATGTGATTTTGGCTTTCTCTAAACCAAAATTGATGTGTAATAATTATGTTTAACACGGTTTGTTCTTGTCATTGTGCGGAGCAAACAAAAACATCACACTCCACTAACCCATTTTCACCTTATATTTTGTGAAAAAAAGAGCTTCTTCTTATGCTCCAAACTGTGCTTCTTGAAAGTATTTTAGCTTTTCAGTACGTCACACTAACTTTTCTCATAATTGCTTTCTCTTTCAACAAATCCTTTTTACCTTTTGGATTTATGCATGACGCACCTCATCTCCAACAACTACAACAAATAAATAACACACCTCTTTCTAAAATCAAAATAAAAGTAGGTAAATGAAATTAGAAAATTCCACAAAATTAATTGTCCATGAAATCAATATTTACATAGTTATCCCAAACATACCATGATTGAAAAAAAAAATGTTTTTAACACTAAGAAATATCATTGTAAAATTAAAAAAAAAAATGAACTTTTTGTAATTTGGTGGGAAATAAAGAGTGTAGCACCCATGATTGTATGAGCAAGCATTTCAACTAGAGATTCTATATATACAGCATGATTGGGTGCACCATGATTGTTGTTGACTGCTTTTTCTTCTAAGGAACATCTCACCCTCTTTGACTCTTTCACTTCCCTTTTCTATTGTGACTTTCTCTTCTCACTTAGAGGCATGCCTTTTGATCAATTTTTGGACCTTCACGTTAAATTGAGAGACCCCTTTTTCCATGAAATTATTTTCTATTACTTCTCCTCTGAAATACATGATTTTTTTCAAATTCTAAAATCATTAGGATGCTCCCTTCATAATCATATATGTTATTCATACAACATATATTTATGTAACACCCTTTTTAAAAAAAAAAAAAATAGGTCATTTTGAATCACCACATGTTTATAATTATGATCAATTTTATGTATCTATGTATTCAAGTTTTTCAATTTACTAAGATCACCAAACTTCATATTTAATACTAGAGCCTAGCTAGTTCTAACTTTGAGACATAGCAAGATGCAATAATTGGGAGCAACATGAAGTGAGACAAAAATGACGATCCCGAATATTAATATTTCCTATTTCAATATTGAAATATGTTTCTCTTCAACAAAACATTTTCCTCTTTCAGTCAAACTTCAAGATTGAAAGTATAAAACAATGCACGTGCCATGCATACACAAAGATCTTCATTTGTAACGTAGCATCAATCTATACATGCATCAAACAAATACCACTCTAGAAAAACCTAGACAAAGATCTATCTATCTATTTATCTATCTATCTATATATATATATATATATATATATATATATATATATATATATATATATATATATATATATATATATATATATATATATATATATATATATATATATATATATAAATAAATAAAGAGATTTCCTATTTTTTGTCCGCATTTCAAAATACCAATTTTACTCTTTAAATTATAATTATTTATTAAATTTTTAAAAATTGACCGTTATTTTTACAATTTTTTTTATAAAATCGTCTATTTCTGTTCTTTTTTTTTCTCTATTTATCAACAATTATTCTCTCATCTTTTCTGATATATTTCACTTTATTTTTAATAAATATAATTTTATTTTATTAACTTAATAATATTACATTATCATCACCTACTAATATAATATCACGTATATTTAAAAAATGCATACACACAGTCGTGACACACTAGTATATATAAAGAGAGAGAAATTAATATACAAAAAAAAATTGTAGTGCAATGATGACAAGTAGTCAAAGTGACTATATATGATGCTTTCAATTCAAGCTATCAACTCATTCAATGGTGATTAACACAAATTGGGTTTGTCCCTTAATCATAACACCAAAATGTGAATAACTTAATTAGCTAATCGACGGAATACCAGATAATTGATACATAAATCATTCTTTGAACATATTGTTGAAGCTTCTATTCCCTAAAATGGAGTCTATGAAAGAATCTTTGTCAAGAGAAAATAAACTTTTTTTAGCTTTGTCTTTGTACTTTTAAAAAAGTTTTGAACTGAAATTAGGTTAAATTGAAATATTTGATAAATAATCTTCAGATATTTCTATTAGAATTACTAATAGTTATCTGCATGTCGGCTTTAAATATAAATAGTTTTTAACTAGTTTTTATCTTATTTTCAAATCGGATCTTCTTTTATTTCTTCGAGATTTAATTTTAAGTAGTATTTTTAATATTGATATCAATAATTTTAGAATAATTGATCAATTTTACCAATAATATAAATGGTGAAGCTAAAAGTGGTGGTCTAGGTCACAAGATTCAAACGGCTAATGATGAAAAACTCACTAATATGGCATGATATTACCAACTTTTGTGATATTCAAAAGTAAAACAAAATAATGAGACTTAACAACTTTATTATTTGATGGTTGTGGGGAGCAAAATCAATCCCAATACAGGTCAACAATCATCAACTTTCACTCATAAAGATGGGACACCAAATCATATTATTCTCAATCCACCCCATGCAAGTAAATCTATTTTATTTTATTACGAATTTAATTAGAAAGTTGAGTAGTAAATAAAAATAATAATTATATACCATAGTAATTTCACAAAATTAATTTTTTGTTTATAATTATCAGTTATAAACTACAAAGTAATTCAATTAGTAAAAAATTATTGAGCAATCTACTTAGTAAACTTGATTAGAAGAGCATATTGTAGGAAAAAGTAAGTTAAGTATGATTATTAAATGGATAAGAACTAGAATAAAGTGATCTCAATTATTGAGTTGAACTGAACCTAATAAGATCTGGAGCTAATGAACCTGCCAAGATTACTGGAAAACTATGTTTAACAAATGTGAATAATCTATCATCATCAACTGGTCAAAACCTAAAGCAAAAAAGAAAGACGTCTCTATTATAAGGGAAGTCAAATTTAAAACAAAAAACAAAAACTTAAGTGGTAAAAAATCATAAAAGGTAAGTCCCTTTTATATTGTTGGATTCCCCTCAATTGAAAAAAAGCATAAAAATCACACAAAAAAAAAACTATTATATTGAATAATAGTATTAATTCATACACTTCATTAAGAAAAAAGATTAAAAAAAATATTCTTTGTGAGATTGTACATAGTGAATTGGTGACTAAGGACAGGTTTTTGTGTTAAACATGGAAGTTAATTAAGGGTAAGAATATATGAATTTGTGATTATAATTTGGTTTTATTGAAGTCTTGGTAGAAAGGGTTTTAAGGTGGAAAATGGGCCCTTCAACAAATTATTAGAACAAGAAGCACTCAATCTCATTCAGTGTCCATTCACTTTAAAGGAGCTATAACAATCCCAAACAAAAGGCCAATTATTTAGAAAGGTATTTTGAATTTTGAAAATTTACCAAAGTGTGTTCCTACACTGCAACACTAATCATTTCCTATTTGCACCAAGTCAAAACTTTGTTGTTTGAGGTACAATCCCTTACAAAATTATTGGAAATCCTAGGTGGTTCTATGTGTTTGAAAATTTGTTTTCCACTATTTAAAAAAAGTTAAATATTTGATCACTTTTCAAAACATGTTTAGTCCATTTTCAAAACTTTTAATTAATTTAGTATTACGTCTTTAAATATGCGTGAATTTAGTCTTTTTAATCATATTTTGTTAAGTTTATTTGACGTTTCAAACATGTTTCTCATCTAATATTGAAGTAGAAATGCATCAAGCAATGTAAACATTTCAAATGCTATCATGAAACTTGTTTGAAACGTCAAATAAACTTAACAAAATTCGGTTAAAAGAACTAAATCCATATATTTTAAAAGTTTGAGAACTAAATTGAATCAAAGTTTCGAAGAGAGACTAATTTCAATTTTTACTGAAGAGACAAAATTATATTTAACTCTTAAAAAAATGTTAGTTGAATTTATAAAGTTAAATTAAATTTAATATTTATTTTTTAAGATGATATAAAATCATATTCTAATAAAAATTTGTTGGTCTGATATGTCATTCTCAACATAAGAATATTTATAATATTACTTAGCTTTCATCATCATCCCCTTCGCTACTTTAAATTTAATACATTATAAATAATTTTTTAAGTGGAACAACTAAGTTTTGTGCTTCATTATATTTTTAACTTTGAAATTTAAGATAAATCTTTTGTATATAAAATCACTACTTTTATAATGTAGAACTCAAAATAGTTATTCAGAAAATCTTTGAGAGACTCAAACCATAAATTATCAATTCGTAATTTATTGATGACATGTCTCATTATTTTTAACATAGTCTTGGAATGAGTCTACCTCCAATAAATTCATTTTGGAATATTTCAATTGATTGATGCATGACACAATAGTGAACTCTTCTTGGAATAATAAAAAATTAAAAATAGTCAATAATTAGTTGAGGTCAACATGCTACCTTTAACCACTTCATAAATTCACCTTGATAAACGTTACCAAATAAAATATTAGTGATATTTATGGGACCATGTCTTATTTTTGAATCATTTCTTTTTAATTATGTTTTGTCGCGTAATTCTTTCTTAAATCAACGATGAGCAACACTTTGAACATTGATTTGATCTAGAACAACATAAATATATGATATTGTAGGCCAGAAAATGGTTGAAAGTAGTAAAGAAATTAATCTATTAAATTTTATATAAAGACCACGTTACCCCACTAGTTGAGTTATCTTTTTGGAGAATTCACTCCGACACTTCTTTCTTCAAATACTACTAAATGAAAATTATTTCCTAACTTTGAACTATATTAATCCGCCTCATTTTACGTTTTATTAAGTTAAGTAGTAGATCTTATATTTGATCTAACCATGTAAAATTATACATTTTCTCATGTCAAATAAATTGAGTATGAAAAATAAGAAATTTCAATAATAGTTGACGTGATAAAACCAAATCTTAATTAAGATAATTATAAATGATTTTGATACCAAATTAACGTAGTGAAATTTACATTTAACTCAACTTTATAAAATCAGTTTAATAAGGTTGGGTTTATTCATCACTTCATTTATACACTATGATATTATATTTAAAGCTTAATTAATAGTTTGATCCCTATATTTAGATCTATGATTTACTTTTGTCCTTATATGTTTTTTACTCAATTTTAATACATTTTAAATAGGTCAATTTGCTCCCTTTTAACGTTAATTCCATTTGAAAGGTATCATATGTTAAAAGCTAAAAAAAATTATATGTAAACTAAAAAGTTCTAAAATAAAAGAAGACTCAAATTTTGACACGTAATATCTTTGAAAAAGTATTAACACTAATTTAACAGACAATCAAATTGATTCATTTAAAACATATTAAAACTCAACTAAGTTTATATATATATATATATATATATATATATATATATATATATATATATATATATATAAAAAAAAAATATATATATATATAAAAATTAAAAAATAAATAAAAATTTGATGTTAAATCTAATCGATGTAAAATCTTCATCGATTTTTAATACAAACAAAGACTAAATAGAAATTAAGTTGAAAATCAATTTTTCTAGAGAACAAAATAGTGATATACAATTTTTTATGTAACATGTTATTGTATATCTTTTAAGTTGACTTTTTTATTCTGTTGTCCTATGCAAACTTTTGAAATAATATCCGTGATTGAATAGAGCTTCAAAATTAATAAATGCTAGGTTAAAAGTCATGAACTTGAATAGTCGTAGAGAATGGTAGAAGTAGCTCACATGGGGCAGGGAAGAATGTGTATAAAATATTAAAACTAATGTTCTGGTAATGAAAAATAGTAATACTTTTCAATGTATAAAAAAAATAATGTTGTGGTTTTACCGCTGATGCTGAGTCAATTAAAGAAGGGAGACATCAAGTTATGCATTATAATATTAATTAATTAATTAGACATTAAAGAATAATTAATTTTAAAAATACCTATGAAAATCTAAAAGATCGAATGGTGCCAAAGTAATGTATTTTATATAAATTGTATTTATATATCTTCTTTTGTTTATGTAATTGAAAAAGTCTTATTATTTAGGTGTTTTTGCCTTTTCGATGATTCTCTTCAAAAGACCTATCAAAACATAATGTGATTATATAAATTGTATTTATATTTTTTCATGTAATGGATGAAGTTATATTAATTGATTTATCATAATCAATAACATTGTTTTGTTAAACCTCTAAATGACGTGACAATTGTGTTACCAATTGTATCAGTTAGGTTCAACAGAATATATATTAAGAAAGAAAACTGCAGATTAAGATTAGTCAAATTCTGAATCAAAAGTAAAAGTAAAAGTAAAATTCTTAAAATAATAGAAACAGAAACACAGAAAACGAATAGTTTAATTGAGAAACGAATATTTTCCAATAAGAAACAGAACAGAATAGTCATTGCAATATTATTATCTGCTAAGAAAATTGCAGAGTGCTTGTTTTTTCCAGAGCAAAGAGTTTTCTAAACAGAAGAAGAGTGTGTAATAGTGCTAAGTAAAACTTCACATTTATTGCTAAAGTTCTGAAGTGTGTATCTGAATTGGTTCAAGTCATTATTCAGAATCAATCACGCTCGAAGGGGTATCTGCTATTTGAATTATACTTACCAATTACAAAGCTTTTTTTTTATGTCAGTGCATAAAATTCTACAATCTTTGAAATAGAGGGTTCTGGCTGGTTTTCTTAAAAGGTGTGCCATTTGACAAACCTTCACTTGCCCTTCAGAAAATGACTCATTCTGCAGCTGCAAATGCCACTGAAGAGGCCATGTCCCTAATACAACAAGCTCACATAAGAAACAAATTTTCCAAAGATCACAACGTGATTGGCTCTACATAAAGCACTACCTAAAAGGGTTAAATTAGAACAACTAAGAATAATGTTAACCAAAACATCTTGGTTGTGACATTGGCATGTTCTTCGATGAGAACTTAGGATACAATTTTATACAATGTTTTGATATCGTTATCTAATCATAATCAAAGTTTTACCTCGATAATATAAACTTTAATCAGATAGGTTTAACGAGGTAAAACTCTAGTTTTGATCAAAGAACAACACTTAAAGAATTTCATCCGAATTGCGCTTGATTTAAAATTGCAATTGTGGACACTCTTTGAGTTCATCACAACAACTACAGCTGCAATTTGAGTCACACATACCCAGAATGTTGTTAATGACAAGGCAACTACAATTGTGACTCTAGCTTCAATTCAAAATCATGCACATTCCATTAGGGTGAAAAGACAGAGGAGAGCTCAACAGAGCCATAATCAAGAAGCTCCTCAATCATTTGCTCTATGTGATCTTCCTCAAGAGGCTTGAACTGCAGAGGAACACTTTCAACAGTTCTGGCCATTGCCTCTGATTCTTGATCCTCCTCTGCTCTCTTGTGTGGCAACACTTGATGAGTTTGGTCACTCTTCACACTGAGACTCTTTGGTTGGGATATGGAAGTGGCATTTGGCACTGAAGCTGTTCTCTGAGACTCAGAAGATGCCAAAGCCTGTCTTGTCATTTGCAGAGAAGCCATGTAGCACCTGTGAAGTTTTGCAGTCAAAGTTGCTGAGAGAAGCTTTGAACTAGAAGATGATGTGTGAGACACATTGGGGTTGAAAGGGAAGTTTGTCCTTGCCCTCGCACCACACATTAACCTAGCTGCTTCATCATAGGCTCTAGCAGCATCCTCAGCTGTTTCAAATGTACCAAGCCATATCCTTGTCTTCCTGCACAAACCAAATCAACCATTTTTATACCTCTCATTCGTTTAAACAACACCAAAACAAAACCCTTTTCCCATCTCAACCTCTTACTCATTCACTCAAGTTAAAAATCAAATTTTTAACATTACACATTTGGCTTGATTCTTGTAAACAACAACAGTAGGAAATTAGGAAAACCTTTTCCTATCAGTTACATGAACACATGACATTACAATAAATATCCTTTCCGGCAAAAAGACATGAACCTTAAAGGCATGTGAAAGATTTTGAAGATTTTGAAAATGTGAGTGGTTTATAATCGGTGACATGCATGGGAAAATGGTGGAGACTTACAATATGGGGTGGCGAATTTCGGAGACCCAAGAGCCCCAATGCCTTTGTCGGACACCTCGGTAACGCTGTTGTGGTCTGGCCATGTTGGGGAAAGAAAAATGGATTGTTGTTGTTTTTGAGAAAGTGTTTTTGTGGAAAATGTTTGGAGTGGTAGCAACTGAAGGAGAAATGGGAGAGAAGGGGTGGTTTTGTAGTGAGGGAAGTGTTACATGGCACTGTTTTCTCTGCTCAACAATCTGGCCCCACTCAAGAACATGGCCCCCACACGGATTTTCTTATTCTTTCCCTATCAGCTGTAACTTGGCTATCTTCTGCAATTTGCAAGCCATGATTACGGCATAACTATTCATCAGGTTTTGGTAGGAATACACCTTTCACATTTACCACTTCACAAATATTAACAATTCTTCCTACAAGTATTTCAGATCGTTATTTGAACGGTTTAAATGAAAAAAAAATATTAAGGAAGTAACCTTTTTTACTTAAAAGAGTATAATATACAAGCATAAGCGTCATGACTTATCTCTGACCCGACCCATTTGGCTTGTGTCACAAGACAATTAATGTCATCTGCAACGATCTCATCATCAGCAAATGTTCTATTAGAAATCCCATACTTGAACCGTGACTTGATCCACTTAACCTTCATTACGAGACAATTGTGCAACCTACAACCATTGAGTTAAGAAGATTATATTGATTCATTCAAGGTTTATAGACTCAATTGTATTAAACTTTAGTATAAAGACAAATTCCAATTTTTTATTCAAATTTAAAGACTACAGATATATTTATCCCTACATAATTCTTCTTATGTCTCACTTATATGCTTGCTCTTGTTTTTTACTCATGAAATCATATATCTATCTATTATGCAGATACCATGTACCTTTCTTTTTGTTAATCACTGCTTTGAGAATAAAAAATAGAGTGGTAGATTGTCCTCATGTGAGTGTATGGAGCAAATGGTGGATGATGACGGATGTGAAGTTTGTTAAGAGATAAAGTTAGAATTAAAATATCTTTGACCAACATAATATGAAAAATGCAGAAAAACACAGACATTGGGTTAGAAATAAAAGAAGAAGCACTTTAATTGGAGCTTCTGCATTATACCTTGGACAGGAACCAATTGGAGACCAAGATAACGATGATACGTTGCAAATTGTTGGAGTGATCCGTAGTAACACATGTGCAATAGATATCAATAATATCTTTTACCATTGGATTTTATGGATATACATGTGATCACTTATGAAAATGTTTTTATTTTATGATTGGGTCAATCCCACCCAAGTTGCAACAACACTCTTGGGTTAAAATCAAAGATTCTTTGACCATAATAATTACCCTAACATGTCAAATTATTTAATCAAGTTTTTGTCACCATTGTCACTTCAAAAACCCATCACAACAACAACACAATATCCTTTCCTCTATTCTTTATTAGGGTGGGGATGGGGCACTATGATGATGTGAGCTAGTTATGGAGGTAAGAGTATGGGTACTGTTATGGAACAACTGCTATTTTAACTCACAAAACCTTTTGTTTAAGGTATGTTTCAAAAAATTATCCACAAACACTTTATGAGACAAAAAAAAAATGGAATTATCCACAAATTTATATAAATTAAACATACACTTTAGAAAGTATTGTTTTTAGTGTTTGAAGAAGACTTATAGGAATTTAAATGAGACATGATTTTAATTTATATAATAAACTAACATTATTTTTAACTTCAAATTTTAATAGTTTATGATTTTATTTTTATATATAATTGCTATTTTTTTTTTCATTTTTACTTACTGTAATTTTGACTCTCGGTTATATTTTCAACCATTAATGTAAATAATATGGTTTAGAAGGATCCAAATTAATGCTTATATGATGCTGCTTAGAATGTGTTAGTAGAAAAGTAGGTTAGGAATTTGGTTGGTATTTTTGTGGTCCATGTGCTTCTTGCAGCTACTGTTCACCCACGTGCCCAGATAATTCATTCAAATAATTTTCAACACATTTAAAATAACGTTTAAAATTATTTAAATAGGAGAAAACCAAGTTAATTACAATTATTTAAAATGATTCATCTCATTATTTTTCACATTTGTTTATTTTCTGTTTATTTATCTCTGTTTTCTATCCATACACCTCAAAAAATAATTGTAGACTACCATTATTTCAGTGCTAAGGAAGGCCTCTGATGTGTTTTAATTACTTACATAATTTTTTTTTAAAAAAAAAATTATAGGTCATTAATTCAATAAAAAGATTAATTTTGTTGTCACTGTCATGCATCTGTGTCATGTGGTGAACTTAACAACCACCTTAGAATTCTTCTTATTTGAATAAAAGAAGATGGGGTCCATTATGCATGCTCATCACTGCAGGGGAAGAAGTTCGGCTCCACCTGTAGCTAAACACAACAAAATGCTGCTTAATCATAATAACATTATGCTAACCCTAGTATTTATTTCCCAATAAAAAATACAAAATTTAATCTTATTATTATTATTATTATTAAAGAAATTTTTAGTATCAGGACATTTTAACAAATGAATTTATATCAACTTCATTTAAAAAAAAAACTTAGTTTGTATTTGTTTACGAGGTAGATCAACTGCTCTACGTTGTTTACTAACTTTTATAGTACACTTTTTATTTTGAAATATTATACTTTGATTTTTATTTTTATTTTTTATATTTTGATGTGATTTAATATGAGTTGTAATTTAAAAAATATATACATTGATCAATAATTTATATTAAATCATATTTAAATAATAAAAAATATAAGAGTCATAATATCGTTAGTATCATTATTTTTTGGGTTAAATATGTTTTTGGTCCTTTAATTTTGAGTAAATTTTGAAATTAGTCCATTTTGAAACTTTGGACTAATTTAGTTTTTCATTTTTCAAAATACGTAGATTTAGTCATTTTAATCAAATCTTGTTAGGTTTATTTGATATTTCGTACACATTTCAAGATTGTATTTGAGTTGTTTATAATGTTTGACACGTTTTTGTTTTAATGTTAAGTCAAATACTATTATGAAACACGCTTGAAATGTCAAATAAATTTAACAAAATTTGATTAAAAGGACTAAATTCACGTATTTCGAGAGGTGAAGAACTAAATTGGTTCAAAATTTTGAAATGGACTAATTTTAAAATTCACTCAACATTAAGAGACCAAAAATATATTTAACCTTTATTTTTTTTGGTTTTTGTTTGAGAAAAGAAGAAATTAGCAGGCAGTGAGAAGGAAAAGTTGAAAAAAGAGAAGAAAAGTATGGGGGACAAGAGAACAAGAAGCATGTAAGGTGTATGTCATGGATTTAAACAGTTCCAACTTTATCAACATTCCAATCTTTCTTTCTCTCTTTCTCTTTAACATTTTCCTTTTTGCCTTCCAGCTAACACCAAATTAACTTATATGCATTAATTATCTACAAAATTAATCACATTAATTCAGAAAACTACTACTTAATTAGCTCTAACCCTTGCTTAATTATAAGTATGCGCGTGAAGTGGGTCCAGAATCATATATAGCATGGGCATGGATGTTCAAAACAAAAATTATGTCACTTATTTCTCTCTCTGTCTCTCTCTATCTATGTTTGTTTATGCAATAAAACCGATTGAGAAACATGTTTCAATGTTTTTGTCCCCTTTCATGTCATCTTAATCAAAAATTAACAATTCACCAAACTAATCAAAATTAGATGAATTTAAGGAGTTAATACCTCCCACAATGACAAAAAATTTAGTTTTACAAAGAAAGTTTAATTTAACTAATGTTCCCACTTTTCAATGAGGCATTACTTTCTTATTTTAGTTTGTTATTAAATTAACTACTCTTTTGCCTTCGTTAAATTAATATATTTATTAAAAAAACCATTAAAGTAAATACACAATTCCCAGAATAAATATAATTGTTTTAAAAATATATTTATTTTTATTATATATATATATATATATATATATATATATATATATATATATATATATATATATATATATATATATTTT
>Ga0214542_1010466_pt1 | contig 13525 bp, 1 predicted proteins | sample CNSS1metaG_FD_160096 | JGI IMG/M metagenome (GOLD analysis project Ga0214542, IMG submission 160096) | Root nodule microbial communities from cowpea collected in UCLA plant growth center, Los Angeles, California, USA - CNSS1 | ecosystem: Host-associated > Plants > Roots > Nodule | place: USA...
TAGACCAAAGGCTTGCACCTCCAACAGGGCAATTGGCAGAAGCAGTAGTGTTCACAATGACCATAGCTTTGGCATGCACACGTGAGGCTCCAGAGTCCAGACCCATCATGCGTGCTGTGGCACAAGAGCTATCGGCTACTACTCAAGCTTATATTTCCCAGCCATTTGGCATGATAACCATAAACAAGCTTAGTGGCTTCCAGAAATAGTGTGTCATAACTAGTACAAATATGTTATTTTCATTTTCCACACGCATTTAACTGTTTATACTATGTATTAAAACTCTACTTGAATTTGAAAGTTGAAATTACAGTAAGGTTAGGCTTTACTTGATGATTGGAATATGTATATCTAAGTTTGAATTAGTCAATGCATTGTTCCAAAAGTAGCAAATTTGCTTTTGTGTGCGTCTACGTTAAAGTCTTGTAAATAAAACAGCTTTTTTATAGTGATTACACTTTTGTTTTTGCCTTTTATATTCACAGTTGTTTGTACCATTTGTCCAAAAAGAAATAAGAAAAAAAGGATCTACGGCTAAATGCATCCCTTCCTTTAAATACGATTTTAAACAAAAAAAGGAAAATAATCAAATGTTCATACCTATCCCACCTTTTTTTTTTGTGGTGCCAAAAAAGTAGGTCAAACTTGATCAGTTCTATTTTGGAAAGTGACCTAAAAACAACAATCTATAACATTAGGCAGTTTCTTATATATAAAATGTCATTGGATAAAATCCTTAATAGAATCGATATAGGATTATACATAATAGTAATAGTAATTAATAAAGTGTTAGGAGGTAAATATCAAAAGTTCTGCTAATGAATAACATAACCTGCTTTCTCTACCTCATAATTACTCACCGCACCTGCTGTCACTTCCACCTTTGTCTCTGCTGCCGCCATCACCAACCATTGTTGTTGTCAAGGATGAAGAAGAGTGGGAGAATGCTGCACGGGAAGAACAGAGAAAACGCGGAAAAAAATGAGGAAAATGAAAATGCGGATGTAAAATTTAGATTATAAATGTATCGACAGGTATAAACTTTAGATGGTACTGGTACAACCAGGCGCGAAACAAGCGCGACGGAGGCGTGTGTGCAGCCATTCTTTTAAAAATAGTGATATTATATTATGATACTATATGAGTAAACGATGATAACGGAATATTATTAAATTAATATATAAAATAAAACTATATTTATTAAAAGTAAAGCAAAATATGTAACAAAATACGAGAGAATAACGGTTAATATCAATAAAAAGAAAAGAAAAAATATAGATAAATAATTTTAAAAAAATTATAAAAATAACAGTTAATTTTTAAAAATTTAATAAATAGTTATATTTTAAAAAATAAAATTAGTATTTTAAAATATGGACATAAAAACAGAATATTTATTTTATAAATAATATAATTCTCTATTTTAAAATATATTTTAAATTAGGTTTAATTATATTTTTGGTCCCCTTTTTGGAATTAAAATCTCAAAATGGTACCCAAATTTTTAAAAGTCTCAAATTGGTCTCTTTTTGGTTAAAATGTCTCACGTTTACCTTTTTCGTTAAGTTAAAGTTGACGTCATTAGAGGGAGTGCCACATGTCAGTTCCTCGATTTTTTGAATTTTTTGAATTTTTTTATGTTTTTCTATTGTATTCTAAATTATAAAATCTGAAATATATGTTTGGTCTAAAATTTCATTTTGGATGGCATAATTAAAAAATATTAAAAAAATAAAGAAGTGGAAAATATATTTTACTTTTAATATAATTTTAATTAAAAATAATTTAAGATTTATGGGTGTTATGAAAGTGCAGAAGAAAAGAGTCTAATTGGATATATTGATGGTCTAATTATCCCAATCGAACTCAACGAATATTTTAAGGTAGTGTTTGTACGCGATTTTGTAAATATGCAAATTTGTGATGATAGAATTTTTACTTTTCACATGTTCACATAAAAGTATTTGAACAAATTTGAGACGATGGATTTGCGATTAAATAGTCAAATCTCACCCTTTCATAAATGTAAAGATTTGCATGATAATAATATTCTCAATATATATATATATATATAATAATTAATAATAATACTTATTATTAATATTTTTTATATAATAATTAAAATATTATGATTAATATATTAATATATTAATATATAAATTAATAATATACGTATATTATAATTAATAATAATTGAAATATTGTTAAAAATATAATTATGTACATATAATTAATTTTATTATTATTAATATATGTATATAATAATTAAAAATAATAAAAATATATAAATTTTTATAATAATTAAAATATTAATAATTTTTAATATTTTTAACTGATTTATTAATTATTTTATTTTTATCAGCAAGAATATTTTAGTAATCTTCAAATTTTGTTTATTAAAAGTTTTTTTTAATCTATCACATCATTCAAATCATTACTAACTTTTACAAAATTTATCTCCAAATCCACTCACTTTATTCTCTAAATCCACTAAAAAAAACACACATTCATTCACTCAAATTAACACAAATTTATCTTCACACTCTCTTCCAAATTTATCTTTATAAACGAACCCAGCCTAAAGATTAATTTTATGTTCATTTGGTATGCAACAAGTTAAAATATATATATATATATATATATATATATATATATATATATATATATGTTTTAAAAGTGAGATATTATGTTAAGTGGATATTTCATTTCACTTTATATAATAACGTTTTAGAACAAAAATAATAATTCTGAATTAGTTACCACTTTCTAAAAATGAGAATACGAAGATTTTAAGAATAAAATAGAGATTTTTTTAAATAAAAAATAATTACCCCGGCAAATTTGAGAGAGAATTATTACATATAAAAAAGAATTCAGTTTAAATGTGTTTTTATTTATTGTAAAATGAATGAGTTTGAATTTTGATTTTTGTAAAAACAATTATTTATTTTTAATACCTCAAAAATTAAAAATTAGCAATTTTAAACTATAGTATTATATGTTACTAGTTAAGTAAGTATATATGGAATAACATGTAAAATCATCATTCCAAATGACGAATAGCAATGTTATAATAGAGCGTGGATACATGTCATCTAAAAATAATCTTAAAATCATAAAATAAATTTTATTCATCTATCTTAAAATAAACATTAAGAATTAGAAAAAGAATTTAAAACTGTTTAGAGATTAAAAAAAATGTAGGGTTTAAAACCAAACTCTACAAAGTGCTAAAAGAAGTGATTCAAAATTTTATAAGGATAAAAAATAGAAAAAATTATATGGAGAAAAATAAAAAATCATTGATTTCACATATATTTAAACGTTTAAAGATTATAATTAATCCTATTAATAGAATTGGATTAAATAAGTTTTTGGTATCTGTAAAATTGGTAAATATTAAAATTGGTAATTCTATTTTTCTTAATATGTTTAATGCCTCAATGTTTAATAAATATGCAAATTTAATTATTCAAATATTTTTATTATTTTCGAATTAATAATATTGATATACAATAATATTATTTTTTTAAATATTAGATATCAAAATTTTGAAAAAAAAATAGAAATTAAAATTATTAATTGCGAGGAACACCTTCCCAAATCTAATACAAAAAAGAAATGGACTCAACAATACAAAAGAAAAAAAAAAACAATAAAATGATTGAAAATTGTACTCTCCTATCATCTAGCGGATTGAGACTGTAGAGAAAGTCTGACTAATTATGTTTGTACTTTTCGAACCTATTCTTGGGTTATAGGTGTCAATTATTTTAGTGTTTTTCTTTGTAGAATTCAAAGTGTTATTAATGGTATTAAAGAAACAGAAGTGTTATTAAAGGTATTACCTTGACTTCATGACTTAAGTATAAAATAGGTAGTTAGTCTTATAAAAAGTCTATGTAAGAAGTATCATGTTTACATGTATGTTATTCTGGTGATAAATATTCGTTTAAGCAAAAGTTATTATAAAATTATGGGATAAATATGTTTTTATTTTTTGGAATTTATTTTTGCTTTTAATTATTATATATTTAAAAAATATATTCATATAGAATATTTGTAAATAACTCAATTGTTAATTTGAAGTATGTTTGACATGTCAAAAGAAATTAATATAATTAAATTAAAAGAATTATATCTTTTATTTTAAAGTTTAGAAAAAAAATAATTTTTAATTTTATAATTGGGAGAAATATTTAACCCTTAAATTATTCACGATTAAAAAAATTTTTACTGTAAAAAGAGATACTCTACTATGCAAATACTCGTAAAATTATTAAATATGAACTAAAAGTCACAAGGTATAAATGAATAATATAAATAATATATAAGCACTTACAAAATCATAGTTTTTATGATCTTAAGTTTAAATTTGCAGTGAAATTTTAAATAAGTTTGTCTATTATTTATTAATGTCAAACTTTCTGTATTTCTTTTGGTCATTGATTTTATAGTACTATCCATATTGCACTTCAAACAAGTAAAGTCAATTTATGATAGAAATGTCAAATATTCAAATTTAATAGTTTGATTTTTGAAAAAAAAAAATCATTTTAAAAGTAAAAAAAAAAATTAAAAGAATTATGATCGTGTCAAACTTAACTTTTTATAAAAATTATATATATATATATATATATATGTATATATAACATCAAATGTGAGAATAGTAATCTTGTCTGATTAATCTCAACGAAAATAAGTTACATATATTGTGGTAACTGGGACAACAAAAATATTCGTACCCACTTATATCAGCGAATAAAATCAGCGACAAATAGTTGGTACCTACGGGTAGCAGGTATTTTAATACGCGTTTATAAACGGGTCAGGTGCGGATATTATACTATCTGTATGCGTAGGTATCTGTTACCTGCAAAAAAAAAGTTTTATTAAGTTAAATTTAAATAAAACTAAAATTTAATTTATATATATTTTTAGATTAAATTTAGTTAAAATTAAAATTTGATTTATATTATATTATATTATATTATATTTAATTAAAATTTATATATATATATATATATATATATATCTTTTTGCAATTTTGTTTGAAAATTTTATAAAGTATATTTTCGAGCATCCATATGTGTATGTGAATTTTAAAACCCTTATGGGTATTTTTTAAATAGGTACTTGACAATTAAAGATACGAGTAACAAGTGATTTTTTTATAGTGGATCAGGTGTTGGGAATAGTCCAAGTGTGAGTCAAAGCCCCACATTGGATAGAATATATAAAATTAAATACTATATAAAAATAAAAACCCATAACACTATTGTCTTAAGGTTTTGGTGTCAAATGCCTTATATGTGTAAAACCAATGTCATATATATGCTGACCACAATATCTCAATGACTATAACCGTAACGTATGAAACATAACCTATTAATAGTACTAGAGCCGATGGTTTAGAATGACTGATCACATAAGCATAACACAACAAATAAAATAGAACTAGGTTATATATAATCAAGAACTAACTAGAATACTACTCCAAAATTTTAGAACTAGGTTATAGATAAACTACCAAAATAATACTTAATGGATGAATAATCTAAATCTCAAGGCTAATATAAGTTATTACTTAGGAACTCAAGTAGGAAGAGGACGAAGTAAAAGTATAGATAACTTTTAATACAACACTTTTAATAAAACTGAAATTTAATTAACTCTTTGTAAATTGAACTATTTATATTAATACATAAAAACATAAGTAGTTACTATTACAATTTAATGTGTCATTTAAATGAAGTAATGGATGGACGATGAAGGTTAACCAACAAGGGACTGGACATATTTTAGTATAAGAGATTAAATTATTCAGAAAAAAAGTTATTTAGAAACTAAATTATGTTAAACCAATTACCATGCTGTCCCAGTATAAAATTTTATATTAACTAATTTTTATTTCTAATTTTATATTATTTTTTGAAAATATTGAATTAATCTAGTCCCTCATCTATTGAGATACGTGTATTTAGTCCTTTAACCAATTTTTTAAAAGTTGATTCTACATTTCAAGAACGTATCCTCAGTTAACATTGAAGTGAATATGTATCAAACGGTGTAAACAAACTAAAATAATATAATGAAATAAGTTTGAAATGTCAAATAAACTTAATAAAATTTGATTAAAATGACTAAATTGGTTTAAAGTTTCAAAAAAAAATCAATTTCAATTTTCACTAGAAATTGAATGACTAAAAACATTTTTTTTTATTTTTTTATTATAAAAGTCATAATCAATTTAAATTATTCATGAGAAAGTTAATAAACAAGTGAGTTTGACAAAATCTCTTATCCTATAAAGAATATTCTTAATAACTTTCCTAATATTTTAAATAGGAGCATACATAGGACATTCATTTAAAATAAATACTTTTATATGTAACAGTCAATACGTCAAGATTTTAATACTCAGATGTCAAACTACATAAATGTATTTTATTCAATAAAAAAAAAGTTTTATCTCGTTCATTTCGAGGATGCACAGTGACACTTAAAATTAAAGAAATTGTCATTTTAATTCCAAGAAAATTAAAAAAATACTTTTTAGACTCTTATTTTATTCATCACAAATTAATCAAACTTGTATTAAATTAAAACGTGTTTCTTAAATTGAAAAACAAGGGGATCTAATATACTTTAAATATAATTATTTTTAGGGAAAAATAATAAGAAACAGTGAGTCGAATTAATTGTAAGGTTGAAACCTGTTTCTAAATATAGCTATATTTTTAATATATATTAGTATAAATATATTAGTATAATTATTCGTGTACGTATATACATAATATTATATTAGTAGGTAATGATAATATAATGTTATTAAGTTAATATACAAAATAAATTTATATTTATTAAAAATAAAGTGAAATGGAAGGAGAAAATATAAAAAATAATAACTCATAATGAATAAGGAAAAAAAGAAAAGAAGATAGACAATTTTATAGAAAACATATAAGAATAACGGTTGATTTTGAAAAATTTAACAAATAATTATATTGTAAAGACTATAATTGGAATTACGAAATTTGGACACAAAAATGGAACATTGTTATGGGCGCATATGTGTATGCATTTTTTAAATATGCATAATATTATATTAATAGGCGATGATATTATAATATTATTAAGTTAATATAAAAAATAAATTTATATTTATTGAAAACAAAGTGAGATGAATGGAGAAAAGAATAGAAAGTAACTATTGATGGATAGAAAAAGAAAGAAGTAGGGAGAGAAGATAAATAATTTTATAGAAGAGATGTAAAAGTAACTCTTAATTTTATAAAAGATAATGATATTTTAACTCATTTTTTTTACCCACTCTCATCACTCCAATCACCTTTCAATTATCTAATTTAAATTTTTTTAATGATGTGATGTGATTATCTAAAAATGATTGGAGTTGTGGGTTAAAAATTGGTCAAAAAAAGTTTATCAAAATATCATTATTCTTTTAAAAATTTAACAAATTATCATATTGTAAAGAATAAAATTGAAATTATGAGATATAGACACAAAAAGATGATTATCGATGTAAAATTATGAGATATATATATATATATATATATATATATATATATATATATATATATATATATATATATATATAAAAAGATGATTATCGATGTAAAAGATAAATTTCTTAAATATCATAACATAAATTAATAACCAAACTCAAAGAAATGATATTTAAAGATTAATTTGTTTCTTTATGTTTGACCAGAAATGAAGTTGAAGGCCCCTCACTCAAAATTTTCTAGATATTAGGTCAGAACAATTGGGTGAACCTGGCTTCCCTCCAACGTTATTTTCGTCAAAGAAGAATTTTGTGTGGAAACTATTAAATTTTTATACCCCTATATTTATTATTTATAAACTATTTTATATTTTAAAGTAAAACTATAATTTAATTGGTATTGTATAAGTATAAATTTTGAAATTATCATGTTAATTATTAGAACTAAAATAAAATACATATTTGAATTTATAATGATAAAATAGAGGAGTGGTTTGATCTTCCGGGATCAAGAGGGACTCTCTCTTTAATTATCTCTAAAAGGAATATTATGAGATATGAAACTTATTTATGAACAAATAAAATTTGTTATTTGGTATTTCTATTTATCCATTACAAAATACCATTTAATTACCACACTACCATATATTAAAGATCTCATTAGTTGCCCTTAATATCTTTAATATATAATTATTTACATATAAGACCAATGTTGGAATAAGATCCAACAATCTTTACTAGAAGAAAATTTCTTATTAAGGACTAATTATTGAGATAAAAAATTAGTTAGTCAATATAATAACCAATTTATATATTAAATTTTAAACCAAAAATTATTGGTAAATAAAATAGTTTCTAAATTGATCATTTGAAGGGATCTTTACATTGGTCACGAATAAGACAAATTTAGAAACTATTTTTTTTAGCTAAAACTTTGGTAACTAATGATAGTGACAACTATGAAAAGTAACAAGGTGCCTAATTGGGGGTCGATGTTGGCGTTGTTTGTCCTCACACGAAGAACAACAAGGAGGTGTGAGACGTGATGACTATGATGATGACCTTCGTGATGAATCATACCAGCGATAGCAACTCCAATCAACTGGAGGAAAGTGACAGTGAGACCAAGGTCTATCGTTCACCATCGACATCAAAACCCTAGATTGCCACCACCGTGTTGAAGGGGTGATGATCATTTGGTCGTGATGGAGGATTCAATTTGTGAAAAGGATGATGCAAGTCATGGTTGAGCTTTTTGTGTTCTGTTTGGTGAATGTAAAGAAGGGAGAAGTTGATTGCGAAGGAAAGGAAAAAAAACGCGTCTTCTCTATCTTGATTTGGAGCTAAAGAAAGAATAAAACCTAATAGATTCTTAGGCTGTGTTCACTTGAGAGAATTACCTATTTGAAAGTAGATGTGAAGATGGATTAGGAGGTGGGAAAGACGTGCATTTCAATTGACATGAGAGCGAGGAAAAACGATGATTTATGGGATGACTTGCTTTTTCAATCTTGCATCGTGGGGGTAGATTTGAGAGGATAATCTCAACAAATACCATTTTACCCTCTAATGGTAGGTTGTTGAGTAGCGAGACTGTGAGATTCCCGTAATAGTGAAGAATGGATCATGGAAGTGGTGGTGAATGTTTGAAGACTTAAAGAAGAAAATAGAGAATGAGAAGAAAATAATGAAGTGAAGAGATCTGATCCAATAAGTTGTGGAACCAATCCACCTAAGTGAAGGGATATGATCTAATAAGTTGTGAAACCAATCCACCTACCTTTGAAGGTAAGGGATCCGACCCCACTTCTGCATATCTGATCCCACTACACGGATTCAATCCCATAATATTTTTATAATAAAAAAATAGCTTTCACAATTGCTACTTAAAATTTACTACAATATACTATCAAAATAATATATTATTTTTTTATTTTTTATTTTTTTCAATTTTAGTATTTAAAAAAATTAACAAAATAAATGTAACTCATACAAATATCAATTTATACTACTTTTTATACAAGGAGCAATATGATAATCTGTTTATTACTTTTATTAAAACATTTTTTTAATCTATCACACGAATCAAGTTATTCATAAACTTTACTTTCAAATTCACTCAGTGTGTTATCTTCAAATCCCTTAAAAAAAAAACAATATATATAGTACTCTCAAATCCACTCTAATTCATCAACTCAATTTCTCTGGCATCTATATGCTAAATTAAACACACCCTTAATTTCAACCAAAATGTTCATTCTTCGTTTTCTTTCTTAATGCTGGTGTGGAAAAAACCAATAATAAATTATATTTATGTCAAGTAAGGGAATAAGAGAAGAAGTCAAAAAAAACAAGGAGTCATGACATTATTTTTCTAATATAAAAATGGAATCGTGCTTCTCAGGTCAACCAGACAAATCAACTCCGAGTAAAGACTATCATATTTTTTATAACAATTATGATTACACTACAAATCACATAGTGTGGACCCGTCCACATACCTATGTTTTCATGATATTCAAATTTACCTCACTGCCGTTCATGGACACAATCTGGCTTAACAAATTACTAGTTGGATTTTCAGCTCCCATTCCAAAGACTTAACAGACCGATTCTGCTATATAAGAGACTAATCCATTTGCAAAGAGACCACGCCAAATGCTAGACATGACAAATTTTCAAAAGGTTCACACTCTACTCCTTCCTATTCTCTTCCTATGTTTGCTTCCATTGAAAATCGCTTCATCAGCAACAGCAGAAGCAGAAGCACTTGTCAAATGGAAAAACACTCTATCCCCTCCTCTTCCTCCTTCTCTAAACTCATGGTCTCTCACCAACCTTTCCAACCTCTGCATTTGGGATGCCATTGTTTGTGACAATACCAACACAACAGTCTCACAGATAAACTTGTCTGCTGCCAATATCACTGGGACTCTCTCTGCTTTGGATTTTGCTTCCCTCCCTAACCTCACCCAACTCAACCTCAATACCAACAAGTTTGAGGGGTCAATACCATCAGCAATTGGTAACCTCTCCAAGCTCACACTGTTGGACTTGGGGAACAACTTATTTGAAGACACACTGCCTAATGAGCTAGGCCAGCTAAGGGAGCTTCAATACCTCAGCCTTTACAACAACAATCTCAATGGCACCATTCCTTATCAGCTCATGAATCTCCCTAAGGTATGGTACATGGACCTTGGATCTAATTACTTTATAACTCCTCCTCACTGGTCCCAATATTCATGCATGCCTTCCTTGACACGCCTTGCTTTACATCTAAATCCATCACTCACTGGTCAATTCCCAAGTTTCATACTGGACTGCCATAACCTCACATACCTTGACATCTCTCAGAATGGATGGCATGGCAGTATACCAGAATCCTTGTATAGCAATTTGGGCAAGCTAGAATACCTCAACCTCACCAACAGTGGGTTTGAAGGAAAACTGTCACCCAACTTGTCCATGCTTTCTAATCTCAAAGAACTTCGTATCGGTAATAACATGTTTAATGGTCCTGTTCCCACTGAGATAGGATTATTATCTGGGCTTCAATTTCTTGAACTGAATAACATTTCTGCCTATGGGAAGATTCCTTCTTCCTTAGGCCAACTTAGGGAGCTCTGGCATCTTGATCTCAGTTTAAATTCTTTTAACTCTACAATCACTTCTGAGCTTGGCCAGTGCACAAATTTATCCTTCATGAGTTTAGCAGAGAATGATTTGACTGGTCCTTTGCCTACGTCATTGGCTAATCTGACTAAAATATCAGAACTGGGATTATCAGATAATTCCTTTTCTGGTGAACTTTCTGCTACGCTCCTCTCTAATTGGACCCAGCTTACCTCCTTGCAAGTCCAAAACAATCATTTTACTGGAAATATTCCTTCAGAGATTGGCTTGTTGAAAAGAATTAAGTACCTCTATCTGTACAATAATCACTTCTCTGGTCTCATTCCTGTTGAGATTGGAAACCTGATGGAAATGACAGAGTTAGACCTTTCACAAAACCAACTCTCTGGCCCCATTCCATCAACTCTTTGGAATATGACAAGCATTCGAGTCATGAATCTTTTCTTCAATGAGCTCTCTGGAATCATTCCCCCGGATATTGGAAACTTGACCTCTCTTGAAATCTTTGATGTCAACAGCAATAACTTGTATGGGGAATTGCCAGAAACCATTGTTCAACTAACTCCATTAAGAAAATTTTCTGTGTTCAGCAATAACTTCACAGGCATAATTCCTAGAGAATTTGGAAAGGGAAACCCTTCTTTGACTAATGTCTACCTTTCAAACAACAGCTTTTCCGGAGAACTGCCACTCGACTTGTGCAGTGGTGGGCAGCTAACTATTTTGGCTGTCAATAACAACAGCTTTTCAGGGCCATTGCCAAAGTCCTTGAGAAATTGTTCATCACTTGTTAGACTTCGGCTTGATAATAATCAGCTCACCGGAAACATCACAGACGCATTTGGGGTTCTCCCAAATCTTGATTTGATCTCACTTAGTACAAACCAACTGGTTGGTGAGCTTTCCCCGGAATGGGGCGAGTGTGCCAGTTTAACCAGTATGGATATGGGAAACAACAAACTTTCTGGAAAAATTCCTTCTGCGCTCAGTAAGCTGAGCCAACTAGGGTATCTAAACCTTCATTCCAATGAATTCACTGGTAGTATCCCACCTGAAATCGGGAATCTAAGCCGGCTTTTCAGATTCAATTTGAGCAGTAACCATTTATCCGGAGAAATCCCAAAGAGTTATGGTAGATTGGCTAAGCTAGATTTTCTTGATTTATCAAATAACAACTTCAGTGGAAGCATTCCTAAAGAGCTTGGTGATTGTGATGGATTACTGAGCCTGAATTTAAGCCATAACAGTCTATCTGGGGAAATACCAAATGAACTTGGCAATCTGTTCTCACTGCAAATCATGTTGGACATCAGCAGCAACTCTCTTTCCGGGGCTCTTCCCCAGAACCTTGAAAAGTTAACAGCATTGGAGATTCTCAATGTGTCACGCAACCATCTTTCAGGGACAATCCCACGATCATATTCAAGCATGATCAGCCTTCAATCTATTGACTTTTCTTATAACAAACTGAGTGGTTCAATCCCCACAGGCCGTGTTTTCCAGACAGCTACTGCCGAAGCCTATGCTGGGAACTCAGGTTTGTGTGGTGAGATAAATGGATTAACTTGCACCAAATCACTTTCCCCGGACAAATCTGGAGGAGTTAACAAAAAGGTTCTTCTTGGGGTTATCATACCAGTTTGTGTATTAATTGGAATAATTATTGTTGGAGTAATACTTCGCCGGCGGCATAGCATAAAACACCTTGATGAAGAGTCCAAAAGCAATGAAAAAAGTGATCAGCCTATCAGCGTGGTGTGGGGAAGAGATGGAAAATTCACATTTTCTGATCTTGTTAAGGCCACCAATGACTTCAATGACAAGTACTGCATTGGAAAAGGAGGATTCGGAAGTGTTTATAGAGCACAATTGCTCACAGGTCAAGTCGTTGCTGTCAAGAGGCTCAACATATCAGACTCTGATGACATTCCACCGATGAACCGCCAGAGCTTTTTGAATGAAATAGAAGCACTTACAGGAGTGAGGCACCGCAATATAATAAAGCTTTATGGGTTCTGTTCATGCAGGGAACAAATGTTCTTGGTTTATGAATATATAGACAGAGGAAGTTTGGCAAAGGTGTTGTATGGAGAGGAAGGAAAATTGGAGCTAAGGTGGGCCAAAAGGCTAAAGATTGTGCAAGGATTAGCACATGCAATTTCATACCTGCACACAGATTGCTCCCCACCAATCGTGCACCGGGATGTAACACTGAATAACATACTATTAGACTCCGACTTAGAACCTCATCTTGCAGATTTTGGCACAGCAAAGCTACTAAGCTCAGACACTTCAACTTGGACCTCAGTTGCTGGATCCTATGGTTACATGGCTCCAGGTACATCATCCAATCTATTTAAA
>Ga0214542_1010469_pt1 | contig 13523 bp, 8 predicted proteins | sample CNSS1metaG_FD_160096 | JGI IMG/M metagenome (GOLD analysis project Ga0214542, IMG submission 160096) | Root nodule microbial communities from cowpea collected in UCLA plant growth center, Los Angeles, California, USA - CNSS1 | ecosystem: Host-associated > Plants > Roots > Nodule | place: USA...
TATATATTTGAATTAAAACGAATACTTTGCAATATTTCCTTTTTATATACTAACTTAACTTAATCTATTATTTTGTAGACATTCAAGAGTCCTGCAGCAATTCCCGCAAAGTCCATCAAGTTTGGTAAGATAGCATGTGCCAAATATATAATTGAAATGTACAATACTATTGCTTAGGACATGTATCTTGATTGTAAATGATTTGTAATTGTCTTTTAAATGAATTTGAATTGTGGATGTGTTATAAAATATTTTGTTCTGGTCTATTCTGGTATGTGTTGGGTGCTGAACAAAATTTACAAGTTTAAATGTGGGAATAACACCAAAACAGAAACTGCATTAAAAAAATACAGCATATTAGGCCTCGGTTCATATCAGAACCGAAGCAAAAAGGGTACTTTTGGCCTCGGGTGCAACCAAAACCGAGGCCAAAAGGGGATCAAATTTAAAAAAGAAAAGCACATATGGCCTCGGGTGCAGGGAAAACCGAGGCCAAAAGGGGACCGAATTTATAAAAAAAAAAAAAAAGGAGGACAAAAGGCCGGGCTCTATGGCATCGGGTTCCACTGAACCGAGGTAGAAGGGGGCTCTATGGCTTCGGTTCTTAACCGAGGCCAAAAGCTATGTTTTTTTGGCTTCGTCCCAATATGTTTCAGTTCCCGAACCGGTACAGAATATTAAAAAACAATCGCTGCCAAAGCCTCTTTCTGCACTAGTGTAATATCATTTTATCTAATGATCATTTTTGCTTTCCACGTTACTAATTCAAAATTATTCTAAATCTTAATATCAAAAAAGTAAAGATTAAAATATGTAATAATTTTAGAGACTAAAATGATATTTATAATTTTAGATAATAAGTAATTAATGTTTATAATTTGAATGAACTCACCGTGGGCTTTGGACATGTTGCTATAAAATACTCCAAAGTAAGCAGTTTCTTGTAAAAGAACAAACTAGTGGTCCAATGTCCTGCTTTCATGTACAAGATAACTCATGCATGCCGTAATAAATTACTCACCAATTTCTTTATATTTTAAATGATAAATATAAAGTAATCAATATAATTTTATTATTAGTACCAAAATCTCATAACCAAAATTAAAGAGTTAAATATGTTTTTATCTCTTAATTTTGAGTGATTTTTGAAATTAGTCAATTTCAAAAATTTTGACCAATTTAATCTTTCATCTTTTGAAATACGAATGGATTTAGTTATTTTAATCAAATTTTGTTAGGTTTATTTGATGTTTCGTATGCATTTCAGAATTGTATTTGACTTGTTTATACTGTTTGATGTATTTTTATTTTAATATTAAGTCAAATACTATTATGAAACGTGCTTAAAATATCAAATAAATTTAATAAAATTTAATTAAAAAGACTAAATACATATGTTTTAAAAAATAAAAAATTAAATCCAAAATTTTGAAATAGATTAATTCTAACTATACCAAAAACATATTTAACTCAAAATTAAACAATACCAAAACATATTTAACTCAAAATTAAACAAGTATCGGCCATAAAGAGTTGTACCTGCAAGTGAACACACGGTTACCGACACAATATCACCACCAGCACAAAAGGCTTTTCCATTAGCCTATTATTGATCAATTAGATGAAAAATAATTATACAGATAATCATTTAATTTAAAAAAAAAATAGAAAGAAAAAACGAAATAAAAAAACACTTGATAAAAGAAAAATAGTTACCTTTAATATCACAAGCTTCACGGAAGGGTCTTTCTCATACATTTGTAAATATCTTTTTATTTGACAAATCTGCGTACAGTCAAAGAATATATTGTCAATTTAATATAATTTCCACACCAGAGTGGAAGGAATTTTGTTTCATATCAGGTTTTCCTTGTATAAGAGTATATTAAACAACAAAAACGAAAGTTTTATTAAATATATAATTACACTATTTATTGCATAAAAACTTACCATATCAAAACTTAGGGTATTGAGCTTCTGGGTTCTGTTCAGAGTCACTGTCTTTACACAAGAATTTCCAGTGAAAAGTACCTTAAAAAAGGTGGAATATAGTCAAACAGAAAGAAAACACACCGTTATTATAGAATTTGTTCCCCGAAATTTCAGGAACATTGTATAAAGTATCTTAACATCATTTTTAAGGTAAAATTATAAAATTCTATACTTTGAGAAAAAAAAAATTCTTACGTGTTATTTAACTTTTTATTTTTATTTAATATGAAATTTTTAACTCATGTTTGAATTTCAATAAAATTATACCTAAGGTTTTCTCTTTTTCCATTTCTTTCCGAATCCATTTTTAACCTTTAATTAAGACATCTTTACAAAATAAAGCTAAATAAAAGTTTCAAGTTTTAACTGCTTGAAACTTAAAGTTAAAGAAAGGGAGATGAAATCCAACCTGACCATGCATTTTTAACAATATTCTCTTCATGCTAAATTTAAATTGCATATTTAGTTAAAGTCTCTTATTTAAACACTATTTTATTGAAAACTAAATACTAATAATTTTTGATAAATCTATCTGGATAGGACACTTAATTTATATTAATTTATATTGCAACAAACAAGTACAATTGTTCGAAATGATTGCTAAGAAACAATCATCAGTGCTATTAATTACAGAACTTAAACATCACTATCAAATATTATCTCTTAACTATTAATGTATAGGAAAAATTTAAAAATAACAAGGACCAGTTAATATTATTTCTTAACTAATATATAGAATAAGTGCAATGTACAAAATAAAAAATGTATTATTTTCTTAAGAATCGACTTAAACTTAACTAAATCGGTGAAACTTCCAACACAATTCTCACATCGAAACATATACATATCGAGTGTGAGATTAAACATTTTTAAGTAGTCCGATGAAAGAATATATCCAACAAACAATAAATCTCGTTAAAATAGACTTTAACTTGTGATTCATGTTAAGAAAGAAACTTTAAGTTTAACTCAACTTTACAAAATTAACTTATAAAATAAGATTTATACTTTATATATTATAAGTGACCTTATAAATAAAGCATTAATGGCAGAATATAGAAAACCTGGTCTGCTTCTTTGTGAAAGTTGAGACTGAGAGCCATATGTTGCTGTATAGTTCTCCGATGAAAAAGGTTTAGAAGGAAATAGATGCATGCCTTAACACAGAAACTGCTCTAGATATATATAATATAATGAAGAAGAATGAAAAAAAAACGTGGTCTCGTTAATCACATATATGCATGTGAATCATACTCTGAATAGTTTAATGAAAATTCAACGTCACATGTTTTCTGCTAATTCCACAGGTCCTCACATCTGGTTTAGTCATATATACGCTTCACGTGTATTTAGTGATGTTCATTTATTATCAAAGGAAATAATGGATTGCGTAGACCTTAAGAACATTGTGCAGACAAGTTAGGCAGACAATTAAATTAATTTAGAGCATTGATTTTTATTTGGATACATTCAATCATCCTATATCACTTAGTAATCAAATTTAATGATAATTTAAATTCTTTTCCTTTCCTTGCATACTACCTTACCAAAATACTATATCAAGGCAATGTTGAAAATGAAGTGTCCTCCTTAAGGAAGTATTTCCTAATTTAGTGCATACCAAAACTTGTTTTAATCATACATCATCAATACATTTTGTTTTTTTATCCGCAAAGACTAGAAATGACAACGGAACGAGACGAAGCGGGACTGAGTTTCGCTATCCCATATTCAATATTAGAGAAAAAATCCATTCACATTCCCTTACTTAAATCCAATAGATATCAAATTTGTGTCTCATCTCATTCTACACCGGGTAGCAGGTATAAACTGGTACCCATACATGTATATCTATTTTCTCGCTTTCTTACGGTTTCAATGTTAATTAATTAATAATTATAAAATAATAAAAAATTATGGTAAAAAAATATAATATTATCAAATATTCAATATTAAAGAAATTATAATTGTATACATTTAAAATTAGAATACCAAATAAAATTTTATGAGAACTAAAACATTCATTAAATTTTTAAAATGAAATAAAACGTAATTGATAAAATTTTAAAATATTTAAAAAATATAAAAGAAAAACAAATATTCAAATTAAAAAATATTTTAAATGTGTCCTTACTTAAATTTTTTAATTCTAATGAAATTTCATTTTTATACACTAATAAAAGTTATAATACCTCACTTGATCAAAATCACATAGAGAACAAAGATTAAACTAATAATAATAATAAAATTTTAACATAGATCTTTCATTTTTTGAACTTAAATATATGTTGGATGGTGATAAAAAAAAATATGGCAATTACATTAAATTATTAGATTACAGTAAATAAAATTTATTTATACAATTATAGTGATAAATATATGATAATGAGTTAGAAAATAAAAATAATTATATAAAAAATATCAAAAAAATTATTCTATATGATAAAAATAAATAAAAATAGAAAATATTAAAAAAAATGATCAAATGTGTGTTTTAGAAACACCTTGAGATGAAAAATATCACACAAAGAAAAATAAATATATAATTAAGGGTATGATAAAATGAAAAGTGTATGTATGTATGTATGTATGTATGTATGTATGTATGTAGCCCGCCTTTTTATTTTATTTATTTATTTAATTTATTTATTTATTTTTACTATTTTTTAATTTTTATGATAAAACTTTCAATGTTTAAAAATTGGGAAATTTTAAAAAGTTCACAAAATTAAGTAAAGACTTTAGAGAATTGGATGATAAATTGATAATTCAACATCTTCGTCATGTTCATACTATGAAATACAGAATGTATTCTTTAAGTTTTAGTATTGAAAACCCTCGATCTAGAGTTTTCTGTTTTCTGTTATGGTTTCTGTTAATCGTTGGTTAGGGCTGTTAGTTGTTAGTTAGGGTTTGTTTATCCTCTTTCACTCTCACGGAGACTATATAAATAGATCTCCTTCTGTGTACAAAGATAAGAAGAAGAATACTGAATAATAAAACAAACAGCTTTTGTGCTTACCTTCGAAGCTCTCTTCTCTCCCTGATCTCTCCTCCTTCTTCTTCTTCTCGCGCTTCCTTTCTTCGCTCATGCTCGTTCTCTGAAGCCTTGTCGCCATGACAACTCTCTTTGCATCGAGGGTTCGCGGGTCTGAAACCCTTAATGATAGGTTTGGGCCGCAATATGGTATCAGAGCAGGTTCATAGCCTGCTCTGTTTCCGTTTGCTCACTCTGCATCCTAATTCAGTCAATCTGCAAGACACAAGACCAAATCTTGCAACATGGAAGACAAAATCAACAATCAAGAATTCAAGGAAGAAAAACCAATGCAGCAGATGGAAAGATTGGATCTTAACCAATCTTTGATTCCCACAAGTCCATACTATATTCATCCTGGGGAAAATCCAGGACAGGTCCTCACTACACCTTCTCTAAATGAAACCAATTATAATTCCTGGAGCAAGAATATGAGAAGAGCCCTATTGTCCAAAAATAAATTGAAGTTCGTGGATGGCAGCATCAAGACTCCAGCAAGAGATGATCCTCTATATGAAACTTGGGAGAGAGCCAATGTTATGGTTCTCTCCTGGATTATTAGAACACTCTCACCTCAGATTGCTGAGAGTGTCATTTACATAGAATCTGCAAGGGATTTGTGGAAGGACCTGAAAGAAAGGTTCACTAAGGGTGACTACTTCAGAATTTCTGACCTTCTACAGGAAATACATTCTGCCAAGCAGGGGGAAAGAAACATCACCTAATTCTTTACAGATATAAAAACCGTCTGGGAGGAATTGGAATTCCTACGCCATGTCCCTAATTGCGTTTGCGGTAAATCGTGTGATTGCAACCTTTCCAAGATTTTCATAAAGCAGAGAGAAGTTGAGTATGTGATCTGCTTTCTGAAGGGTCTGAATGACAGCTATAACACAGTGAAGACTCAAATCCTGCTCTTAGATCCTCTTCCCAATATAAACAGAGTCTACTCTCTTATTATGCAGCAAGAAAGACAGAATAATGGTGCTGCCAGCCTAGGAACTGAGGGAAAAGTTCTCTTTAACGCCTCTGAAAGACATGGAAAGTCTCAAGATCAAGGCAATTGGAGAGGTCAAGGAAGAGGCATCATGCCCCGGTCTCAAGGAACGGGAAGAGGAAGAAATCCTAACTATGGCAAACAATGCTCTTATTTCCATAAGATGAACCATATTGTTGAAGAATGTTATTCTAAGCATGGGTACCCACTTGGTACAAACAAAGAAATGATGGCAGCAATAACACTCAAGAAAAGGGCAGTCAGGAAAAGAGGGAACAACAAGTTTGTAATCTCAATATGAAGGAAGACTCTGTTGACAAACAACCAGTGAAAGATGAATCTACCAAAGGATTCACAGCAGAACAAATGCAGAAACTTCTAAGACTCCTTGATGACACTGAAGGGGCTGGACACAACATCAACCAAATACAGAGACGTGATAATGACTCAAACAGGAATTCACAAGGTAACAATCTTTGGATTCTTGATACTGGTGCAACGGATCATGTCACACACAATAAAAATTGCTTCACTACCTTTTTCAGAATAAAACCTGTGAAAATAAAATTGCCCAATAATAATGATGTCATTGCTTATTATGCTGGAACAGTCCAATTCTGTGATAATCTGATTCTTTTTAATGTTCTGTATGTTCCAGAATTTCATTTCAATTTAATTTCAGTTCAAACCTTAATCAAGGATTTGAACTGTAAACTAATTTTTTCTTCTAAGTGCTGCCAGATACAGGACACTATTACATCACAGATGATTGGGCAAGCTAATCTCAGTCAGGGCCTCTACTATCTTGACATTGTTCCTGTCACCAAGTTTACTAATTTCTTTCCTAATATTGTCCTAAACTGCTCTAAAATTGATATAGATACTTGACACTATAGACTTGGACATCCTGCCCGTAGGATTACTGAGCAAATCTGTAAAACTTTTCCTTACATTCAATCTAAAGGTTCTGATGCTTGTGATACCTTCCATCTTTCAAAACAACATAAATTGCCCTTCCATAAAAGTGATATTGTTTCTGATGCTTGTTTTGATCTTATTCATCTTGATATATGGGGTCCTATTTCCATTCCTTCTGTTCATGGTCATAGATATTTCTTAACCGTGGTTGATGATCACTCTAGGCACACATGGATATTTCTTATGAACTCTAAATCTAAAACTAAAAAACTTATCCAGAATTTTATAATCCATGTAAGAATCAGTTTGATAAGACTATTAAATCTTTTAGAACTGATAATGGTCCAGAATTTAATTGTGTTGATATATACAATGCCTATGGGATAAATTATCAGAGGAGTTGTGTTGAAACTCCCCAACAAAATTCTGTTGTGGAGCGAAAACACCAGCGCATCCTCAATATTACTCATTGTCTTTTGTTTCAATCTAATTTGCCTAAAGCCTATTGGTGCTATGCTGTAAATCATGCGGTTCATATCATAAATAGATTGCCCACTACTGTTCTAAATAATGCTTGTACATATCAGATTTTGTATGAAAAGCCTCCCACTTACCTGGATCTTAAAGTTTTTGGAACTCTATGTTTTGCTAGTACTCTTGAATGTAATAGAACCAAGCTTGACCCTAGAGCTAGAAAATGCATGTTTTTAGGTTTTAAAAATGGTAAGGCTATGTTCTTCTTGACACCTCCAGCAGAGAAGTTTTTATATCCAGAAATGTGATATTCTATGAGAATGTTTTTCCTTACAAAATTGTTAATCAGCGCATCCAGTCCACTGAGAGTGAAGAACATGACCTGAGTTTCCTATTTGATGACATTGACAACTGTCCCAAAGATGTCAGAATTGATAATCAGATTTCTCCCAGAACTGACACTGGTGATTCAGAAACAGAATCAGAATCCATTCCAGACACAACTAGTGACGATTCCACTAGCCACTCTGACATTGACCTCCCACACAACAATGATCAAGGATATGAGAATGTGATTCTGAGAAGGTCAGAAAGGCAGAGGAAAACACCTACCTATTTGAAGGATTATAAAAAAATACATAATACTTGTCTTTTTCAATTATACAAGGATTTGAAACGTTAATGCAAGAGTCCATAAAAAAAGTAATTAATATACACAAATGCAAGTTTTTTTTTATGCAGACTTGCAGGCCAGCCCGCATGGACTGTAGACTTATGCGGACCGGACCACTGCAGACCTGTAGGCCCCGCATTTTTTTTTTCGCAAGTTTGTGGACCAAGTCCTAATTGCCACCCCTAGACATATATGTATTCCAATAAAAACATGATTTTTTTAATCCTTCTAAATTGCATCGATTACACAACCTTTTTAAATTTACACAAAATAAATTATCAATGAAAAAAAACACAACCAAATATCACATATAAAAAAAACATAGATCCATCATTATAAAACATTGTATATTAATAAAACATTGTATCTATTTTATTAATTATTTTATTTATTTAATTTAATATAATGATAAAAATATATTTATAGGTATTTAATTGTTATAAGTTACATATTAATTTTAAAGTATATAATAAAATTAATTAATTAAATCTAATAAAAATATTAATATATAATTGATGTCGTCGGAATCGATTAGCTTGCGTTATTTTCAACCTTCTTTGTTTTTACTTGCATATGAAATGAGAAAGTTTAAAAGAAAAAAAATATTTAAGGTAATATATCCATAGAACATAATATATACTATCTTTTACCTTTGGTTTATCACCTTTATCGAACATCTTTACTACTCTTGAACCCTATGCTCACGGTTTTAGTAAACAAGGGAGGGATTGTTAGTCATATATAAACTAATCTATTAATTCTAATGCATTATTAATTCTTTTTTATAAATAATAATAATAATAATAATAATAATAATAATAATAATAATAATAATGAAAAGCCAAATGAAAAAATGCATTCAAATAATCATACAAGCTTTAATATATATATATATATATATATATATATATATATATATATATCTTTTTTTTAGGAGGAGGAGGAACTTTATTGCTAAAATATTTACCTCATATAAATCATTGCCAAAACTTCTTCTTGCCAAGTGGCAGGCAATGCTATAATCTCTATAAAGGCATTGATCAATGTTTTCTACGCTTCCTTTCCTGATCTGAAATGCATCAAATCATTGTTTAAATTAGTGTATATATATATATATATATAATATTTGTTGATTATTAAATTTTGACAACTTTCTCTTACAGAAAAATGATTTTTTGACTACTAAATTTTGACAATTTTCTCTTATAACCTTAATTGTCATCTTCTAAGTAATTTTATATTTATTCTTTTTCTTATTTTCAATATTTCAAAATTTAGTTGTAAAAGAAACTATGTATAATTTTTCCTGATTCACCTCCTAAAAGGACTGTCTTCTTTCACATCTGGTTTGTCAGTGAACTTTTGTAACAATGCAGTGATTGTTGAAACATTTGGAGAATTAACAACTTGTAAAGCATTTTCCAATGACTTTAGCTTCTATTACACAAAAACAACAACGAATTTTGGATTATGTTTCTTAAAAATTACATCATAAATCACAGTGTAACATTATGTTTTGTTTATGGAAGTATTTTGATAGATGAATATAAGTTATACTGTTGAAGGCATAAAGTGTGTGGCTAAACCACATGCTGCTATTTCTGCTCCACCCAAACGTGCTCCACTCAACCCTAGATATTCCCCTGCATATATTACAAATAAATATCAAAACAATAAAGAAAAAAAAAACACAAGTATTGTTACACATCCAAAGAGCTTACCAAATTAGCCAAGAAGTCTAGAAAGGAAATAACCGGCTCCTACATCTGGAAAATATCCTATGTTAGGAATTCAAGTGTGAGTCTAAGTTTCACATTGATCAGAAATGAGAAAGTAGAACACTATATAAGAATAAAGACTCATAAACCTATTGCCTTAAGGTTTTGGGTTGAAAGTGGTGTCAATGTCTTATGTGATTTGGCTCAGATCTCATTTGTGTTTGTATCTCCCCAGTGATACCCCTCCTTGTAAACCTAACATCTTATAGATGCCTCTGGCAAATAGATTTATCTGATAAAACTTCTGGTTTAGTTAGAAACTATTTGGATGATTGAAATAAATTTAGGTTTGGTGTTCTAATCTAATTCTGGGGGAGAACAGCATATGCATACAGTTTTTTCAGTGACAGCCCTGAACCTCATGTGCATGGATATTCCTGCCCCTCCTCCCATCTACTCCATTGATCAGAGAGACCTGAATCCACCAACTTTGAAACAAAACCACTCAAATGGTAACTAAAATATTATGAGATGTGGAAGAATGGATATATGGTTTGAGACTTAACCAACTCACCATAGGCTTTTTATAGGTTGCTATCAAATGATTCAGAGTAAGTTGTTTCTTGTAAAAGCTAGCAGCATAGGTCCTGTGTCCTGGTTTAATTCAGGAGATTGACATATATATGTATTTAAACATTACAAAGGGATTTAGTTTGTCTATAAGAACATAGTTTCAAAAGTAAACATCACTCATTAAATAACATTATAGTTCAACATGAAGGGTTAAGTCGTGGTATTGAGTTTATATTTAATGATATGAGTTATGGTTATTGAGAGATTATGGTTATGTATATATGACATTGGTTTCTGTTAGTGTCTAGTATATATTATGTTAGGTTACCTGATACAAATGCTCACTTATGATCCTTTTTGTGAATCATAATGCTTCTATAGACTGTGACCAAGTGTTTTAGTTGGGTTGTGGCCGGTGATGTTATGATTCTAAGCTAATGCATCAAATCATACAAGGTTTTTTTTTTTGTATAAAGGTTAGAGCACCCCTCAAGTGCTCTGTTGATTTAATTTTATTCTTTGTTGATAAAAAAAAATATGACATTGGTTTATACATATAAGACATTTGACACCAATTTTAACCGAAAATCTTAAGACAATAATATTATTGACCTTTATTCTTATATAGTGTTCGACTTTTTCTATTTTATTCAATGTAGAACTTTGACTTAGACTTGAATTATTCCCGATACATAGATTCGATCTCTCTTCCTGCTAACAATTTTGACAAAATAAAATTGATTTGATAAATTTAGAAAGAAAGGTGTGAGATGCTATGGTTCAACTCTCTCACTAAAAAAAACTAACAACAAACATTTGTCACTAAAAAAAATTGCTGAGTAACTGAATATTTCTCATAAATTTCTTGGATGTTCTAGACAAGTTTGACTTGCAATTGAACATGTAATTGCTGATTCTATGTCACCACTAGCACAAAAAGCTTTTGGTCAAACGTAGATTCAAAAGACATAAATTTACGTATTGTAAAATACCAAATGTAAAGTTACGTCTGATGCAAAGTTGATTAACGTAAAAGTACATGTGGTATCAAGGAGTCAAATGTAAATTTTGGTTTGTATTTTCCATATTTTAGCACCAAAATTTACGTCAGTTAATGTATAGCCAGACGAATTTACGTCAGTTAATCATTCATAGTCAAATATAAATTTAACAGTTTTTTTTATATCTTGTTCTTTGTTGGTTTTAACGTAACACCAACACTTGAAAACCAAAAAACAAATCAAGAACACCATAGTGTTAGAAATATTTTAATATAATTTAAAAAATAAATAATTAAAATAAAAATTCTACTGTTGCTCATGTTTTTATAGACCTTTAATTTATGGATTAATGGTATTTATGGCTAACGGCTATATTTTTATTACTATTTACTTCTTTGTCTCCCTTTACTACCTATAAATACCACCTAGGTGCATGGGGAAAGAGACAATAACAGAAACAATAGACACTAGAGTTCTCTAAAAAGTGTTCTTCATTTCTATATAATCTTTAAGACAGTGGTGTTCATAAGGTTTGGAGATCCTTTACTGCACTCGATCGATTATAATTGTTGATCTCTTATTAATATTTATTGATTTATATATATATATATATATATATATATATATATATTTTATTGTTTTTATTGCCTTAATAATTATTATTATTATTAGTATTATTTGAGTAATCATTTTCTAACATATAGTTCATTTACGTAGTTCATACAAAATATAACACAGTCAAAAGTGCATAATACAAAGGATAACAAAATGAAAAGAAAAAACTACACAAAATCTAATCTTCAAGTAAATGTTTGAAGAGATAAGTTGATCACTCTCTTCTTATTTTTGACATGTCATCTTTTGACAATGAGGACGCATATTGTAGTCCTAAAATAGTAATACAATGTTAGCATGTGTAAAGTTTCACAAAAATATACAATTCATGAACAAGTTATAAGTTTTTACATACTTTTGTCCAATCACCAACGATTCATGTCTTAATTATAGTTTTAATCCAATGCATCTCATAATATCTACATCCAAAAGAACTATTCAACCTATTACACTAAAATAAAGGGAAAATTTAAGTTCACATATAACTTCTATACAAAATAATTAAATTATAGGAGTGATTCCTAACCTTTCAAAGTTATAAATTGAACATTTTTTTTATCTCCTATGTAGTAATTGGTTTGATGGTGCCACAACTCTAGTTAAATTGAAAAGATGTTAGTCATAATTGTTATATACTAATTGGATGTTATGTAACATTACCTTTGTAGAAAGTCCTTCGTGTGGAGTTGGGTTTCTTATGAATGAAACAAAACCAAACAATTAGGTAATAATGAGTAATCATAATTATTAATTTTCAATAAGACCTACAATGAAGGAACAATTGTTAGTTCAATAATTACCATAACTTAAAAAGAAAAACTCAGTAAATAAGACTAACCCTTCAATGTAAGGACCCAAATAAATACACCTCCCTGAGATGATAATCTAATCTGTCATATATTTTGTGCTAAAAAATCTATACACCAATGAATTAAAATGTTAACTCCCACAATCAATCAAGGAATAAAATTATTTTGACCTTAGTATTATTTACTTTTAATTAAGAGAATTCTCTACCTCTTTTATTTTCGATTTGAGCACTATTAACTTTTTACTTTTTTCTGGATCATTATGTAAATGGAATTAGAGTGTTAACCATATGTTGTATTCTTATGAGTTTTCACATGTTAACATGCTACTTTTTATTGAATATTTAATAAACCATCCGAATAAAATGCACTTTTGGCAACATTGTCATGTCCCTATTGTTAAAAGGGTAGGAAGGTACGGTAGTTTGTTCGTTTTTCTATTGATCAATCTGAACATATAGAAATAATATTATTTTTTATATATGAGGAGGAAATTGAATAGTGAAAGAAGGAAAGAGTGAAGATAAGGAGGCCAAGAGATATAAAAAAATGAATGGTAATGGTTTGTTGCAAAACCATGACAATGACTATGTAAGGTAGATATTTAAAAAAAAAAATCGTTTTACAATATTCAGAACAAATATATATATATATATATATATATATATATATATATATATATATATTTTTTTTTACTTTTATATATTTATATATTT
>Ga0214542_1010470_pt1 | contig 13522 bp, 14 predicted proteins | sample CNSS1metaG_FD_160096 | JGI IMG/M metagenome (GOLD analysis project Ga0214542, IMG submission 160096) | Root nodule microbial communities from cowpea collected in UCLA plant growth center, Los Angeles, California, USA - CNSS1 | ecosystem: Host-associated > Plants > Roots > Nodule | place: USA...
GTGCTATTAAATACTTAAATTGAGAGTATTAAACATTTTCATGTGAAAGAAAAATATACATTAAATAAAAATATTAAAAAATAATAGAAATATTCAAATGTGAGACATAAAATTTTTTAATTAACATGCATATTTTGAACATAATTACATAAAGATTATGATAAGATGAAAAATATAATTGAAATGCAAATGAGTTTCATGACAACCCAAATAATTAGAATAAATAAAAAATAATATATATATATATATATATGGTTATTTAATTAATTAGGAATATTTTAATAATTTAAACGGGGACGGGTAATATGGCGGGGATATGTACATCCCCATACCCATCCCCATACCCAATTGAAAAAGTCGGGGATTCCCCATACCCAGTCAATGCGGGGATTCCCCGTCAAAACGAAGATGGGTTCGGGCAATACCCACGGGGACGGGTTTATTTGCCATCTCTAAATTCAAGTGGATTAGAATGTGAAGTTTATCTTGTTCACTTTAAGGGGATTAACGGTGAAAGTGAGTAGATTCAGAGTAAAGTTTGTCGACGATTGTGAGTGATTTGATGGATGTGATATATTATAAATTATATTTAAATCATTAAAAAACAAGATTAAGAAATTGCAGTTTATTTTAAAAATAATTAAAAATTATCATTATATAAGTTTGATTTATCGTAGAAAAAATATGAAAATGTATAAATGAAAGTAACATATTTTAATAAAAAAATAATTAAAAGTCATGTAATAAACAATTTATAATTAAAAATTACTTTTTAAACCTTATTTTATAATAATTTTTAAATTTTCGTTATTTTTAGATGGTTTTCATAATTATGCTAAAAAATAAATTGCGTACATAATTTTAATCTTGATATCTCCCACAAACCATTACATAACAGACATTATTGAAAACAAGAGGAATTTCGCTCTTCCTACCCTCTCTCTCCCTCATCGTTGATTGGAAGGAGAGGGATAAGATGAATTCAAGTGGATTAGAGTGTGAAGCTTGTGTTGTTCACTTTAAGGTGATTAAAGGTGAAAGTGAGTGGATTTAGAGTAAAGTTTGTTGAAGTTTGTGAGTGATTTGATGGAAGTGATAGATTAAAAATTATATTTAAATCATAAAAAACAAGATTACCAAATTATACTTTATTTTAAAAATAATTAAAAATTATCATTATATAAGTTTGATTTATTGTAGAAAAAATATGAAAATGTATAAATGAAAGTAACATATTTTAATAAAATAATATTTAAAAGAAAATGTAATAAAAAAAATTAATTAAAAATTACATTTTAAACCTTATTTAATAACAATTTTCAAATTTTCGATATTTATTATTTTTGTAAAAATAATTTGAAAAGTCATATTTTTACATTGTTTCATAATTAAGCTAAAAAATAAATTGCGGAGATAATTGGAAGCTTGATATCACCCTCAAACCTAGACATAACAAAGATCATTTAAAAATAGAAGATTTTCCCTCTTCCTTCTCCTCTCTCTCCCTCAAGGTTGATCAGATGGAGAGGGAGAGGATGACATCAAGTGGACTATAATGTGAAGTCCGTGTTGTTCAGTTTAAGTGCATTAAACATGAAAGTGGGTGGATTTAGAGTAAAGTTTGTTGAAGTTTGTGAGTGATTTGATGGATGTGATAGATTAAAAATTATATTTAAATCATAAAAAAACAAGATTACCAAATTGTACTTTATTTGAAAAATAATTAAAAATTATCATTATATAAGTTTGAAATATCGTAGAAAAAATATGAAAATGTATAAATGAAAGTAACATATTTTAATAAAAAAAAATATAAAAGATAATGTAATTAAAAATTTTATAGTTAAATATTACTTTTAAACCTTATTTCATAACAATTTTGAAATTTTCGTTATTAATTATTTCTGTAAAAATAATTTGAAAAGTCATATTTTTACATCATTTTCATAATTAACCTAAAAAATAAATTTCAGACATATATGTAATCCTGATATCACCCTCAAACAAAGACATAACATAGATGTTTTAAAAAGATAACAATGATATCAAGTCGATTACAGTGTCAAGTTTGTGTTGTTCACTTTAAATGGACTAAAGGTGAAAGTGGGTGGATTAAGACTAAAGTTTGTTAAAGTTTGTGAGTGATTTGATGGATGTGATAGATTAAAAATTATATTTAAATCAAACAAAAACAAGATTACCAAATTGTACTTTATTTTAAAAATAATTTAAAATTATCATTATATAAGTTTGATTTATTGTAGAAAAAAATATGAAAATGCATAAATGAAAGTAACATATTGTAATAAAAAAATATTTAAAAGATAATGTAATAAAATATTTTATAATTAAAAATAACTTTTTAAACCTTATTTAATAACAATTTTCAAATTTTCGTTTTTAATTATTTTTGTAAAAATAATTTGAAAAGTTATATTTTTACATCATTTTCATAATAAAGTTGAAAAATAAATTGCGGACATAATTGTAATCTTGATATCACCCTTAAAACCAAGACATAAAGGAGATGATATAGAAATAGAAGAAATTCCCTCTTCCTTTCCCTCTCTCCCTCAAGGTTGATCGGATGAAGAGGGAGAGGATGACATCATGTCGATTACAGTGTCAAGTTTGTGTTGTTCACTTTAAGTGGATTAAAGGTGAAAGTGGGTGGATTAATAGTAAAGTTTGTTAAAGTTTGTGAGTGATTTGATGGATGTGATAGATTTAAAATTATATTTAAATCAAACAAAAACAAGATTACCAAATTGTACTTTACTTTAAAAATAATTAAAAATTATCATTATATAAGTTGGTTTATCGTATAAAAAATATGAAAATGTATAAATGAAAGTAAAATATTTTAATAAAAAATATTTAAAAGATAATGTTATAAAAAATTTAATAATTAAAAATTACTTTTTAAACCTTATTTTATAACAATTTTCAAATTTTTGTTATTTTTACATCGTTTTCATAATTATGCTAAAAAGTAAATTGCGAATATAATTGTAATTTTGATATCACCCTCTAACCATTGCATAACACACATGATTGAAAAATAGTGGAATTCCCCTCTTCCTTCCCCTCTCTCTCCCTCATCGTTGATTAGAGGGAGAGAGAAAGAATGAATTCAAGTGGATTAGAGTGTGAAACTTATCTTGTTTACTTTAAGTGGATTTAGAGTAAAGTTTCTTGATGTTTGTCAGTGATTGGATAGATGTAATAGATTAAAAATTATATTTAAATCATAAAAATAGGATTACCAAATTGTACTTTATTTTAAAAATAATTAAAAATTATCTTGATATAAGTTTGATTTATCGTAGAAAAAATATGAAAATGTACAAATGAAAGTAACATATTTTAATAAAAAAAATATTTAAAAGATAATGTAATAAAAAATGTTTTATTTAAAAATTACTTTTTAAACATTAGTTTATAACAATTTTCAAATTTTCGTTATTTTTATATCCTTTTCATAATTATGCTAAAAAATAAATTGCGAACATAATTGTAATCTTCATATTACCCCCAAACCGTTGCATAACAGACATAATTGAAAATTAGAGGAATTTTCCTCGTCTTTCCCCTCTCCCTCCTTCATCGTTGATTCGAGGGAGAGGGATAGGATGGATTCAAGTGGATTAGAGTAGTTACCGTATCTTGTTCACTTTAAGGGGATTAAAGGTGAATGTGAGTGGATTTAGAGTAAAGTTTGTTGATGTTTGTGAGTGATTTGATGGATGTGATAGATTAAAAATTATATTTAAATTATAAAAAAACAAGATTACAAAATTGTACTTTATTTTAAAAATAATTAAATATTATCGTTGTATAAGTTTGATTTATGGTAGAAAAAATATGAAAATGTATAAATTAAAGTAACATATTTTAATAAAAAAATATTTAAAAGATAATGTAATAAAAAAATTTATAATTAAAAATTACTTTTTAAACCCTATTTTATAACAATTTTCCTATTTTCGTTATTAATTATTTTTGAAAAATAATTTAAAAAGTCATATTTTTACATCATTTTCATAATTAAGCTAAAAAATAAATTGCGGACATAATTGTAATCTTGATATCACCCTCAAACCAAGACTTAACAGAGATAATTAAAAAATAGAAGAATTTCCCTCTTCCTTCCCCTCTCTCCTTCAAGGTTGATAGGATGAAGAGGGAGAGGATGACATCAAGTGGATTACAGTATGAAGTTTGTGTTGTTCACTTAAAATGGATTAAGGGTTAAAGTGGGTGGATTAAGAGTAAAGTTTGTTAAAGTTTGTAAGTGATTTGAGGGATGTGATAGATTAAAAGTTATATTTAAATCAAAGTAAAGCAAGATTACCAAATTGTACTTTATTTTAAAAATAATTAAAAATTATCATTATATAAGTTTGATTTATCGTAGAAAAAATATGAAAATGTATAAATGAATGTAACATATTTTAATAAAAAAATATTTAAAAGATAATGTAATAAAAAAATTTATAATTAAAAATTACTTTTTAAACCTTATTTTATAATGATTTTTAAATTTTCGTTATTTTTACATCGTTATCATAATTATGCTAAAAAGTAATTGTAATCTTGATATCACCCTCAAACCATTGCATAACAAACATGATTGAAAAATAGAGGAATTTCCCTCTTCATTCCCCTCTCTCTCCCTCATCGTTCATGGGAGGGAGAGAGATATGATGAATTCAAGTGGATTAGAGTGTGAAGCTTATCTTGTTCACTTTAAGGGGATTGTACCACACCTAGTCGGCCTAAGCCGAATATTAGCAATTACCATATACATGCTAAGGTACTCGGACTAAACCACTAAGAAGCGACATTGATAAAACAAGCCAAAAACAACAATAATGGCCTAAGTCGTTAAATGGTAACCAGCCTAGGACGACAACTCCACAAAAATAACCAAGGACTTGGTAAAAAACAGAACGTTTCAACAAGATTCAACAGCCCACAATAATCGAACTAAGGGCCTGGGCTAGGGCCTAGGCCCACCTACGGCCCAAGCAAGGGCCAGCCCATGACGTGGCCAAATATAATTAATAATCTATAAATACGCATGGACCCCACGAATTAAAGGTACGCATTCATTACTTCCCTAATCACCAGATTTGACTTTTTGAGAGATTTCGCTGACTTGAGCTTCGGAGTCTCTTCTGCAGGTAACCCCTCCCGGGTCCAAACCGACCACTCCGAGATACCCCTAAACGATACATATCAACCGGGAAGAGGCCCACTGAGGAGATGGCAGACCAAGGTAAGGTAATACTTGTGTCTAACAGATCTTGTTTGTTCTCTGCAAGAACAATTGGCGCCCACCGTGGGGCACGAGATAGTACTTTACCACCCGCTTTCTCCGAAAATGGTTTCTACCTGCAACAGAGCAGGAGTTAACAAGCAAGTTGAACCTGGCCCCTCAGGACCTACTAACATCACCCCGGATCTGGCCGCCATCCTAGACGGTCAAGCCAAGATGCAACAGGAGCTGGCTGACTTGAAGAAGCGCAATGCTGATGAGATGGAAGCACTGCGACAGGAAAATTCTCGCCTAAGGCAAAAGATCGAAGCCGATCCCACTCAAAAGGGAAAGGCCAAGGAAACATCTAATGCCGCAGGGTCCCTAACTTTCCAACCTACTGAAGAGGAAAACGAGTACAATCCTACCCTGCACACCTTCACCACTACCCAACAAAATCCCATCCTCTCAGCCCATCCTACTCATTTCCACTCCACCCTCCCAGGAAACACTACGGCTCCCACCCCCGCCGCCACCCTCCCCACCACTCATGTCCCACCCTTCAACATGCCCGCCACCCTACACACCACTCATATCCCACCCTACAACCCTCACAACCTCCCTACTACCCATATCCCTCCTCACAACTTCACCTCCACCTTTCCTACCCTCGTCCACCATCCCATCCCTCCTCACTCGCTCCCATCTCACCAACTCAGGCGCCGTCACCCTTTCACCGACTTTATCGTCAACACCCCCCTACCCACCCAGTGGGAACCCTTCACGTTGGAGCGTTACACTGGTGAAATCGACTCTGATGAACACCTCAAGGTCTACATCACTCACGTCGCCCTCTACACTTCCCATGATGTCATTTTTTGCAAAGCCTTTCCTACCACCCTCAAAGGCACTGCCCTTGAATGGTTTACCACCCTCTCGCCATACTCTATCAACAGTTTTGATAACCTCTCCCACATGTTTACCACTCACTTCGCTGGCAGCCGCTCGCATCAAACTACTACAATATCACTCATCGACGTTAGACAAGAACAAGGCGAGACGCTTCGGGAATTTATTGATCGATTCAGTAAGGCTGCCCTCCGCACCCCACACCTCAACCAAGAAATGATACTCCAGTGCATGGCCCTTACTCTTCAACTCGGCCCCTTCGCCAACAACGTCTACCTACACCCACCTGCATCCATGCATGAGTTGAAGCTGTGAGCCACTGATTACGTCCGTATGGAGGAAATGCAAACTCTCCATACAAAATTTTGCAATGATTAAGTACCCTCTACCGCCAACCTCACCCCGCAACCTCCCCGCCCTGATTCGAGACCTCGAGAACCCCGACAGCCCCGCTTCACCAGATACGCCCATCTAAATGTTCCCAAATCCTGCCTCCTTGAGGAGGCTTTACAGGTTGACCTCATCCCACCACCACGCAAGACGAACACCCTCCCAATGCGGACATGACTAAATACTGCCGCTATCACCGAAACCACAACCATACCACAGAGGACTGTAAAGCACTCGAGGATTAAATTGAAGAACTGGACCGTGCTGGCCATTTCCGCCGTTTTGTCCGCAGAGAAGACCACTCCTCCCGATCCCATCATCCTCCTCGTCCTGGCCACCGATGCCCTCCCCGCGACTCTCGCCACGATAAACGCCCCAACCAACCCGCAAACCATGACCCCCAACCGGCTCGCACCAACGTCACCCCTGCCAACCCTCCCCTACGCGGCACTGTCAACACCATCTCCGATGGTTTTGCTAGTGGAAGATCTAGCTCATCCGCCAGAAAGAAACACCTCTACCATATCCAATCCATCAACCACATCACCCATTCTCATCACAGACGTTGCATGCCCCTCATAACCTTCACGGGTGACGATTTTCAAGGCCTTAATCACCAGCAAGATGACCCTATGATCATCACCATTGAAATAGAAAATTACGTAGTCAAGAAAGTCCTCGTCGACAAAGGCAGCTCCGTCGACATCCTCTATTGGGCTACGTACCAGAAACTTCAACTCCTAGACACCGCCATGGTCCCATATGATGAACCGATTTATGGCTTTTCTGGGGAACAAGTTTCCACCCGCGACTACATTGACCTCCATAACGTCTTCCGCGATGGCGCCCAAACAAAGACAATTCCTATCCGCTTTCTCATCATCGACGCACCTACATCTTATAATGTCCTCCTCGGCCGCCCTTCACTCAACACCCTTGGCGCTGTCGTCTCCACACCTTATTCTGGCCATGAAGTTCCCCTCCCTATCTGCAGACATCCTCACCATTCATGGCAACCAACGCCTTGCACGCAAATGCTATATGGCCAGCCTACGCCCACAGCTCCCCATCCTGCAAACCAATCACATTGAGCGGCCACCCGGCTCTGAGATCGCTTTGTCTTGTGACGATCTAGACCCAGAGTGGGCCAGGATATCTGCCTTGAACCTGTTGAAGAAACCACCCCCTTGGAGCACCCAAATGGCTACATCATCAAACTTGGTACTGTGCTAGAATCTAAACAGCGTGACATCATAACACCCACCCTAGTCGGCAACACGGACCTCTTTGCTTGGTCAGCTGCTGACTTACCTAGAGTTGACCCTCAAGTGGTATCTCACAAATTATCCATTTACAAGGAGGCCCGATATGTCTCCCAGAAAAAATGCAAACTTGGCAAGGAACAACGCTTAGCGGCCAAGGCCGAGGCCGATAAGTTACTGAGCGCGGGGTTCATCGAAGAAGCTCACTATACCACTTGGCTCTCTAATGTGGTCCTGGTTAAGAAGGCCAACGGCAAGTGGCAAATGTGTGTTGATTACACGGATCTTAACAAAGCCTGTCCCAGAGATGCCTACCCCTTACCCAATATTGACCGACTTGTTGACGGTGCAGCCGGTAACAAGGTCCTCAGTTTTCTTGATGCATACTCCGATTATAACCAAATCACCATGGCTGCATCCGACATGAACAAAACCGCCTTCATCATAGACGATGCCAATTACTTCTACAAGGTCATGCCATTTGGCCTTAAAAATGCTGGAGCAACCTACCAACAATTGATGGACAAAGTCTTCAGTCATTTAATGGGCAAATGTGTCGAAGTATACGTTGATGACATGGTTGTCAAATCCCCAAGCCATCACCAGCACGCTCAGGACCTATCAACAGTTTTTTCCACACTACGACAGTACGACCTCCTCCTCAACCCCGACAAGTGCATATTAGGCGTCGACCGCGATAAATTTCTTGGATTCATGCTCACCAAGCGCGATATAGAGGCTAATCCTTAAAAATGCAATGCGATCATTGAAATGCGAAGCCCTACCAGCGTCAAAGAGGTACAACGCCTCATAGGCCGCCTCACAGCCATTTCCACTTACTTCCCAAACTAGCCGAACAAACCTAACCCATCATACAACTGCTCAAAATATTCGCCAAGTTCACGTGGAATGATGATTGTGAACAAATATTCCAAAAGCTTAAAAGCACCCTCATCTCACCACCTATCCTCCGTAAACTGAATACTCATCAACCCTTATTGGTCTATATCACCGCCACAGGTCACACCGTCAGCGCCGCGCTGGTCGAAGATGTCGGCGACACCCAACATCCTGTTTACTTTGTCAGCAGAATCCTGCAAGACCCCAAAACCAGATACCAGATGGTGGAAAAGTTGACCCTATCCCTGGTACACGCAGCCCGCCGCCTACGCCTATACTTCCAAAATCATAACATCATCGTCAAAACCGACTACCCAACTAAGAAGATATTACAGAAACCAGACCTTGTGGGGCAGATGTCGTCTTGGGTCGTTGAGTTATCTGAATTCAACATCCGCTACGAACCTCACGGCCCCATCAAAACTCAATGCCTTCTAAACTTTGTCAACGATCTCCAACAAACTCCTAAAGAAGACCAATGGACACTTTATGTAGATGGTTCGTCAAACCCGAAGGGAGCAGGTGTTGGCATCGTGCTAGAAGGCCCCAACAACATCCTCATCGAAAAATCCCTACACTTCGCCTTCAAGACATCTAACAACCAAGCCGAATACAAAGCCATCATCGCTGGCTTATCCCTAGCCCGCGAGGTTGGTGTTAAGTCGCTAACATGTAAAACCGATTCCAAGCTTACTGTAGGCCATTTAAATGACGAGTTCCAGATCAAAGACTCTACCCTCCTACAATATCACCATCTGGTCCAGAAAGTCGTCCAGTCCGCCTTCGAACAAGTCCGCATCCAACACATTCCCAGATCCAAAAACGTTAGAGCCGACATATTATCCAAACTAGCCAGCACCAAGTTAAAAAGCCGCCACCGATCCCTATTGCAGCAAACATTGTCCGCCCCTTCCCTCATAAGTACTTGGTATAACCTAACCCAACACCAAGCCGACAATTGGACAACTCCTTACATCCAGTACCTCCAAACTAGTAACTCTCCACCTAATGCCGACAAAATTTGGATAACTAAAGCCGCTAGGTACACGATGATAGGCGATGAACTTTACAAACGCGGATACGGTCAGCCACTTCTCAAATGCGTAACGGTAGAACAAGCTCAATACATAATTAAAGAATTACATGAGGGCATATGCGACGATCATTTCGACGCACGCACCATGACTACCCGAATCTTTCGCGCTGGTTACTTTTGGCCAACCATGGAGGCCGATTGCCAAGACTTCATCAAAAAATGCATACCATGCCAGAAGCATGGCAACCTTATCCACCAAAAACAAGAGCAGCTTCACTCTATACAATCCTCGTGGCCCTTCGCAAAGTGGGGAATGGACATCCTTGGCCCCTTCTCCCCCAGCAAAGGCCAAGTAAAGTTCTTGATAGTAGTCGTCGACTACTTCACCAAATGGATAGAGGCCAAACCACTAGCCACCATTACAGCCTAACAAGTACAACAATTTGTTTCGAAGGATATTATATGCCGATATGGCATCCGACATACAATCATAACCGACAATGGCCGATAGTTTATAGACAAAGAACTCGCTAAATTCTATACCGACCTAGGCATTAAACATGTAACCAGCTTCGTCGAACACCCACAGACCAATGGACAGGCCGAGACAACAAACAAAGTTATACTAGTAGAACTACGTAAGCGGTTGGACAGTGCCAATGGCCAGAAGAATTAGTGGAAGTGCTATGGGCCTATAGGTGTACCCCTCAATAAGCAACAAATGAATCTCCATTCAGCCTAGTGTACGGCGCAGACGCCATGATACCCGTTGAAATGGGAGAACCATCTCTGTGCCGAGAACTATATGACCCCCACCAAAATCATTAAAACATGAGCACCCACCTCAACCTCTTGCCCGTGTTAAGAGGAAAAGCCCAAATACGTAACTTAGCCGCCAAACAGCGAGCGGCTAGAAAGTACAATACGAACCTTCACCCGAGATCGTTCGCAAAGGGAGACTTAGTTTGGAGAATGGCCAGCAGTGCAAGAAAGAAGGATGGCAAGTTCTCCGCCAATTGGGACGGTACTTACCGAATACGTGAAGACGCTAGAGGAGGAACGTATAGGCTTGAACAATTATCAGGGGAAGACATACCCAATACATTGAATGTATCCCATCTCAAGTTTTACTTTAGTTAAAGACATGCTTTGTACCAAATACTTGTAACCCTGGATGTACTCTTTTTCCTCACCTGGTCTTTTTTCCCTAAGGAGGGTTTTGGCCAGGGAGGTTTTAACGAGGCATCCCAAATTTCATCAATAAACAAAGGGTTCTGAACCTCACGACTACTCCTCACTTCGCTTCTCACACGCTTTTAAGTTCCCCACCCTTACCACAAGTAAGCGGCCTGGGTCGAGCACCCTTAACTTAATGTTAATTTGTTTAAGTTCCCCACCCTTACCACAAGTAAGCGGCCTGGGTCGGACACCCTTAACTTAATGTTAATTCGTTTAAGTTCCCCACCGTTACCACAAGTAAGCGGTCTGAGTCGAACACCCTTAACTTAATGTTAATTCGTTTAAGTTCCCCACCCTTACCACAAGTAAGTGGCCTAGGTCGAATACCCTCAATGAAAAATCACATTCGCCAAACATCACATACATCAAACATCCACTAATAATTATACCATACCACTAACGCACCACTATCACACAAGTTATCGACATCAAACAAACAACATAGCATACACAAAGCATTCATCATATTAAAAGTAAAGTAAAATAGTGTACGAATTATTACAAACTTAGAATTCATTGTCAATTTAACATCATAAAATATAAATGTCCTAAGCCGCCTTGTTGTCATCACCCTCCGCGGTATCTCCCGCATTCCCGTCCTCCTCCGCTGCTCCCTTCTCTGCCTCCTCCTCGGGGCTGCTCTCGACCTCATTAACAAGCTGGTCGTCCACCACATCCTTGTTCACGTCAAATCTTGGATCGATCGCATCAATATCTTGGCAAAAGAAGGCCGCTTGCCTCACCCCTTTCTGGAACCCATTGATGTGCTCTTGAATAATACAACCTTTCAAGTCTTCGAGCTCCACCTCCACGCCTTCATATTTTTCCTTCAATTCATCATAATCTGCCTCAAGGTCCGCTATCCTGCCGTTAAGTTTAGTCTCTGAATCCAGACAGCGAACCTTCCAGGTTCCCAACCTCTTCTTTTCTTCCTTCCACCCTTCCCTCTCCTTTTTTCCACGCAGCCCTTTCCTTCGCGAACTTGTCAACTTTTTCCTACAACTCCTCTACCTTTTCCCGGTTCCCCTCCGTCACCTCCCGGTGATATAACGAACCAACCCGGCTACTCAAAATTAGCGCCTCGCTCCCAAACTCCACCATCGTCCTCACAAAGTGGTCCGACTCCATGTTGTCGATAGAATGAATCACTATCTCCGGCAGATTAATCGCGATGTCCTTCCTAACGGTCGTCTCTGGCAACTCTATCAGACCAGCTTCTGGTCCTTTAGCACCACTAGACGACCCTTGCCCTAGCAAGGCTGCCCTTACCTTCTTCATATCCTTACCCTTACCAGGCCTAGCCGGTAACTCGGCCTTCCTCTTGCTGCCCCCATGAACGTGCACCTTAACCAACGACTCTTGTAATTTTGGGACCTTAGTATTCCTAGCTGCTTTCGCCTTCACGACCTTTTCCTTCCTCAGTGCTTGAAAAAGGGTCAAGTTCTTGTTTCCAGCTTGAGCCATATGTCCTGCACAAATACACCAAATTTCGGTTAGTTTAACTTAGAAACATCAAGACAGTTTAAGTCATAAATAGATACCTTCAATATCAATAATCAGATGAACCGAATTATAAACCCTAACTAAGCCCTTAGTGGGCAGCTTATTAATAAACTTCATCAGCACCTCCACCACCTCCCTATCCGTCGTCGATAACTCATCGGTTTTCATATCCTTATACCGAGAAGGGCTACCCATCCAACTAAAAGGGAATTTTGTACTCCCATCTGATTAAGAAAATGCGACTTGCCTCCCTCCTTCACCCCAACCTTGAAATAGCCATCCTTGAAGTGCTTGAATGACTGTGAAAACGCGTCTAGTCTGCTAATGACGAAGTACCCCCATGGTAAAGTCATCTAGCGGCAACCTCACATGTAATTGAGAGAAATGACACATATACATGTAAAAGAATTTTTCGACAGCTCCTTCTTGGCCGTGATAGACGCGCTCAATAGCGCTCACCCGTTCCAATGACACGATACCACGGTCCACGCCTTTCGCGATAACGGGGGTACAGTTCAACCAAGAATTCAACAAACGAGACAACCGGAACAATGACGACTGGTTACAAACATCAGCCGCTACCCAGTCATAACCGGCCTTAGCCGGCCAATTACTCTCTGCTATTTCTTCGGGAGGATCTTCCCTCACCTCGGTCACTGTCTCCATCGGGATCCTCCCCACCACAGCCACCGGACTACTACTCTCCTCCTCAAAATGCCTACCTACACTCCCCCTAGATTTGATGAAGGATTGACCCCAACCAAGGATGGAGGCACATGCTTAAGAAGACTAAGCATGTTTAAAAAGGAAGTTCACTAATCCTTTATCCCTTTCATTTGTGTTTGTTATTTTTGATTCCCTAAGTTGACTTAGTTTAATTAACTTTAGTTGACTTCTTGACCTTTGACTAGGTTTGACATGTTGACTATAGTTGACTTGACTTAAGCCAACATGCTAATCTATGTTTATTTGCTTTGTAGGTTAATTAGGAGTAAGAAAGCAATGCTAGGTGGCGCATGGTGA
>Ga0214542_1010471_pt1 | contig 13521 bp, 10 predicted proteins | sample CNSS1metaG_FD_160096 | JGI IMG/M metagenome (GOLD analysis project Ga0214542, IMG submission 160096) | Root nodule microbial communities from cowpea collected in UCLA plant growth center, Los Angeles, California, USA - CNSS1 | ecosystem: Host-associated > Plants > Roots > Nodule | place: USA...
TAAATAAAAAAAAAAAAAAAGCCCATATGGCCTCGGGTGCAACAAAAACCGAGGCCAAAAGGGTATCGAATTTGTTTTTTTTTAAAAAAAAGGCCCATATGGCCTCGGGTGCAGTCAAAACCGAGGCAAAAGGCAGGGTCTATGGCCTCGGGTGCAGTGAAAATCGAGGCAGAAGGGCCCTCTATGGCTTCGGTTCTTAACCGAGGCCAAAAGCCCCAATATGCTTCGGTTCCCGAACCGGTGCAAAATATTAAAAACAACCGCTGCCAAAGGCCCTTACTACATTGGTGCAATAATGATGATTGAATGTTAGTTTACCTCTTTATTAAGAAAAAGGAAAAAAGTAACATTACCTATTATTCTTATTATCCCATGACATATTGTTCTATCCAATGGTTAGTTATTAAAAGGAAACTATAGGAAGAAAAAAAAATCTATTAGTGTACTTCCTTCAAATGATGTCGGACTAATGTGTTCAACAAATAATTAAAATCAATCATAAAATTATGTTAAGGGCTTTGCAATTAGTATAAATTTGTTTATTGACAAAATCCACTAGTCATAAATTTTCACAAAATCATACATTAATAAGAAACAAACACTAACATACCATATCACTTTAAAAATCTAGTAAAATGATATCAACGATGAGAAATTAAAAAATGTTAAATACTTAGACAAAATGCAATTTTAACATTATAATAATCAAGAAATCATCAGAAAACTATCTACAAAAATTAAAATATTGCTATATATTGAAATTATTAAATTAAAATGTATTTGGATATCACGTAATATAATACCTTTTGTAAATCACAAACCATTAACAAGCCTTCTTGACATATATACATGGCAATGTATCTGTGCAACAATTAGATGAGAATTGACTGTAAGTTGGAAAAGACAAAGAATTATGGTTTCTTTCATTCCAATTTTTGATCAGCAGCATAAAGGGCCTTGATTTCCTCCACATCCTCATAGCTACCAAGGAATATGGGAGATCTCTCGTGCAACTTTGTCGGAACCAAATCAAGTGCCTGTTCATATACATATACATACGTATATATCAATTTCACTCTCTCAATTATCAGATAAGAGAAAACAAGACACAATTTATGGTGCACAACTTCATCAAGGTGAAGGACTACCGATACACTCCGCCGTGATAGATATATATATATATATTGTCTGTTGAAATAGATATTAATAGATGGTCCGATAGCGGGTAAAATAATAAATTCAACAAAACATCAAATTTTACTAAAATAAACTCTAATATCATGTTTATTAGAAAATGGACTTTAAAATTAGCTCAATCTTATAAATTAGTTTCTAAAATGAGTTTTACATTTATTTATATAATATAAATTGGTTTTATTTGAAACTTTGTGATAATGCAATGGCACACCGAGTGCCTGCTCCTTCAACCAACACAGGAAGAAAACGATAGGACAGAACTTAAAAACTGTTTTTGGTAAATTACCCTTTCCTTGCCGGTGAAAGCCTGTCCTCCTGCTTGCTCCATCAAGAATGACATTGGGAAGACTTCGTAGAGAACACTGCACCAATCAAAGAAAATTTTTGCAATCATTTCTTCAGTTAAACCATAAACAGTGTAGGAATATTGCATATGCTACTCAGGAAATAAGGTAGTGATTGAGCATGGCATACCGAAGTTTCCCATTTGGACTCTTTTTATCAGCCGGGTACAGAAAGATACCTCCATAAAGAAATGTGCGGTGAACATCAGCTACCATGCTGTTAATCATACAAATACAGACAAAGCCATGTCATCAACCGATACAAAATGTTTTTTGTTAAGGTCACCAAACATATATGACTTAGTCATTCAGTAGCCACATCTTGGTTGCAGAGCAACTATATGAGGACTAATAGCGTGTTTGGGGAGGCAATAGAGTCAACCCAAATCGATTTCAATTTCATGATGAATGAGAAGCAGCACATTGTTGCTTTTGAAAAGTTATGCTTTTGACGTGATTTTGAAGTAGCCCCCTTGATTTTGAAGGTATTTGATCACACTGTAAATCAAAACATGCTATACTCTAACAGCAATGAAACTACTTGGAGGACTGAGAATCCATTATAGTCTATATATATATATATATACCTTCCAACATATCTTAAGGACTTTGGTGATGAACCATCTTTTGGAAACTTGCAGTTTTCCACATACCTGAACAGATGCAAAAAAGGAAAGTGTCACAACTCATAAATTGCCTTGTGGTGTCTGAAACATTGGATTTATACATACTTGGTAGTAGGACCATCCCAGTTTTTAGCATTTCCTTCATTCACTGAATAGATCTTTCCTTTCTTCGGGACCTGAATGGTGAACCATATAGATAAAGCAATTAACATGATTCAAGTAAAGCACTTTGTGACCTTTTAAAGAGTCGAGTCCCCAAGCAAGAGCATTTCGAGAGAGAATAGCAATGTGCAATATAGTTATTGATGAACTGGTAGATTAGTACCTTGATGTCAGGGTGAGTAAGAATGAACTCTCCAAGAGATGGATCAAGGGTGAAACCATTCACACCTCTTCCGGTGCTTAACACAAACTGTAAAATGTCCCAAATTAGTGGTTCAAAAATTTATAGTTTTGGAATGAATTAAAATTAATTAAAGCATACGACAACTTAGTCCATAGGTGCACAGGAAAACAAACAAAACAAAAGAAACCGAGCTTATCCTTATAAAAATAGTCAAGTCAATACAAAAATTCACACCGACACAACGTACTATTATCTATTGTTAGTAAAAATCGATCAGTAACTTGGATACCCCCTTAAAAAGTTATCATAAACACAAAGAGAAGAAATTGAAGCTCTCTGAGGGAAAAAAAGACAGAAACTTGAACAGGGATTTAATACCATACCGTGCAAGAGCTTCCATACATACAATAACCAGCAGCCAACATGTTCTTCCCGGGTTGCAAAACGTCTTCTATGGTTGGTTCGCGGTTTTCTTTCACCAAATAAATCCCAAAAATCTAAATGGAACACAACACACTCAATTGACAACTGCAATATTGTAGTTAATCTGGAATATAATGTGTGTGTGTGTGAGTAAATATATATAATGGAAAGAGAAGAACATGGATTGCATTTCAGATATTAGACATACTGTGCCAATAGAAACACCACAATCAATGTTAGAGGAACCATCCAGCGGATCGAAAACAACTATGTACCTGCACAATAAAAAAAATTCGTACTAAATGATTAGACTAAGGAAAATGAATGTTAAAAAAACACTTGGGAAGAAACACTACTAGATTATAGATAGGTTAACAACTTTCCACGCTTAGAAGGCTCCACAAATGTTGCTTCCTCATCTTCTTCAGACACCAAGATGCACTGCAAAAATATTTGAACCCATCAACAAATGTCTATGGATCATAGAGAGAGCCTTCACAACATTCATGACTCACTGTTCGTCCACTGCTGACCAGAGCCTTCACAAAGACATCATTGGAAAGAACGTCCAGTTTCTTCTGCTCCTCGCCCTTTATTCCGGATAATTAAAAAACAAATTCAATAAAAAAATGATAATAATTAATCAAAGAGGATCAAATCATCACACAGTAGAAAGTTACCATGCTGGAATAATATGCATAACTAAGATTTATTTATCAGCCACTTGCCTGGACATTTGTCTCTCCAGCTAGTCCAATAAGCTTAGCAAGACCCGCCTGCGTAATCAATTCTTATAATTAAAAAATTTTCATATCTATATAAACCGATTCATAAAGAAACAAGTAAAATAAATCTCGGGCATGTGTATATGTGTCAAATAACATTGTATTAGAGCGATCTGATCTAGATTTCAACTTATTCATACTGTTTGTTTATGCGTTTTCACCTGATACTCATTGAAATAACAATGGTTGGAACTTGTTTGAAGTGGATAAAATGAAACGGTGGCATGCATAGACATTGAACATGCGAGAGTGGTAATGAAATGACAGGGAATGAATTAGTCGGAAAGTATAAGAAAGAAGAACCTTGTTAACAGCAGAACAAACGAACTTGCAGCCAAGAACAATGTGACTGAGCAAGATTGTGAAATCGCCGCGAGCCTCAGGTTGCTTCGACTGTTCGTTCAGCACGAAACGGGTTATGGTCATCAAGTCTGTGCGTTGAGCATCCGCACTGTGATCCATCTTTCACTCTTCACTAACCCACAAAGTGATGATATACTTACATTACATGCTTATGCATATGAGTTTTTGATTTCAATATAGAGAAAGAGAAAGAGATGATATTATCTGTGGGGAAAGGAAGTTTGGGGTGACACGTGGAAGGCGTAGGGAGAGGGTGAGCTCGTGGTGATGGCGGCGGATAACGATTTTCGTCGTCATGCACGACACGACAAGATACCACCATGCAAATTTCAGGTACGATACAACGTTTTATCTTATATTATATGATTATGTGTGGATGCACCTTTCTCTTCTTTTGTTTTTTATTTTTTATTTTTTTGTGTTGAAAGATACATCTTCTCTGTAGTTTCCAGCAAGCAACCATTCTAAACCTTACAAAAAATGCTCCGTTTTATCCACATTATGTGTATTTTCGGCCTTTTAACCTAATTTGTGTACACCATGTAAGAGAATCGTTCATCCACTACAACAATTATTTTCACCTAATTAATTTTTATTTAATATTTTAACATATTTATTTATTTATAAAAGCATATAAACTAATATCCCATATATTTCTCGTTTTTATTAATTATTAGATAAGGTTAAGGATAAACAACTCGATTTCAATAGCTCAAAAAGGCATTTTAGTTACTCATTTAGTTTCTATTATTCACTAATTTTACACTTAAGCATCAATTGTTAGTTCCTATCAAATCCTTTAGTCTCTATGTTATAAAAGCTTAATGTTTTTAACCACTGTTGTAGCACATAAAAATATTATATTATAGTCTCACACAACTATTTCTCCTTTTTCGTTTTCGTTATTTCCCTCCTTTTCTTCTCTCTTCTCTTAATTTCCCCTGTAGATATTAGTTCATTTCCTTTCTTTCGTTAACACCTTCCCCTCTTAATTATTTTACATTACTTTAAATTCTCTTACATAAAAAAACTTTCATTGGTCGTAAATTGAAGAATCTTCAATGTAATTAATTAATAGACTTTACGCTTTTCTTCATGGGAAGGATGAACAGAAAACAGAAGAAATGAAAGACGAGCAACGAAGAAGCAAAGAGGATGTAATAGAGTTTAACAAAGCAAGAAGCTCATAGGTAGTTAGTATTAACACTTCTTGAAATGACAAAAAAATTGTTGCACTACTTTAATTTGCAGCATAAAATACTTGAAAACATGGAAGATATCACATGTCACAGACTGTCACCAAAAATCACTTCTGACAACAATGTGTGGAATGGAGGAAATATATTTTTGTTGAATTCTCATATATATATATATATATATATATATATATATATATATATATATATATATATATATATATATATATCAACTATAAGAAATGAAGAATTTACATCACTTGTTTCAATGCACATATTTGTTCCAATACACATATTTGTTCAAGGTGTCCCTCTTATTTATCGATCTGGTTTGCCCTATTTTTTTCTTCAAGTCAAGCCACCTAGTGCAAACAATAAGAGTTGATTCATGTCACTTCTAATAAAATTTGTCGTAGATGAGAAGTACATCTTTTGGATAATAAAAAAAATTGATTATCAAAATTTAAAAAGTTGTTCGCAAAGTAGCAAACACCTTCCGACATATTTGTTCAATGTGCCCCTCTTATCTGCCTATGTGGTTTGGCCTATTTTGTTTTTCAAGCCAGCCACCTAGTGCAAACAATAAGAGTTGATTTCTGTGACTGGTAATCAAATTTGTGGTATATAAGAAGTACATATTTTGGATGATAAAAAAAATTGATTATCAAAATTTAAAAAGTTCTTCGCAAAGTAGCAAGCACCTTCCCATATATTTGTTTAATGTGCCACTCTTATCTGTCTATCTGGTTTGACCTATTTTTTTCTTCAAGCCAATCACCTAGTTCAAATAATAAAGGTTGATTTTTGTGCCTGGTAATCAAATTTGTGGTATATAAGTAGTAAATGTTTTGAATGATAAAAAAATTGATTATCAAAATTTAAAAAATTGTACGCAAAGTAGCAAGCAGCTTTCCACATATTTGTTTAATGTACCCCTCTTATTTGCATATCTAGTTTGACCTATTTTTTTCTTCTTCAAGCTATCCACCTAGTGCAACCAATAAGGGTTGATTCCTGTCACTTCTAATCAAATCTGTGGTATATAAGACGTACATCTTTTCGATGATAAAAAAATTGTTTATCAAAATTTAAAAAAGTTGTTCGCAAAGTAGCAAACACCTTCCCACATATTTGTTCAATGTGCCCCTCCTATCTATTTATCTAGTTTGGCCTACTTTTTTCTTCAAGCATATCACCTAATGCAAATAATAAAGGTTGATTGTTATGATTGGTAATCAAATTTGTGGTATACAAGAAGTACATCTTTCAAATGATAGAAAAAATTGATTATAAAAATTTTAAAAATTGAACGCAAAGTAGCAAGGAGCTTCCCACATATTTGTTCATTGTACCCCTCTTATTTGTCTATCTATTTTGGCTTACTTTTTTTCTTTTTCAAACCAGCCACCTAGTGCAAAAATTAAGGGTTGATTTTCGTGATTCGTAATCAAATTTGTAGTATATAAGAAGTACATCTTTTGGATGATAAAAAAAATTGATTATCAAAATTTAAAAATTTGTACACAAAGTAGCAAGCAACTTGCCACATATTTGTTCAATGTTCCCCTCTTATTTTCCTACCAATTTTTTCTTCAAGCCAAACCACCTTGTGTAAATAATAAGGGTTGATTTTTCTGACTTGTAATCAAATTTGTGGTATATAAGAAGTACATCTTTTGGATGATAAAACAATTGATAATGAAAATTTAAAAAATCCTACCCACATATTTGTTCAATGTGCCCCTCTTATTTGCTTATCTGGTTTGACCTATTTTATTCTTCAAGCCAGTCACCTAGTGCAAACAATAAGGGTTTATTTTTTTGACTTGTAATCAAATTTGTGGTATATAAGACGTACATCTTTTGGATGATAAAAAAAATTGATTATCAAAATTTAAAAATTTGTACTCAAAGTAGCAAGCAACTTCCCACGTATTTGTTCAAGGTGCCCATCTTATTTGCCTACCTATTTTTTTCTTCAAGGCAGCCACCTTGTGCAAATAATAAGGGTTGATTTCTTTTTAACTTGTAATCAAATTTGTGGTATATAAAAGTACATGTTTTGGATGATAAAAAAAATTGATTATCAAAATTTAAAAATTTGTACTCAAAGTAGCAAGCAACTTCCCACATATTTGTTCAAGGTGTCCTTCTTATTTGCCTACCTATTTTTTCTTCCAGGCAGCCACCTTGTGCAAATAATAAGAGTTGATTTTTATGACTTGTAATCAAATTTTTGTATATAAGAAGTAAATCTTTTCGATCATAAAAAGAATTGATTATCAAAATTTAAAAATTTGTACTCAAAGTAGCAAGCAATTTCACACATATTTGTCAAGGTGCCCCTCTTATTTGCCTTAAATTTTTTTTCTTCAAGGCATCCACCTTGTGCAAATGATAAGGGTTGATTTTTCTAACATCAATTTTTTTTATCATCCAAAAGATTTACTTCTTATATACCATAAATTTAATTACAAGTCAGAAAAATCAACCCTTATTATTTGCACAAGGTGCTGCCTTGAAGAAAAAAATTTGAAGGCAAATAAGAGGGGCACCTCGAGATATATGTATGAAATTGCTTGCTACTTTGAGTACAAATTTTTAAATTTTGATAATCAATTTTTTTTATCATCCAAAAGATTTACTTCTTATATACCACAAATTTGATTACAAGTTAGAAAAATCTACCCTTGCTATTTGCACAAGGTGGCTGTCTTAAAGAAAAAATAGGTAGGCAAATAAGAGGGCACTTTGAACAATTACGTGCGAAGTTGCTTGCTAGTTTGAGTACACATTTTTAAATTTTGATAGTCAATTTTTTTTATCATCCAAAAGATGTACTTTTTATATACCACAAATTTGATTACAAGTCAGAAAAATCAACCCTTGTTATTTGCACAAGGTTGGCTGCCTTGAAGAAAAAAATTTGAAGCCAAATAAGAGGGACACCTTGAAAAATATGTGTGAAATTGCTTGCTACTTTGAGTACAAATTTTTAAATTTTGATAATTTTTTTTATCATGCAAAACATTTACTTATTATATACCACAAATTTGTTTACAAGTTAAAAAAATCAACCCTTATTATTTGCACAAGGTGGCTACCTTGAAGAAAATATAGGTAAGCAAATAAGAGGGTTGAACAAAAAAGTGGGAAGGTGCTTGCTACTTTGAGTACAAATTTTTAAATTTTGATAATCAATTTTTCTTATCATTCAAAGGATGTACTTCTTTTATATCACAAATTTTATTACAAGTGAGAAAAATCAATCTTATTATTTGCACAAGGTGGCTGCCTTGAAGAAAAAATATGTAGGCAAATAAGATGGGCACCTTGAAAAATATGTGTGAAATTGCTTGCTACTTTGAGTACAAATTTTTAAATTTTGATAATCAAGTTTTTTTATCATGCAAAAGATGTACTTCTTATATACCACAAATTTGATTACAAGTCAGAAAAATCAACCCTTATTATTTGCACAAGGTGGCTGCCTTGAAGAAAAAATAGGTAGGCAAATAAGAGGGACACCTTGAACAAATACGTGGGAAGGTTGTTGCTACTTTGAGTATGAATTTTTAAATTTTGATAATCATATTTTTTTTTATCATCCAAAAGATGTACTTCTTGTGTACTACAAATTTGAATACAAGTCACAAAAATCAACCTTTATTATTTGCACAAGGTGGCTGCCTTGAAGAAAAAAATAAGAAGGCAAATAAGAGGGGCACCTTGAACAAATATTTGGCAATTTGCTTGCAACTTTGAGCACAAATTTTTAAATTTTGATAATCAATTTTTTTTATCATCCAAAAGATGTACATCTTATATACCACAAATTTGATTACATGTCAAAAAAATCAACCCTTATTATTTGCACAAGGTGGCTGCCTTGAAGAGAAAATCTGTAGGAATATAAGAGGGGTACCTTGAACAAATATGTGAGAAGTTGCATGCTACTTTGAGTACAAATTTTTAAATTTTGATAATTAATTTTTTTTTATAATCAAAAACATTTTCTTATTATATACCACAAATTTGATTACAAGTTAAAAAAATTCAACCCTTATTATTTGCACAAGGTAGTTGCTTTGAAGAAAGAATAGGTAGGCAAATAAGAGGGGCACCTTCAACAAATACGTGGGAAATTGATTGCTACTTTGGGTACAATTTTTTAAATTTTGATAATCAATTTTTTTATCATCCAAAAGATATACTTCTGATATACCACAAATTTGATTATAAGTCATGAAAATCAACCCTTATTATTTGCACAAGGTGGCTGCCTTGAAGAAAATTTGAAGGCAAATAAGAGGGGCACCTTGAAGAATATGTGTGAAATTGCTTGCTACTTTGAGTACAAATTTTTAAATTTGGATAATAAATTTTTTTTATCATCCAAAATATTTACTTCTTATATACCACAAATTTGATTACAAGTTAGAAAAATCTACCTTTATTATTTGCACAAGGTGGCTGCCTTAAAGAAAAAACAGGTAGGCAAATAAGAGGGGCACCTTGAACAAATACGTGGGAAGTTGCTTACTACTTTGAGTACAAATTTTTAAAGTTTGATAATCAATTTTTTTTATCATCCAAAAGATGTACTTCTTATATACCACAAATTTGATTACATGTCAAAAAAAATCAGCCCTTATTATTTGCACAAGGTGGATGCCTTAAAGAGAAAATAGGTAGGAATATAAGATTGGTACCTTGAACAAATATGTGAGAAGTTGCATGCTACTTTGAGTACAAATTTTTAAATTTTGATAATGAATTTTTTTTTATCATCCAAAACATTTTCTTATTATATACCACAAATTTGATTACAAGTTATAAAAACTCAACCCTTATTATTTGTACAAGGTGGTTGCCTTGAAGAAAGAATAGGTAGGCAAATAAGAGGGGCACCTTGAACAAATACGTGGGAAGTTGCTTGCTACTTTGAGTACAATTTTTAAAATTTTGATAATCAAATTTTTTTTTATCATCCAAAAGATGTACTTCTGATATACCACAAATTTGATTACAAGTCAGAAAAATCAACCCTTATTATTTGCACAAGGTGGCTGCCTTGAAGAAAATTTGAAGGCAAATAAGAGGGGCACTTTGAAAAAATATTCATCCAAATATTTATTTCATATATACCACAAATTTGATTACAAGTTAGAAAAATCTACACTTATTATTTGCACAAGGTGGCTGCCCTGAAGAGAAAATAGGTACGAATATAAGAGGGGTACCTTGAACAAATATGTGAGAAGTTGCATGCTACTTTGAATACAAATTTTTAAATTTTGATAATCAATTTTTTTTTATTATCCAAAATATTTTCTTATTAAATACCACAAATTTGATTACAAGTTAAAAAAAATTCAACCCTTATTATTTGCACAAGGTAGCTGCCTTGGAGAAAGAATAGGTAGGCAAGCAATTTCACACATATTTTTCAAGGTGCCCCTCTTATTTGCCTTCATATTTTTTTCTTCAAGCCAGCCACCTTATGCAAATAATAAGGGTTGATTTTTCTGACTTGTAATCAAATTTGTGGTTTATAAGAAGTAAATATTTTGGATGAATATTTTTTCAAGGTGCCCCTCTTATTTGCCTTCAAGTTTTCTTGAAGGCAGCCACCTTCTGCAAATAATAAGGGTTGATTTTTTTGACTGGTAATCAAATTTGTGGTATATCGGAAGTACATCTTTTGGATGATAAAAAAAAAATTGATTATCAAAATTTAAAAAATTGTACTCAAAGTAGCAAGCAACTTCCCACGTATTTGTTTAAGGTGCCCCTCTTATTTACCTACCTATTTTTTCTTTAAGGCAGCCACCTTGTGCAAATAAAGACGATAGATTTTTCTAACTTGTAATCAAATTTGTGGTATATAAGAAGTAAATATTTTGGATGAATATTTTTTCAAGGTGCCCCTCTTATTTGCCTTGAAATTTTCTTCAAGGCAGCCACCTTGTGCAAAAAATAAGGGTAGATTTTTATAACTTGTAATCAAATTTTTGGTATATAAGATGTACATAGTTTGGATGATAAAAAAAATGGTTATCAAAATTTAAAAATTTGTTCTCAAAGTAGCAAGCAATTTCACACATATTTCTCGAGGTGCCCCTCTTATTTGCCTTCATATTTTTTTCTTCAAGCCAGCCACCTTATGCAAATAATAAGGGTTGATTTTTCTGACTTGTAATCAAATTTGTGGTTTATAAGAAGTAAATATTTTGGATGAATATTTTTTCAAGGTGCCCCTCTTATTTGCCTTCAAGTTTTCTTGAAGGCAGCCACCTTCTGCAAATAATAAGGGTTGATTTTTTTGACTGGTAATCAAATTTGTGGTATATCGGAAGTACATCTTTTGGATGATAAAAAAAAAATTGATTATCAAAATTTAAAAAATTGTACTCAAAGTAGCAAGCAACTTCCCACGTATTTGTTTAAGGTGCCCCTCTTATTTACCTACCTATTTTTTCTTTAAGGCAGCCACCTTGTTCAAATAAAGAGGGTAGATTTTTCTAACTTGTAATCAAATTTGTGGTATATAAAAAGTAAATATTTTGGATGAATATTTTTTCAAGGTGCCCCTCTTATTTGCCTTCAAATTTTCTTCAAGGCAGCCACCTTGTGCAAATAATAAGGGTTGATTTTTCTAACTTGTAATCAAATTTGTGGTAGATCGGAAGTACATCTTTTGGATGATAAAAAAAAATTGATGATCAAAATTTAAAAAATTGTACTCAAAGTGGCAAGCAACTTCCCACGAATTTGTTCAAGATGCCCCTCTTATTTGCCTACCTATTCTTTCTTTAAGGCAGCTACCTTGTGCAAATAATAAGGGTTGAATTTTTTTAACTTGTAATCAAATTTGTGGTATATAATAAGAAAATGTTTTTGATGATAAAAAAAAATTCATTATCAAAATTTAAAAATTTGTACTCAAAGTAGCATGTAACTTCTCACATATTTGTTTAAGGTACCCATCTTATATTCCTACCTATTTTCTCTTTAAGGCAGCCACCTTGTACAAATAATAAAGGTTGATTTTTTTTTTACATGTAATCAAATTTGTGGTATATAAGTAGTACATCTTTTGGATGATCAAAAAAAATTGATTATCAAAATTTAAAAATTTGTACTCAAAGTAGCAAGCAACTTCCCACGTATTTTTGCAAAGTGCCCCTTTTATTTGCCTACTTATTTTTTCTTTAAGCCACCTTGTACAAATAATAAGGGTAGATTTTTCTAACTTGTAATCAAATTTGTGGTATATAAGAAGTAAATATTTTGGATGTATATTTTTTCAAGGTGCCCCTCTTATTTGCCTTCAAATTTTCTTCAAGGCAGCCACCTTGTGCAAATAATAAGGGTTGATTTTTCTGACTTGTAATCAAATTTGTGGTAGATCGGAAGTACATCTTTTGGATGATAAAAAAAAATTGATGATCAAAATTTAAAAAATTGTACTCAAAGTGGCAAGCAACTTCCCACGAATTTGTTCAAGATGCCCCTCTTATTTGCCTACCTATTCTTTCTTTAAGGCAGCTACCTTGTGCAAATAATAAGGGTTGAATTTTTTTAACTTGTAATCAAATTTGTGGTATATAATAAGAAAATGTTTTTGATGATAAAAAAAAATTCATTATCAAAATTTAAAAATTTGTACTCAAAGTAGCATGCAACTTCTCACATATTTGTTTAAGGTACCCATCTTATATTCCTACCTATTTTCTCTTTAAGGCAGCCACCTTGTACAAATAATAAGGGTTGATTTTTTTTTAGATGTAATCAAATTTGTGGTATATAAGTAGTACATCTTTTGGATGATCAAAAAACATTGATTATCAAAATTTAAAAATTTGTACTCAAAGTAGCAAGCAACTTCCCACGTATTTTTGCAAAGTACCCCTTTTATTTGCCTACTTATTTTTTCTTTAAGCCACCTTGTACAAATAATAAGGGTAGATTTTTCTAACTTGTAATCAAATTTGTGGTATATAAGAAGTAAATATTTTGGATGAATATTTTTTCAAGGTGCCCCTCTTATTTGCCTTCAAATTTTCTTCAAGGCAGCCACCTTGTGCAAATAATAAGGGTTGATTTTTCTGACTTGTAATCAAATTTGTGGTAGATCGGAAGTACATCTTTTGGATGATAAAAAAAAATTGATGATCAAAATTTAAAAAATTGTACTCAAAGTGGCAAGCAACTTCCCACGAATTTGTTCAAGATGCC
>Ga0214542_1010472_pt1 | contig 13520 bp, 6 predicted proteins | sample CNSS1metaG_FD_160096 | JGI IMG/M metagenome (GOLD analysis project Ga0214542, IMG submission 160096) | Root nodule microbial communities from cowpea collected in UCLA plant growth center, Los Angeles, California, USA - CNSS1 | ecosystem: Host-associated > Plants > Roots > Nodule | place: USA...
GGTTCTCATTAAATTTTATTTGGTATTCTAATATAAAAATGTAAACAATTATAATTTATTTCAAAGTATTTGATATCGAAAAAATAACCATACTCCTAATATTGAATATTTGATAATATTATGTTTCTTTTACCGTAATTTTTTATTATTTTATAAAAATTAATTAAAATTAATATTAAAGTAGTAAGAAAACGGGTACAGGTATGGGTACAAGATTATACCCGTTACGCGGTGGGGATGGGGATGGGATAAAAGTTTGATACCCGTTGGGTTTGGGTATGAGGATGGGGATGAACTTTTTTTACGGGGATGGGTATGTGATAGTGAAACCCGTCCCCGCCCCGCCCCGTTGTCATCCCTAGGTGTGTTACATGTACTGTACAGGTGACTTAATTAGATATTTGGGGATAAATAAGTGAGTTAGGGTTTTGGTAGTGGATGTTTGGACAGTTGGTGAGTTTTGGCAATCTTGTTCCTCCATTCTCAATTGGTGTTGCTGCAATCTTCTTCTTCCTGCAATCCCATTATATAGGTATGTTAAGGTCTTAATCTTCTTCCTTTAACTCTGGTTGTAATCGTTGGAGGCAAATCTGAGCTCAAGAAAGACGAAAATGAAGAAATTTATCTAATTGCAAAATTTTCCTTAAATTGGAAAATTAACGTTAATTAGCCACCTGTACAGTACATGTAACACACCCTAATACAAACCGTGCCACCTGTACAATGTTCCGTTAATTATTTAAACGACGTTATAGAAAAGGACCAAATAAAACACGAATTGCGAAAATGATGACCATTCTAAACATTCGGTAGAAACGAGGACTATTTTAAACATTATGTGAAAATGAGGACCATCCGCAACAAACATTACGAAAATGAGGACAAAAAGGTATTTAAAGCCTTAATAACTCAACATGTACTTTAAGCTTAAAAATGTTTTATATCCTTAAGATATATGACTAGTAATTGTTTTGAGCACTTATTGAAACTGATGAAATAACTTAAGACAACTAAATAGTGAAACTGATGCTTTTTTAATTTATTAGGTAACCATCTGAAAGAACAAAAAAATATTAAATACTCAAAAGAAACATAAGTGATATTGAAAACTTAAAAGTCGTATAGTGCCCTGGATTTTGGTGCAATAAGAGGAGAAAGCCATGGCATGAATTTGAAAGTGAAAGAAACTCACTTGAAATTAAAACCATTTTGGTGAAAGCCATGACATGAACGAACATTGTCTTGTGCATTTTTGTAGTCTACAATGACTTCCCTTTCTGCATTTTGATGACAAATTGACACGTTTTTTTTTTCTAGTTAACATTCTTGGAAGTACAAGTACTTAATCGACTCAGCAAAGAGGTTATAACTGATGTTTGTGTTCATTGTGTTTCATGCTGAAACCTTTGAACCCAGATGTTCTGTGGCTTTCTTTATCATTAATGTTCCACATTTTTGTGTTCTGTTAATAAGGTCACATAATTGTGTCCCTATCTTGGCAGACACCAAAATTGGTCGAAATGAATACATTGGTTAGGAGTTATTTTCATTCAATCTTGTCCGGTCGTAAAAGCAAAAGGGCTTGACTTGGTCGAGTGTGTTATCCGACAGACCCATAGTGTTTCATATTGTCTCTGCTGTCTTTTTTACAGCACTTATATATCATATCCACTAATTCTTATGACAGAAATCATCTTCATGACTTAAATGAGGATAAACTTTGGTGTGATGAATCAGCAGTGAGTGAAAGTTCTTGTGGGGGGGACAAAGAGTACGAGGAACAGAACTTATGTCTCAACTCAAACAATATAAATATGCACCACCCTTATGTATTAACTCATCCTCAAAACTTATTCACTTGAAGCAATGCCAGAAACCAGTGGAAATGCTGCTAAAATGGTTAGAGTTGGTCCAAGAAGAGGGAAAATCAAAGCCAAGATAATGAGCAACTTGTTCCGGATTGTAGAAGAAGCAGGGAGAGGCATTTGCAGCAAGGTACAGGTTGCTGAGGAGTCACCACACCACCCTTCACAACCACATCACTCTGGTCATTACGATTATGCTGCATGACACAAATTCCAACAATGTTTCTGGATAGCACAAGGATATTACCTTCTACTTTTCTATGCTACAAGGATAGTACCTTGCTCTGAAATTACTCTACATTTGTTACATGCCATGTATCTTTCATTATATGCCTCCTCTTGTGGTAGATGGTACCATGTTAGCCAGAAAAAAACAAAAAGGTTTTATTTCTTGGAATGGATATCACGCTCTTCGTAATTTATTATCGGTTTAATTATATTTTTGGTCAGTTTTTAATCAAGAATCTCAAGTTCAATTTAATTCTGATTTTTTTTAAAATTTGATGTAATTTTATTTTTTTTTTTATAACTTTTTAAATTAATCGAGAATTTTTCATCAAAATTAAAATTGTTAATAAAAATAGTTTGTTTTATTGGTATAATTAACATAAAACTGTTAAAGGGTCTCTCTGTCTCTCTTTTTTTGGGAGGCCTTTACTCACCTCCACAGTTTGTAGGTCTTATATTTATATTTTAGAAAATAAAAATAACTTTTGTTGACAAAGTTATTAAACAGAATTATTTTTTTATTTTTTTATGAAAATAACAAAAATAAAGTAATAACACTTTAAAACTTTTTACCAAAATAATTATTTGTCAAAATTTGTCAAATAAAACTTTGTGAAAGTATCATTTTATTTTATTTTAGAGAAACTGCAACCAAGAATTATACACTTATATTATAAGTCCTCACTTGGCAAAGATGAGTAAACAACAACTGCACAATGAGGCATGTAGCAGATGATGTTGGTTCTATATTTCAAATCAAATACTCTTTTCAAATGAAAAAAGAACAAGAAAAGGCCAAAAATAATAGCACTGTGCATTTTCAACTTTAGAAAACACAAGGGTCCATGCTCCCTTAGTGACCATAAAGCAGGCCAGAATGTGTCGCCCTCTTTCTAATTTTGTAATTAAAAATTCAGAATTATCCACCTTTAAATGAACAATAGATTCAGAAGAGAAATACAATAGCAATAAGCATGATCTATTATTATCTTAAGGTACATGGAAAACTCCACAGTGTTACAACAGAGGATAAGACATAATGCATTAATCACTGTCACAAAACCCAAATCAGACGATGAGGTATTCCAAAGCATAAAATTACTATTTCGGTTTGACCATTCCAAAAGACCTACGTTTAGTTCCAAAATACCTCTTTTGGAACGTAAAAAAAAAATGTTGTTCGTGTTTTTCTTTTCTTTTTTACACCTAAATTTCAAATTTGCAAAGCTAATATGGATGAAGACAGGCCACAATATTATAGTGATGCGTTTAAGATAGATAAGGTAAATGTTACTCTCATATATATTTAGATATATACTTGTGAGGTGTATTTTGTGAATGAAATATAAAGTTGTACTAAATAGTTATTCGCTACTTGAGATAGCTTGGAAGACTAGGCAAGAAAGATTTTTTATAGTTGATGATTTGTTATGATTATATTAAGGTCATATACAACAAACGGGAAACAAAGAATGAAAAACTACGTATTATTAGGTTGCTTAAAGGAGAGGTAAATACATACAATACATAAAGGACTTATAAGTAACTACTAGTGGAAGTAGGAAATATAAGTGTTCTTTCAAATTGTTAGGGAAACCAGTAAAAGGTGAGGAAAGATGAATTGTGAAATTACTTTGTCCCTTGCATAATCATAATTTGATAGATGCGCTGATAGATTAACATGTAATGAGAAATACATGTTTGTTGATATGATAAAGAGTTTAATAGAGACTAGAAATATTTTGTTAACAATTAAGGAAAGAATGTAACCACCATAAAGCAAGTTTGTAATCTAAGATATGCCTTTTATATATTGGATTGAGGTCATAGAACTAAATTGTAATAGTTAGTGATGTTACTTCAACAAAACATGTATATTCATTGGTGTAGGTTTAACGAGGGTACGAAATTGGTGACATATTTTGGACACATCCCAATTCAGTGAAACGATCGAAATCCTTTAATATAGTATTCATGATAGATAATACATATAAAACTAACATGTACAGAATGCCCTTATGATGAGCCCATGACTCCTAATGAAGATGGAGAGGTCTTTTAGGAGGATTACAAAGAGCATGACTAGAAGGGAAGCATCCTCCTTACTCACTTCCTTTAGTTTATTTAGCACTTCTCCATTTTATTAGTTTTTCTATGCTTGTGTTGTTTATGTGTCTTGTAGGTCTGCTCTTGAGCACCCTTTTTTTTTATGTTGGGACCCTTTTTGGAGGATGGGAGCTTTGGGACTCATAGCCTAATACATGCTTGCTTTTAAACACCTCTTGACTTACGTTAACACCCTTTTTGGAAGAGAGGGGCATTGGATCATGAGGCCCATCACTTGGGACGGCACATGTGGAATTGGAGGTTATCTTTGACCTTTTAAAAGAGTGGGGCATGCTCCCTACTCTCAAATGCTAGGGTGTCGCCCCGTCAAGTTGACCTAGGTAGCCCTAGCTTCTTGAATCTTGATTTGTATTTCCCTCAGGTCCTTAACCCATGCATATATAAGGGGACCTCCCCACCTTTTATAAAGTGTTAAACATTTTGAGTATATACTAGTGATCCAATCATGAATTGTAGTGTTTTCTTGAGTTTTCTCTTGTCTTCTCTTAGTCTTATATTGGACCTTGGCTCAAGTGGTAACAACCACCACTCATCTTGGGTGGGTCAATTCCCCAAATGATGTGCATCCTTCCCTTTCCCTATCCCCTTCTCTTCTCTTCATCTTTTACTCATTTTAATTTCATGTTATTCTTGTTTTGGCTTCGATTTTCATGTCATTTATTGTCATCTTCTTGCTCTCCTTTTGATTTTTAATTAGATCCTCATCTTCCTCCTTTGAGCTCTTATGAAGTGAACATTCACACTTAAATAACCTAAGGTGTTATTTATAGTCGGATCTTCCTTGATCTTTCTTAATCACTTAGTCACAAACATCCTATATGTTAAAAGTAAAATGAACCATTATCACCTCACTTCAAATCGTTGGTCTTACCTCAACTGGGATGACTTTCTCTATTGCATTTGTCTTACTGACATGTAAACATGAAAACAATAACAATGCTACCAAGAGTGGCGCTTAGTGCCAATAATGGTGACTAGCGAGTGCGAGCACGTTTTTGTGTATATGTTTTTTTCGATCTATGTTTAGCTTGTTCTATTTTTAGGGCAACTTACTCTCTCAAACTTAAAATAAAGGGTTGCTTTTTAAGACATATTTGATGAAATTGAGAGTTGCTCTACTCCTTTGAGTGTGTCAAATCTCCTTAGTCTTATATTGGGTACTCCCACCCAAGTGGCGAAAATAGTCTTATCTTGAGTTTCCAGCTTAAGTGGCGTTCATACCTTCACTCATCTTGGCGTTATCCCCAAGTGGTGTGGCTTCCTCCATTCGTCCCACTTTTTAATCGATTCGTGTATCGACTTAACCCACACTCACAACCACTCGCGTTATTGATTCTTTCATTTTCCCCTTTGTTTTCTTTGTTTGTTTTCATATGTGTATGTTCCCTTTGTTCTTCCTTTTGTTTCTATTTCCATTCATCATTTAAATGCAAGCATTTTCCCCTAAATTTTTATTAATCATAAAATGGGTATGAAACCCATACTATATCATTTGGTAATCAAAGTTTAGGTTTTTTATGAAATGTGCTTATATGAAATTGTGGTTTTTGGTTCTAACTCAACTTGATTTGGTGAATGTGGCTTTATAATGTGTCCAACATTTCAGGTTTTCCGTATGTGCTTAATTTCATTCTGTACAATTGTCTTTTGTGCGTAAATTATGTTTTGGTGAGTGTTGTGATTTTCTATTTATTGCATTTGCCATAAGTGAGTTGTCTTTCAATTAATAAACTCGTTAGTGTGGCTTGGTCTTTTTGTTTTTCTGCTTGGTTGTGCAATAGATAACATGTGCATATGATCATTGTGCAATTTTTTTTTTATGAAGTCCAAGTGTTTGATACATTGTGTCAGTCACATTAAATGGAGCAAACTTGTCTATAGAGTTTTTAAAAGTGTTGTGTTAGCTTGTTTCAGGTATTGTTTTGTCCATATTAAAATACATTATTTTGTTCCTTTTGGTATTATTATTGCTTGTCTATAAAACTTCTTCGGTTTTGTCTACCCAAAAGATTGAGGTGGAGTTGCTCCTCTTTCACTTGAGGTGTTAGCTCAAGAAATGGACCAAATGGAGGGAGGCATTCTGGTTTTGAAAGAAAAAAATTTAGTGAACCCTTCCACTCACCTTGAGGGAGTGTTATATAAATGTGTTGTTCCTAACCTAATTTTTTTTGTGTAGTAGTAACATTTGGCTTCATTAATTTGGGTTCAGCCTTAGTGGACCAATCTTAGTTGTTGGTTGGTTTCAGTGGAGACATCATGGGTTGTCTAGAACTAATTCTGCACTTTCTTGGGTCTGCTTGCTTGGTTGCATAGTATATCTTTGTGTAATTGTATCAGTGCAAAAAATTGCAAGTTAACAAACATGTATGGTCCATTCGGTGCATTGTATTTTTTTTCAACAAAAGTGATCTACAAGTTGGACTAAAATTTGGCACTTTCCAAGTAGCGTGGCTAGTTTTTGGTAGTGTAAGCAAGTTTGTGGAATCTCCCAAACGTGAGGTGTTGAGCACTTTATCCTAGCTTGGAGCGGTGTAGTGGCAGCAGCGTGATGCATTGAAGTGTTGAATTTGTCCTAGCTTGGAGCGGTGTAGTGGCAGCAGCGTGATGCATTGAAGTGCTGAATTGGTTGCAGCAAAAGCCTTTATGTTGTTTAGCGGTGGCAACAATCCACAAAGTTTATCCAAAAGCTGGCCTAAATAGATGATTTGTGGTATGAAAGGCTTTGCAGCCAAGCAACTTAGTGCAACAATTTGATTAAATTAATTATAAGAGGCTTTATTGGGTCATTGGTGCAGTAACAACAACCTGGATTTATGCAATTAGCAACAAGCATTCTAGTTCATCTCGATTTTCTTCAATGCAGTGATTTTTGGTACGAGAAAACTCTAGAATTTGTGGACAAATTCTCTCCATGAAGAAAGGAGAGGATGATGTAGGCATGACTAGGGAAAGGGGCATGAAGAAAAGGATTTCCAAATTTGCCTAGCAACCACCACCCAGCGCCAGTAGAATGTTGCTCAATGCCATATCTGCAAGGGCTACCAACACCTAGTGGCAAGCTTCTAGTGCCCAACGTTGACAAAACCAGAGAGCAACCCCTTTGGAACTGCCAGGAGTAGCGTCTAATGCTAGTAATCGTGCCTAGCGAGTGTGAGCACATTTTTTGTTTATGTTTTGTTTAATCTATATTTAGCTTTTTCTATTTTTAGGACAACTTACTCTCAAACTTTAAATAGAGGATTGTCTTTTATTGTAGGACAGATTTGATGAAATTGAGAGTTGTTATACTTCTTTGAGTATGTCAAATCTTCCTAATATTATCTTGGGTGTTTCCACTCAAGTGGCGGTAATGATCTTATCTTGAATTTCCAAGTCAAGTGGCGACCTTCCCTTCGTTCATCTTGGTATTATCCTTAAGTGGTGTGGCTTCCTCCATTCATTCTACTCTCAGATCGATTCGTGTATCAACTTCATCCACACTCATAACCACTCACGTTATTGATCTCCTTTGTTTTGGTGCTTTCATATGTGTACGTGGTTCTATTTGTTCTTTCTTTTGTTTCTGTTTTCGTTCACCGTTTAAATACTAACATTTTTTCCCCTATCGCAAAATGGGTAATGAAACGCATACTATATCACTAATTCTAACCATAACTATCTTTGAATGCATAAACGAGTATGAATATAAACTATTAAATAACTAATATAAAGTAAAAATTAAAGACCTCAAAACTTAATCAGATATCATATTCCAAAATAGGAAGGTGTTCTGGATGGTCATTTTGAAAGACTTTTATAGGATAGCATAAGTCCAACATCCTGAAATTTTAATTCAGGACTTAAATAGAACAAACTTTAAACTTAAATAAAACCCACGTTATTTTTTATTTTCCATTTTGAATAAAAAGTATACAAGCCCTAATAAGAACCAAATAAAAGTTTCAAAAGTATTTTCCTTATTTCAAATATGTTTTTTGTTTGATTTTGAAAAGAAACAAACATTATCACTTTTACACAAATAAAAAATTGTCCGAAAATAAACATTATTAAATACTTAGATACTAATTCCATCCTCACACATAATCAACTATCAAACCCAATTTGGTTTCACAACCATTCCCTTAAATTTTTCCATATTTTTTTCTAAATAATATTTATTAAAAGATGCAGTAACCATTTAAAGGCTTAAAAACATTCTATGTACATAATTTTATTTTTGTGCTTTAACTTTCCTGTTAGCCTAAAAGTAAGTTTATGAGAGAATATCTAACCGGCTCTGCCATATTTATATTCTCATAACCTTATCATAAAGGCTTTTATTAATTTTTGCCTTAGTTTTTCCTAAGTTTATGAGAGAATATCTAACCGGCTCTGCCAGATTTATATTCTCATAACCTTATCATAAAGGCTTTTATTAATTTTTGACTTAGTTTTCCCTAAGTTTATGAGAGAATATCTAACCGGCTCTGCCAGATTTATATTCTCATAACCTTATCATAAAGGCTTTTATTAATTTTTGCCCTAGTTTTCCCCTTCTTATCTGGTATCAGAGCCAGAAATCCTTGGATACATTTTGAATATTTGTGTAATTGAAGTGGCTTGTATTCGCTAGGATACCCTTTGTAGATCGGACAGGTTATGGCCTGAAGAGCCAACAGAACCATAAGTCCCATCGGATCTGCCTTTGTGGGTTGAGGAATACTTTGCATATTGCGACACTCTTTACATGAATATTTTCTTGTTAATATGTTTTTGTAAATTTTGCTTTCAGATCTGACTAGAAACAATCAAACACTGCGCGTATTCTGGGTTATATTGCTTGTAGTGGGCATATAACTTCGGGGTATATATTAAGAGGAGTGCTAAACAGCACTTGGGTACAACAACCCCTTAGCTCGCAGTTGAGGTATACGATGTCAGAAATTAAAAAAAAAATTGCTTATGATTATTTATATTCTTTTATAAGTATTACTCTATAGTGTATTCCATAGATTCCTGCCTTTTATCTCCTACTACTGCTTTTCCGCTTTGCTTACTTACTATTGTTTTCCTGCTTTCTATACTGCTTTCTTATTTTTCTGTTCATGGATAACATACAGCCATTTCTAGGCACTGACTACAAATCAGCCTTAATTGCGGTTGAAAAAATTACAAACTCGCCTCCTGTAGGTTATAAAAAACCTACTTCAGAAGTAGACCCTGTACACACAGTTATTATAGGATAAAATAACACTATAATAGCTCTTCTAGAAGAAGTTTCTAGAAAATTGAATCATCTGATTGATTTTACTAAAGGGACGAACTTGTCCAAAGACATAGATGGTCTTATAAAGCAAGTATCAAAACTATCTTTAGGAACACACACACATACAAAGACAATTTCTAAAAATTCACAGAAATTTATCAAAGTTACAACTAAAAAAGATTCAAAAGCTGCAAGTACCAATGCAGCACCTTCTTCAAACAATGATAATAGTTTATAATGATAACACAACCCAATACTTCTACACAAACACAAACTGATAATATTAATATGAATAGTACAACAGAACTTAGCAGCACAAAAAGATTCCCTGGAACTCCCAAAAGATTAAGGGAACACCAGACTAGAAGTCAAAATCTTATACAACATCCAGGAATCTTAGATAGATTCTTAAATAGACAAAGAATTACTAACGTAAGAAGATTAGAAGACTTAGTAGACATACAACAAAATATAGATATAGGATCTAACTCAAGGATAGATTCTCTAAATCCTAGACAGTTATACAACATAGGATGGTTAAGTTCTGAACGAACAAGCCTCTATCGATATAGGAGAATAGAAGATTTTCATCTCCCTGACAACACCTATGAAATAATCCCTCTAATATCTCCACAAACAGGCAGACAATTACAAAATCAACAAGGAAGATATGTCCACATGGGATTAATTACCATTGGAGTCAGATCCTTAGCCAGACATATGATTGGAGCTAGAGCTTTGATAGTTCTACACGATTCAAGATTCCAGAATAATGATTCACAAAGTGTAATAGGGATTTTAGAGGTAGATTTAAATCAACCATTTTCCCTTATTTATCTTGCTCCAAATTTCACATTAACTTTACAAGATTTTATAAACCATATAAACTTAGAAGTACAAACGATAGGTTTTGGACCCAATTGGATAGGTGAAAATCTACATTTAGACATAACCTTCATAGGAAGAATAAGTAACCATATTTCTTCTATGTATAGAATAAATACTAGACCATTAGAGGAGGCCATTAGCTCTTATGGTACATAATTCTTACCAGCCCAAGCCTTCACAAGAAGAAATGAAGGACATTTATGGCAAACACATTTACCCAGAGAAGAAAATAATCCAATTACAACCCCTTCATCTGCTATTTTACATAACAGGTCTAGAGGACTCAGTCTAAGTTTTGTAGATTACACAAATATACCACGATTTGACCTGGAACAAGATAGGTCAGCCGAAAATAGGCATAGCACTTCAGCCATTCCTGATAACGAACACATTTCCATGATGAATATCATACAATACGAAGAAGATGAAAATGATGAAATGACTGATGAAGAATGGAATCATCATCAGACAATTATAGCTATGTATAGACAAGGATCTTTGAATTCTTCTACAAATACAAAAATTGAAAATATTTACGATGAAACAGACGATATCATAAATAATTTTCTTGATAGCCTGCGTTTAGATAAAGAAGATAACTCTTCAGTAATATCAGAACCTTTATCTACAATAGGTTTCGTCAATACAAGTGTAGGATCAGTAAACCCCAACAGCTATCAGTTAGAACATGTTGGTACACAAAGTTATTCTACTGGATTCATACCCAGGGAATCTCCAACAAATGTCACTTTTACAGATAATCAATATACAACACATGGAAAGAGGCTCCCAATAGAACCAAATTTCCCATTACCTAATCTTTCATTAAACATAGGAGGAATTGACCCTCAATTACTACCAACATACATTGAACAATGGACTGCAACTGTAATCCGTGATTATGGTATCCATTACGAAAAAGAAGTTCAGTCTTCACAAGACATGATTGCCAAAGGTGAAACCTACCTAGGTGATATAGCCAGAACATGTTGGGAATCTTTTAAAAAAAATTACCCAACAGAATTAAATACATTAGTAATAGAACCAGGTCCAAACATTTACAATTTTTGCTCTTTAATACAAAGATTACTCACTTCCCAATCTGCAAATGATGGGAATACACTCAGACAACAAATTTATTTAGGACATCTAAAAAGGTTGTCTATAACATATTTTGGTAAAATTAAAGAATTTTTACAAGATTATCTCATGTATGCCTCCATAGCCGGATGTTTTCATGATACAAGTGTTGGAGAAAAAAATGTTTCTCAAACTTCCAGGAAAATTAGGTCAGAAAATTAGAGAATCTTGGAAAAATGACGAGGTAGCTACTATGTTAAATAACCTCTCAATAAGAATACAACATATTATGAAAGTAATGGAAGACACTTGCACACATATTGCAATACAAAAACAACTAAAAAATTTTGATTCTGGAATTTGTAAACAAATATACACCCTACAACAATATAATCATAATAAAACTAACAAAAAATATATGCCTAGAAGAAAACCTAAATATAGTCAACTTTACAGTCATAGGTCTCAATCGACTGTACAAAAACCTACTAATTCTAGAAAGACTAATACTATAAGATCCTCAAATTCTAGGAAACCCACTCTAAACCCTGACAGACACGTCAGAAAATTTAGAGAAAATAAAAATTACAAACAAACACTAAAATGTTATGCTTGTAGCCAAACTGGACATTTCTCAAGAGATTGTCCAAACATAGCAAATCTTTATACAAAAGAAGCAGAGCTCATCAAATCTTGCCACATGAATCTTCTTCCAATTGACGAAGATGTATCTACTGATTCTGAAATATTATTAGTAATTAGTATAATAGAATACAATGATGAAATTAATTCAGACAAATAACCCAAAAATTATGACATAATAAATGATTTTACAAATAATGAATTTATCCAAATTTACCCCAAAGAATATGATTTCGAGTTAAATGACAAGTATAATGAATTGGGCGAAATATTAGATGATTCCGGATATTATCTAATGAATATAACTGAAACAAATATTTGTCCTCATACATTACAATACTTTTCAGGACCAGCATCTATTCCCTGCCAGTATTGTGATAGATATTTTCATAAATCTCAAAGGGCTCATTGTCCATTATGCTACAAAAACTTTTGTATTAAATGTATTACAACACATCTGAAAATACAAGAGACACCCATTTTTTTAGAACAAAAAGAAAATATAAGAGATAAAAAACATAATTGACGCTAGGACTTCAATTTTAGAAACCAGAATCAACAACCTTGAAGAAAAAATTCTTCGTCTAGAACAAATAATTCAAGATTCTGGAACAAGTATCATCTCAAAAAACATACAAAACAACATGATGGGAACCACAGAATGTATCTCATTAGTTTGCAATGAAAAGCAACTAATATCTGTTAAAGTGTTAGTAAAATTAAATTTTCCTAAACAAAATAAAAATCCTGCTAAAGAAGAAATCATACAAGCCCTCTTAGACACAGGATGTTCTGAGACAGTCGTTTGTAAAACAAAAGTACCTTCATATATGATCACTAAAAGTAAACATATACAAAAAACAAGAACTATGTCTGGAGTAATAATGATAAACGACGAAGAGATAAACAATATTTCTCTTCAATTTAGTACAAATTGTGACCTATTTGGCCAAAAAATACATCTTAAAACCATGCGTGTGGAAAATTTAGTCCCTTCAAAACAAAGCATGATTATTGGTCTAGATTTTATTTTAGGCCATAATAGAACTATCACTATAAACAAAGATTATGTCATTATTAGTGATAAAACACAAATGTCACCTATAATTAGTGGAGACAGCTATATAGGACAATCCCTTGATGAATGTTCATGTACAAGCCCCAAATCCTCAAAAAAATGTGATTATATGAAAGAAAATTTAGAATTCATAGATTACTATCCAGATGACACTATGGACTCTTTTTCATCCATAAAAATATCCAAAACAATCACTTTTGATAATATCCAACAAATTTTAGATAGGTTAAATAAAACTAGTGTCAACACCCAATTTCGTCCGGGTAAGAAATAAAAATTTTCTATACAAATAAATAAGAGAAGGGAAAAATAGAAAAAAAGTGAATATTGATTTGAATATAGATATATTCTTACTTTTACTTTCATC
>Ga0214542_1010473_pt1 | contig 13519 bp, 4 predicted proteins | sample CNSS1metaG_FD_160096 | JGI IMG/M metagenome (GOLD analysis project Ga0214542, IMG submission 160096) | Root nodule microbial communities from cowpea collected in UCLA plant growth center, Los Angeles, California, USA - CNSS1 | ecosystem: Host-associated > Plants > Roots > Nodule | place: USA...
TGTGAAGGTGATAAAGTGTTTGATGGAAGAAGAAGAAGGAAGAGAAATGAGGAAGAGAATGAAGGAGTTGAAAGAAGATGCTGCTAATGCTATCAAAGAAGATGGATCTTCTACCAAAACCCTTTCTGAGTTGGTACTAAAATGGGAAAGTTTGGTTTAGGAAAATAAGCTTTGGATCTTTGCTTTTTGTTTTTCCTGATTCTGCTTTCTAATAAGTGCTAATCATTCTGTGCTATGACAGCAATGGATATTACATTTAAAATTCTGATGTTGAATGAGATCATCTTCATGGTTATTTGCACTAATAATCTGCTATATTGTAGCATGCTCCTGTGGAGTTTTATTATACTGTTGATTTGAGTTCATCTTGTCTTCAATATATGAACATCTAACTGGATTTGGTTACTAATGTGTTTGATGGTACAACAGGGGATCAATGATGGTCACAGTTTATTGAATTTGGTTACAAGTGATTCTGCAGATTGCAGCTTATGTTGGGACAGATTTTATAGTTTTGCAGTGTCCTGATTTATAGTGTTTTTGGCTGTCTAAGATAGTCCAAAATTATGAAGCAGTGGCAAACTTCAATCTTATTATGTTATACAGAACATTTTGGATACTAAAATAAAATCTACGGCATCGCAAATTGTTGGCCTAATAAAAATAATATATTTTGAAAAGATACATAAGTTATAGAATGAATGATAGTGACTATATAATAGATTTTAATTTTATGGTGTTTTATGTTTAGTCAAAAATTTGTATTTTATTTTTTTTATTTTTTTGTAATATAATATTGTGAGATTTGAGTTAAATTCTTATTTCGAGAAGTGTAAGTGTATTTGGAATCCAAGATCATGTGAGGATCGTCTATTAGTTCTAGTGTTATTTTCTAATTGTCTTTTAGACTATAATTATGATTTTTCTCCAATAAAGTTTTCATGTTATATTTATGTTTATCTTATTAATTTATTAACAGGACAATTCTCGTAGGTAAAGATGGTGTGTTTTTCTCCAATACAAATTATTCAGAGAATAGCTACATGATAAGGGTCTTGCATCTAAAGATCACACCACATCTCTATTAAGATTAACAGTTTACATGCTCAAGATTCATAATAGCCTCTTAGAGTTGTATATATCCAATGAATTGAAGTTTCCTTGCATGATGTTGATTTAGCTATTATACCATGTGAAATGAATGCATTTAGAGATGTTTTTTGTATTTATATGAAAAGATATAAAGAAGGGATTGCATGCTATATGAAGGCACATGATCATGACAGGTTCTATGCAGGCACATGCTATAAGGCTGTTTTTTGTTTTTCTTTATTTAAAATTATAGAAAATATTATTGGTATGATACATATATTAAGGTACATGTTAAGACTAAGAATGGATGATAAATGAGTAAATATAAAAATTGAAAAATAATATTTTAATTATTTTTTTTATCCACTTTTAACTTACTACTTCGATCATCAAATTATTTATTTTAATTTTTTTAATAATATAATGTGATAATCTAATGATGATTAAAATAATAATTAAAAATGGATAAAAAAATAAATTAAAGTATCATTTTCCACAAAAATTAATGTGTTGATTAATAGGTCTTTGGGAAAAAGAAAAAAGTATTATGCATTTAGATTCCTGAAAAAGTTCATTGCTTTACATAAAATTGTCTCATCAACACTGTTTCTTCTTTGAATTTTAGGCCTCTATACTTTTTTCTTAATTGATGGTGAGTTGGATTGACAAACTTGAACATACGCCAAAATTGTTGAATGGAATATGAATAGGTTTTAGTATATGGTACCATTATTATTAGTTAGATATCACAAAAGTTATATGCTTTTCTATTTTTGCAATATAGATTATTACATGCATGTTCACATTGTTAGAAAAATAAACAAAAACTTAAAAATATACATCTTTAAACCACCGAAATTATAATATTAACATTCACTTATCAATTAGATGTTAGAACCTCAAGTACATACTTTTATAAATAGGTTTGGTGCAGCCAAGTATCTCTCTATATATATATATATATTAAAAGTACACAATTTTAAATAGAAGAACTTTATTATTTAATTTAAAAAGTGGTTAAATTTACAAAAAAGTAACTTGAAAGGCAAAGGTGAAGAAAAATATGGATACCGAAAAAAGAATATTTTTGTATAATTATAAATAACTAATGAAAACACATGGCCACACATGTGTGTTGACTTATTTTTATGATAATAAAATATAATAAAACTATTATTATTTTTATTATTATAATTATTTTATTAAGTATGAATAAATTTTATAATTTATTATAAATAGTTTTTATTTATTTTTTAGGTAATTTTTTAAATAAAGAAATGGTTAAGTTTTAAAAAATGATAAGAAACAGTTAAATTTAAATAAATGATCATTTAAAAGATAATATTGATAAAATAATTATTTTAATTAAAAAAAAATCTAAAAAAAAAATGAAAAACAAATATAGAAAAAAAAGAAATTCTTTATATACAGATATATATTATTTTTATTATTACTAGTGTATACATAAATAGTTGTGTGTTCACTTTTTGTTTTTAACAATAACAAAAACAATAAATTTTTTTTATTATTATAATTATAAAAATAAATAATTTAAAAGAATAGTCAAATAAAAGAAAATGGTTAAATTTAAATAAAAAATCACTTAAAATGTAAAATTGATAAAATTATTATTTTAAGTTAAAAAAATATTTATTTATAGGATAAAATTGAAAAATAAATGTAAACACAAAAAAGTTAAATCTCTTGTACAGAAATAGATGAAATAAAATTTTTAAATTTAAAGAAACAATAATTTAAAATGTAAAATTGATAAAGTAATTATTTTAAGTTAAAAAAATATTTATTATAAAGGTAAGATTGAAAAACAAATATCAACAAAAGAGAAATTTCCTTTATATAAGTATAAATATAGATTATATTTTTAACGCAAAATTATGTTAATATTATTCTTTTATATGTAATAAACTATGTCTCTTTATAAAAGGAATTTCTCTTTTTAGTGTCATTTATTTTTCATTTTTACCCTTGAAGTTATTGTTTTATTTAAATTTAATCGATTCTTTAGATTTAACCACTTTTTTAAAATTTAACTATTTTTTAAATTACAAAATAAAAAATCATCTACTAAATAAATAAAAATCATCTAAAAATTAAATAAAAACTATCTATAATTAAATTGTTAAAAATATTTATATTTATTTTCACAATTATAATTTTATGTTTTTTATCACAAAAAGATAAACACATCTAAACCGGCGCATATGTTTTTTCGCTAGTACATATAGAAGGTGGATTATATATAATTTATATTTCTATTTTATCTATAATTATATTTTAAAATAAAAATAAGCTATCTATATGTTAAACGTGTTTGTATCTCCAATTTTTTTTTCTCCACCCTTACCAATATTATATACAATCACATAGTGGTAATTATGATAAACCCTAAACCTTAAACACGATTACTAAAAGTGTAAAATATTTTAATGCAAGATTATTGAAATTCTTATGAGCATGGAATCATAGTCAATTTTGAACTCAATGAAAATGGTTGGAAAGGTAATTATTTTCTTTATGAGACTTTACAAAACAAACTCAATGAAATGAAACACTAATACACATGAAACATAATTACATAATTAAATTTATACTGGATCATATACATTTTTGTATTCAGAATGTCCTTAACAAAGTACTCAAATACGTTGATCATATAATTGCTTAAAACATTTACTAGATGAATCAAAGATGAAAAAGTGAGTTTAAAGGAGAGAGAATTAATATAAATTAAAAAGTATTTAAATAATATTTTCTTTTTGAGTTTCATTATATTTCAATGGACTAAAAGAAATGTGAAACTTCTCCATTCTTTGAAGAAAAAACTCCTTTGACGTCGACCTTCATAAATCTATAATGTACCGATACTTCAATTTGGGTCATATATTTTTGTTCGACATGTATTGTATCCGATACTTTAAGATACTCTAATGATACTTATCAATAAAGTATCTAATTTACAAAGTCGTAGTACAATATAATAAAATCTTTGAATAATGACTAATTTTAATGATAAAAAATAATTAGTCACCGTATAATATTAAATTGACAACTAAAATAGTTCCAATAAATTATAATTGATCTCTAAATTGATAATTAAAATAATTTCAATTATGAATTAATTTTTAAATTGGTCACCAACATTAGTTACCAAATTTTGGCTACCAAAATAATTGGTCTCTAATTAGGAAATTTAGATTCAGACATTAACAATCATATATTTATTATGTTTGTAAAAATTATTGTACACTTTTCAATATTCATATATCACGTATCTATCACACATCGCATCTGTAAGACCCACTTTAATCCTATCCTAAAATTTAAGGGCCTTTCTTAGTCAGTTGGGCCTAAGGTTGGCCCATAGGGCATCCCAAAACCCCTAAACCAGCCTAACCCTCTCATGTTCTGCCCACTTTGCAAAATCAGCCACCTTACTCCTCTTCTCTTTTCTCCTCAAAAAGTGTTCTGCTAGGGTACGAAGCTCATTCAGATTCAAGTCAGCTCAACCTCATTCTCTGCTCCACGTAAGTTGTTCTTCCGCTCATGTTCTTTCTTCTCCAGCTTGTTTTCGTGGTTTCTGTTAGGGTTCACCGTAGTAATCTTGCTTTCATTCTGTGCAACTGTTCTAAGCTCTTGAGTATGCTCCTGGAGCTATTGGGTTCGTTGCCGTGGGTGCCTGTGCTTTCCACTAGCATCTGTCCTGGTGAGGGAAGCTATGATTTTTCATGCTTTTATAAATAATGTGCTTGTTTTGGTTCTATTGGGTGCTCTTGATGATTTGATGTGCTTTTGATGGTGTAAAAATAATCTATGTACTGTTTTTGGATGGATTTTTTTGGCTTTGCATGCGTGAGAGCAGGTGAGATATGTTATGCTCGCCTAAGCAAGCTTCTCGCCCAAACGGGAAGCTCTCGCCTAAGCGAGAACGATAGTAACTCACCCCCTTTGGTTTTGAGTGCTCGCCTGAGCGAAGGCCTCTCGCTTGAGCGAGATGGGCTAGCTTGAGCGAGAACTCAAAGTATTCTCTATTTTCAATCTCGCTGAAGTGAAAGCTTTTCGCTTGAGCGAGAGACCCCTGTCGCTTGAGCGAGAGCTCCTTAGCTTGAGCGAGATTGACAATTGTTAAATGCTTGTATGCTCCCATGATTGATTTGTTTACTCTTTTAAAGCATGAAATATGATGCCAACGTTTTATACAATGTGTTTTCTTAAATTTTTGTTGTTTGGGATTTGTGTTTTTACATGTTGAAACCAGTGAAAATTTGTCAGTTTAGCTTAAGCGAGAGATTTTAGCTTAAGCGAGATCAATTTAGCTTAAGCGAGATCAGTCTAGCTTAAGCAAAAATTGCTGCAAAATTTTAATTCCTTACTTTAACTTGAACTTGTGGATTGATTTAATTACTTTTAAAAGCATGAGGAGAATGATTATGCATGAATGATATGGCTCATGGGTTGAAAATGATAAATTTGGTATGATCTTAACATGTGATTTTATATGGGATGGTTGGCTGGCAAAGTGGCATGGTATTGATATGAAATACAATTCTATATTCATGGTTTGGAAGGATGAGTTGGTATGGATTCAACATTGGATATGAATGAGGATGGGTTATAAAGGTTGGCATGAGATTATGTGCATGATAAATATTACTTGATTGATTGAGTATGATTGGTCTGTGGTCAGTGCGTAATTCCATGGGCCTCTAGGTGAGACCTCATGGTCGTGCTTTAGTGGTCAGGACATAATTCCATGACCCTTGTTAGTGGGAGTTCATAGTGGTGTCCCATCTATATAATTTAGTAAGGATTCAAGGTAAGGTTGCATCCTGACGCTCTAAGGAGTCAGTTAGTCTCACATAGAGTGGACTAACTCTTGTGGTGAGAGTAGCGAGAGGCCTGAAACTCATTATGGGCTAACCTTGTGTGTCGGGGATTGAGACATTATAACACTTGTAACACTTAGCTCGGGGTGAATAAGGAAATCCACCACAAGTGCAAGCATCCGCTGAATCCGACTAAATTATATGTATCCGGATGAGTCGTGTCTGAATCTTAGTGTATTGTTTGAAAAGTCATAACATGATTGGTTGGTATATGCATCTTGAATTGTGAAATTGTATATAACTGTATGGAAAATTGTTTTCTACTATAGCTTACCCTCTTGTTTATGTATGTTCTGTTGTGTGTTTTTCTCTTTTTGCGATGATCATGAACTTGTTGATGGGAGCAGATGTGAGAACTCCCCGTGATCATCAGGGTGATGGAGGTTCCGCTGCATAGTCTGCTTGGAATGGATTTCCGTTTGTTTGGGATTTTCCTAAGGGCTATGGCCCATGTATTTTTTTGTCTTTGGGCTTTATTTCTGATTACCATTGAGTTATCTTTATACTATGTTATTAGCATCGGGGTGTGCCTTTTTCTTATTTGAATTCCTCTTGGAGAATTGTAAGGAGTAGTGTCTATACTCCAGAACCGTACTTCTAATACTGTTTTACATGACATTCCTTTAATTAACCTTATTAATTAAATGGGATGTTACAATATCCTATTATTTTAAAAATAAATGTATTGACATATCAAATACGTATCGTATGTGATATACCTATAATATCTTTACATCATAGTCATTAACCCTATCTACAAGAATCATATATTCTTGGGAAATGGTATGTTTTGACAAAAAGTTTTTTAACAAGATTTTTTTTTTGTCTTTTTTTAATAAAAGTGAATTTTTTAAAAAAGTAAAAAAATTAAAATTAAAACAGCAATATTTTAGTGTAAAAATTTTTTTATTAAAGTTTATCAAATTTTTGTATATTTTTTCATGTGTTTCGATTCTTTTATTTAGTTAATATAATTCTCTTTTTTTATTGAACATGACAAGATATTTAAGTGTCCCACCCAATAGTTTGATGGCTGCAAGTTCTGTTCAACACGCACTTCTATGTCTCTTCTTCCACATTTAATCTTTCAAAATCTGATATATTCAAAGTAGTATCTTCATATTTTCAAAAGTACTTATTCACACAGGACCACTAAGAATATTAGACAAAATACAAGCAGCCAAATTTGGTAATAATAATGAACAGAGGGTCACATCATGAAGGCCATTTATCTCATAATCAACAAAAATATATTCGAACTCATTTTTTACATGGGTGACGTGGCACCCTTTTTTTCTTTTATTTTTACTTTTTTTAAATGAAACTGAACCCATGGTCACGTGCGTGGAAGTTTTGTACAGTAAATTCTTTTTGGCAAGAGTAAAGCAGACGTGGAGAGAGAAAGTAAGAGAAAATGTTGTAGAGTGTTCGTGAGATAGGGAGAGAGAAAGTCGGAGGAAGTGGAGATAGGAAGTCGGAGGAGAGGCAGAAACAACGTCAGAGGAAAGGCGGCGACGGCGTGAGCAACTCGATGGAAAGGCAGAGACAGCGTGATCAAGTGTATGGAAAGGTGAAGACAACGTGAGGATGTCGGCGGAACGACCGAGAGAGACTGAGATAGTCGGAGCCGGAGGAAGTCGAGACAGAGAAGTTGCGGTGTTACAGAAACGAGGCGGGAGGCGGTCACCGTGAGAGGACACACTTGTGACAACGACGATAATGGAGGGGATCGAATCCAGTGGAAGCGAGTCGTGTTTTTTTGTTCACCATTCGAAAAATTTAAATCTTTGGGGGAAAAACGTTTCCAAAAATCGAAGACTTCCGGCACACAACAACGACCACAGTGGGTAGAAACCTTTTTGTGGCCTTAATGTATTTGTTAATCGTTGATTTTTTTAATAACCTCTTATGTATGACCGTATGAAGGCCCGACCTCGGATGCGGTTCAAGAGCTTTGCCACAAAAACACCATATTCTGTTTATGGAAAGAAGAAGTTGAAATCACTACAAATTGGTTGATTTTGTTAATTTGAAAACACCAGTGCAATTTTATTTTGAGTTATTTATGAATGTTTGTTATGGATTGATTTTACAGGACAAAGTCTGTCCATGATTCTGTTATGTGTTTTTGTTTTGTTTTGAAAATGTATGTTGCAGGTTTTTAGATGTTTCACATTTATTTTGCGCAACAGTAATATTTATTTGTTTGTTGTGGGTGGTAGAACCAAATTATTTAACACAACACCCCACTTAATTTCCCTTTACTCCCCATTTTGCTGTGAGATAAAAAATATGTAATAGAAGTCCTCACTGAATGTACTGGGGAATTATATTTTGGAGGCCAGCAATTATCAACCATATGAAGTTGGCTTTGAGCATTTTGTGGCATGTATTTGTCCTTGCTTACGCAGGATAGGGCTGTGAACCACAATGTTGAACGTAAGTCCCCAGAAAATTGTTTTGTAGTCCCCGGTTTTGACCCATTTATGAAATTTTGTAATTTCAATTGCATGAAGTTGAGTTTGACCAGTTTGTGGTTGACACGTATTTGTCATTGCTTAAGCAGATTGTGGCTGTTGACCAAAATATTGAAATTTAAAATGGTTATAAAAACTAGTACCGGTAACCAGAATATATAAAAGCACTCCCCAATTGGAGTAGTTGTACTCCCCAGTTGATAACGTTATTCATACTTTAAAGAACATTTAATTGCTTTAAAAAACATTTAACTGTTTTTCGAATTTTGGATTGGTCATAATAAAATAAAAAATTTAATTGCTTTACAAAATTTAGAAACTTAACAGGGTTATTAAAACTGATACTGTGAACTAGAATATATAACAGCACTCCCCATTTGGGGCACTTTTACTACCCACTTTGTAACGTTATTGAAAGTTTAAAGAACATTTAATTTCCATTCAAAAATTAAATGTTATTAAAAATGTTATTCTAAATTTGAATTGGTCCTAATTAAAAATAAAATTTAATTGCTTTACAAAAATTAAGAAATTTAACAGAGTTATTAAAACTGGTACTGTGAACCAGACTATATAACATCACTCCCCATTTGGGGCACTTTTACTCCCCACTTTGTAACGTTATTGAAAGTTTAAAGAACATTTAATTTCCTTCCAAATATTAAATGTTATTAAAACTGTTATTCTTAATTTTAATTGGTCCTAATTAAAAATAAAAAAATTTAATTGCTTAACAATATTTAGAAATTTAACAGTGTTATTAAAACTGGTACTGTGAACCAGAATATATAACAGCACTCCCCAATTGGGGTAGTTTTACTCCCCAGTTGATAACGTTATTGATACTTTAAAGCACATTTTATTTCGTACAAAAAATAAAAGTTGTTATTAAAACTGTTTTTCGAATTTTGGATTGGTCATAATAAAATAAAAAATTTAATTCCTTTACAAAATTTAGAAATTTAACAGGGTTATTAAAACTGGTGATGTGAACCAGAATATATAACAACACTCCCTATTTGGGGCACTTTGACTCCCCACTTTGTAATGTTATTGAAAGTTTAAAGAACATTTAATTTCCTTCCAAAAATTAAATGTCATTACAACTATTATTCTAAATTTTAATTGGTGATAATAAAATATAAAATTTAATTCCTTAACAAAATTTAGAAATTTAACATGGTTGTTAAAACTGGTACTGTGAACCAAAATATATGACAACACTCCCCATTTAGGGTACTCCCCACTTTGTAACGTAATTGATAGTTTAAAGAACATTTAATTTCCTTCCAAAAATTAAATGTTATTAAATCTGTTATTCTAAATTTTAATTGGTGATAATAAAAAATAAAATTTAATTCCTTAACAAAATTTAGAAATTTAACATGATTGTTAAAACTGGTACTGTGAACCAGAATATATAACAGCACTCCCCATTTGGGGTACTTTTACTCCTCACTTTGTAACGTTATTGAAAGTTTAAAGAACATTTAATCTCCTTCCAAAAATTAAATGTTATTAAAACTGTTATTCTAAATTTGAATTGGTCCTAATTAAAAATAAAATTTAATTGCTTAACAAAATTTAGAAATTTAACAGGGTTATTAAAACTGGTAATGTGAACAAGAATATATAACAGCACTCCTCAATTGGGGTAGTTGTACTCCCCAGTTGATAACGTTATTGATACTTTAAAGAACATTTTATTTCGTGCAAAAAATAAAAGTTGTTATTAAAACTGTTTTTCGAATTTTGGATTGGTCATAATAAAATAAAAAATTTAATTGCTTTACAAAATTTAGAAATTTAATAGGTTATTAAAACTAGAACCAGAATATATAACAGCACTCCACATTTGGGTCACTTTTACTCCCCACTTTGTAATGTTATTGAAAGTTTAAAGAACATTTAATTTCTTTCCAAAAATTAAATGTCATTAAAACTATTATTCTAAATTTTAATTGGTGATAATAAAATATAAAATTTAATTCCTTAACAAAATTTAGAAATTTAACATGGTTGTTAAAACTGGTACTGTGAACCAGAATAAATAATAGCACTTCCCAATTGGGGTACTCCTCACTTTGTAACGTAATTGAAAGTTTAAAGAACATTTAATTTCCTTCCAAAAATTAAATGTTATTAAATCTGTTATTCTAAATTTTAATTGGTGATAATAAAAAATAAATTTAATTCCTTAACAAAATTTAGAAATTTAACATGATTGTTAAAACTGGTACTGTGAACCAGACTATATAACATCACTCCTCATTTGGGGCACTTTTACTCCCCACTTTGTAACGTTAATTAAAGTTTAAAGAACATTTAATTTCCTTCCAAATATTAAATGTTATTAAAACTGTTATTCTAAATTTGAATTGGTCCTAATTAAAAATAAAATTTAATTGCTTAACAAAATTTAGAAATTTAACAATGTTATTAAAACTGGTACTGTGAACAAGAATATATAATAACACTCCCCAATTGGGGTAGTTGTACTCCCCAGTTGATAACGTTATTGATACTTTAAAGAACATTTTATTTCGTACAAAAAATAAAAGTTGTTATTAAAATTGTTTTTCGAATTTTGGATTGGTCATAATAAAATAAAAAATTTAATTGTTTTACAAAATTTAGAAATTTAACATGGTTATTAAAACTAGTACTGTGAACCAGAATATATAATAGCACTCCCCATTTGGGGCACTTTTACTCCTCACTTTGTAACGTTATTGCGTTATTGAAAGTTTAAAGAACATTTAATTTCCTTCTAAAAATTAAATGTTATTAAAACTGTTATTCTAAATTTTAATTGGTCATAATAAAAAATAAAATTTAATTCCTTAACAAAATTTAGAAATTTAACATGGTTGTTAAAACTCGTACTGTGAACCAGAATATATAACAACACTCCCCATTTGGTGTACTTTTACTCCCCACTTTGTAACGTAATTGAAAGTTTAAAGAACATTTATTTAACATGGTTATTAAAACTGGTACAGTTAACCAGAATATATAACAGCACTCCCCGTTTGGGGTACTTTTACTCCCCACTTTGTAACGTAATTGAAAGTTTAAAGACCCCTTTAAAGATCATCTTTCTGACCAGCAAATAAAATTTCATTAGTTTCAGAGTGTTCATTGCTTGAGAACACAAACACTGGAAAACGAAAACCAAAATATTCATCACCACTTCACATGAACTTATTCTTGACACCTCAGTTGGGACATAATTTGTGGTACTGTTGTTATTTTTCGTTTCTTCTTAATTCATGATTGCCCACATCCTAATGATGTTGCACCTAATGTATTGCTCATATTAGTATGTAATAATTCACTAGTATTCGCACATTCAAACATGAAACACATCTTAATTAAATAAATGAGGCCGAAGTCCGAAGTTACCAAAAAGTAACAAAATGACACAATTTATTTATATTTTTTGAAGGAAAACATAAAAACACAGAAGACTTGAACAAACATCTGTCTGGATGTAATAACATCATACTAAATCTATGGACTTTGCAACATCACAGTAGCACCCATTAATGTAAACCTCAACTATAGGTTGTTTTTGAACATGGTCTACCTCAAACACCAATCTGTCTCCCTCCCTCACTACAAAACCACACCACAATGCAAACAACACCAACGACTCTGTCAAACAATGTTGCACCAAACTCGAAAATAAATAAAACGTTTTTCCCCCAAAGATTTAAACTTTTCGAATGGTGAACAAAAAAACACGAACCTTACACTAAAACGGTGTTGCGGAACGGCTTCCGGTGGAATGGTTGTCGTTGCCGTCGACTCGCTTCCATTGGATTCGATCCCTTCACTATTGTCGCTGTCGCAGGTGTGTCCTCTCACGGTGACCGCCTCCTGCCTCGCTTCTGTAACACCACAACTTCTTTGTCTCGACTTCCTCCGACTCCGACTATCTCAGTCTCTCTCGGCTGTTCCGCCAACGTCCTCACGCTGTCTTCACCTTTCCATACACTTGATCACGCTGTCTCCGCCTTTCCTTCGAGTTGCTCACGCCATCGCCGCCTTTCCTCCGACGTTGTTTCCACCTCTCCTCCGACTTCCTGTCTCCACTTCCTCCGACTTTCTCTCTCCCTGTCTCACGAACACTCTACAACATTTTCTCTTACTTTCTCTCTCCACGTCTGCTTTACTCTTGCCAAAAAGAATTTACTGCACAAAACTTCCGCGCACACGTGACCATGGGTTCAGTTTCATTTAAAAGAAGTAAAAATAAAAGATAAAAAGGGTGCCACATCACCCATGTAAAAAATGAGTTCGAATTTTATGTTCGAAAATTATTTTCGCATAATCAATATCACCAAAGACTCCTTAAATTTTATTATTTTTATTTTTGTTTCGACCTCAATTATGTCTACATTCACAGTTAAACGTATTATTCGTTTTGAAGTTTGAACTCTCATTACACAGCTTTATATTTAAGAAACCATCTCAAAAACTCATACATTTTACACAAATGATCATTTTACGCTACAAACAATATCATACACACGTGCCATGAATCCACAGAATTATTGGTGTCATTACAAAGAAAAATCAAACAGAAAAAGTAATAAAGCAAGGATCCAAAAACATTCAGCAAAACCTGTTTTCTCATGCCAAATTTTTCCACTTGATTGCTAACTGAGAAAGGGTTTTTGTTGAAGCCCCATCTGGTTTGAGAGCATTTGTGGCAGCTTCTTTCAACTCCTTCACTCTCTTCCTCATTTCTCTTCCTTCTTCTTCTTCCATCAAACACTTTATCATCTCAACAATTTCCACCCTTTCCACCAACCCATTTTCACTCACTCTTCCCCTCACTCCCACTTTCAATCCCTCACTCATCACAACCGCATTCATTCTCTGCTCTGCAAACAGTGGCCACGTGATGAGTGGCACACCATGCACCACACTCTCCAGCGTCGAATTCCACCCACAGTGACTCAAAAACCCACCAACTGAACCATGCCCTAGGATCTCAATCTGGGGTGCCCATGAAGGAACAACCATACCTTGTTCTTT
>Ga0214542_1010474_pt1 | contig 13519 bp, 5 predicted proteins | sample CNSS1metaG_FD_160096 | JGI IMG/M metagenome (GOLD analysis project Ga0214542, IMG submission 160096) | Root nodule microbial communities from cowpea collected in UCLA plant growth center, Los Angeles, California, USA - CNSS1 | ecosystem: Host-associated > Plants > Roots > Nodule | place: USA...
ATTTTTGAAACTCTTTGAAAAGAAATCAATTATAGGTATGTCATTTCGAATTTTATTTTTCATTTCAAAACTGTTATAAATATATATCAATTGATTTATGTTATTTTCTGCCATGTAGGAAAATCATGGTACTGAAAAAGTAGAGCAAAGAACACATTGTGTGCAAAAGGAAATTATCTACAAAAGGAATTTATGAACTTCAATACCAAAGGATACATTCTAGGTATGTAATTTATTCTTATATTAACAAAGTAGTGTAATAGTCATATTTTTGTTGTTGGTGCTTGACGACAATATTTAATGAAATCAAATATTAACTTGACATACAACTTTAATTACATCCTAAATTGATCTATTCTATTGATACACTTCAACATGTTTTTAAAACATTAGATTATCATCATATAGATTAATAAATATCCAAAAACCCATTGCTATTAATACAATTATTACATATAAAAAAAACCCGTGCGTTGCACGGGTAGAAGAACTAGTTATTAACATATAAGTGATCCAGATGCTACGCTCTAACAGCCAGCCAATAATGAGGCGGCTGAGAGAACGAATTTTGCGTCATAAAAAGACATGTCATCGTACTTAGATCTATCCAGGGGCGGAAACAGGAATTTTAGGGAGCAAAATTATATTTTTCGTATATAAATTATCTTTTATATTTTTCTCATCATTTATTAAAAACAAATACATATGACAATGTCAATAAAATTCAAAAAATATGACAATAATATATATGAAAGTATAACATAAAGTTTATTATCAATAATACTATATTAAAAAAATTAAAAATTATTTTTAGTTAGAGTATTCTTTTACCATTTTCAAATAAATCTTCAAAAATTAAATCAGAATTAAAGTTGATGCAAATATTTGCTAAAGTTTCAGCATCCGTATCATTTCTCAACCTGAGAATATTCTTTGGATCATATTCTAAATCATTTTCAAATTCATTATATGTAATTCTAGAGATTTTAAAGGATTGTTTTTTATTTTCTTAAATGTTTAGATTCTTATGAAATTTCTCAATTTGAGTTGACGTAGCATTGTTTTCGTCTTCAGCCTTCCCACTTGAAAAAAAATTAATTGTTTTACTCTTTATCATAAATTTTCTAATATAAATAAATAACCTCCACCTATTTACAAAAAGATAAAATTATGAATACCTCAAATTAAATCTCAAAATCAAGACTTAATATTTTAAGAAAAATATTTTTTAAATGATTAGTTTCCCTTATCTTAAAGTAGATTCTTAATAATATTTTTCTCTTACTGAACTTCAACGTCTAAAATAATTGTATCTATACAAAGAAGTGTTTGACCAACAATTAGAACATGATTTTATCATCTCTAATATATAGAGATCTGCCTAGAGCATATAAAAGTCTTATACAAGAAAAAAATGATTGCTTTGAAAAAGAAATTAAAAATGAATATACTCAAAAAAAATTGTTCAGTCTAAAAATAACAAAAAAGAAGAAAAACAAATTTTAAATTTAAAAAATATATATTAAATTAATATAAATAATATAATATATAAATATATTTTTAAATTATATATAAAAAATAAAATAAAAATGTTGAGAGAGTCGTTGCTTTCATCTGTCAAAAAAAACCTCCCGTGGATCTATCATAAACTTGTATTGAGCTTATTTTATTATTTTTTTACTACGAATTTATAAATTTTATATCGAAATATGAGTAAAGTTCTGGTAAACCGAGCTCAAAGTTTCAAGCGCAAACTTTTATATAATATATATATATATATATATATATATATATATATATATATATATATATATATATAATATAAATTAAACATGCTCCGTGTTTAATATGTTTCTTTTAGAGCCACAGATGGACAAGAAGACTAACACAGTGAGAAATCAGAACTTCAAATTGGAAGTATTAAACTTCAAATCGGAACTTCAGAATTCAAATTGCTAGTTAGGCGGTTAATTTTTATTTGGATAGCTATTGCCTTTTATTTGCTAAGGTTATAATATTTGTTAAGGTTATAACTATTTTTTTGAACCAGTAATGTTTTGTGGGTCTGTAAAAAAGTTTGTCCTTTTGTTACAATAACTTATGTTTATTTTGGTGAGTATATTTTTTATATAATTATGTTGTCACATTTTTTTATCTCTTTCGACTTATGTATTTTTATAAAAGGGTTATAATATTCCTTAAGTACTTTTCTATAATTTATTTATTTTTTGTTGATAAAAGAAAAAAATTACCTCACCACAACAATGAGGGCAACCAGAGCCAGAGACTCTGAAAAAAACTTTAAAGAGAGCACTCAGAAAGGAAAAAAATACTACAGTATCCTTCTTCCTGCAGTTACTTCTTTTGAAAATGTATAAAATGTAATTATTTCATTAATTATTTTCTGTCCAGATTATAGGTGTTTATAGATTGGATTTTTAAAATTTAATTCAAATTCATTTACATCTGAACAATTGGTCAAATTTTGAATCTAAATCTATTTTTCTCTGAAACTAATTTGGATATTTTTAAAATCTAATCTAAATATTTAAATTAAATTTAAAATCCACAATCCATTTTTATCAAAGATATTTAAATTAAATTTTTTAAAATATGTATTAGAATTTCAGTCCAAACCATTTCAGTTCAATTTGGACAAACTTTTTCGAATTTCAGTTAAATCGAATTTTAACATGGAAAATGCAACTAAAATAAGTATATGTTCACAAACAAAATAAGTATACGTAAATTTCTTATATTTATCGCTTAAAATAAATAAATCAATCAATATCAAATAATTTATATACATTTTATACATAATTAATAACAATAAAATATACATTACATAATAATTTAATCTAATCAATTATTCCTATTATCATTTATAAAACATTAATCGCAGTTGCTATTACTTACAAACGTCCAAAAATGTCTGATTATAGCTTACATGATCTTTATAATCGATTACAAAAATTCAGATGAATAACACACCTTTTAATCGATTACAACCAAAATCATACGAAATCACACGATTTCAGCTTGAATGTCGTGTTGGACCCTTACAACTTCGGACTTGGCCAATTTACTCAAGAAAATTGTCTGGAAGACACGATTTCTTTTTTTTTTTTGTAAATTGTGAGACTCCACGACTTGCCTTATTTCGAATTTTTTCTTAAAATTTACCCAAAATCAGTAATTTTTTAAACAGATATGCCCAGAAAAAAACCTGGAAGGGATAGTAATAATACTTTATCATTCCTCCTGCAATCACTTAAAAGCATTGAGATAACTCAGCAAATAAGTTCCAACAACTAATATTTCCACAGTGAAAGGTGACAAAACCTGTGATAGAAGAATCTGAATATAATCTAGTTACTTCTTTGAAAATATACAAATGCAGACATCTGTAAGTATTTAATTATTTATTTTGCGTGTGGTGTTCACGTTCCAGGGTCATTTAAAAGCTAACCGAATTTGACTTTGTAACCATTGCTGCAATTGCTATGCATTATTATATGTGCTTATGCAATTGGAAAGTTGAAAATTTAAACATGATGCAACTTAGATAATGACTTTTAGCTTATAATAAAACAAGTTGCTCTTACTTAAACCATTACTTAGATTTATCTCCATCTTGTATGGAATTTATTTAAGATGACTGGTTAGAAAAACCTCGGAAGCCATTTTAAAATATTGTTACACAAGGTCAACTTCCACCTACTAATAATCAATTAATGATTAAACTTTTAATTTATTCTATGAAATGGCTGTCAGTGCATGACCCATCCAAAAGCAATGTAACCAAACTCGTCGATGACTTCAATATAACTTTATATAATTATATTCATGTTATGAAGTTTTATAGTTCTACAATGATATAGTTTATTTTACAATGTTCACACTCAGATTGAAATCATTCATGAACCATGCATGTTATCCAAATTCAACTATCGCTAGGTCAACTCAGTGGTTCTTCTACAGTATTGAAAAAAGTGTTCTTCTACAGTAGGGCATCTATATTAAAAAAAAAGTGTTTGTAACTTTCAATGGATAAAATATATTCTAATAATGTTTTTTAGTTATCTATTATATTCATGTTGATTAAAATATTTAAATCTTAATTAAATAAGAAAACTAAAAACCGCATTTTGATTATAGAGCTATTTCGAGAGATTTGATAAAAGAAATCTATTTAGGGAGATGAAATTTGAATTGGTTAAAATACATAAAACATTAATCACAACATGAAGAAAAATACATTTTTAAACCTATACGACTATACGATTCTTCTCTAGTAAAAAAACTATACGATACTTTTTATTTTTTTTTAATGGATTCGTTTTAAAGTATCACTTTAGATTTGTGTTTACTAAATTACCTATAATTATTTTAGTTTTGTTTAGTCAATAATTACAATTACTATACACTAATTAGAATCGTTTTTTTTTTTTCATGAGAACTAGAAAATATGACTAATCATGTAAGGATAACAAATGAACACGTTTTCATAGTATTATTTCGTCTCAATTTTTACAGGAAATCTCGACATATATTGATATGAACATGAGAATGGATAATACATGATATTTTAACTTGGTTATGGAAAAGGACTAGTATGTACATATTCACTCACCTCATACTCATCATAATATTCATTTTCAATTCATTTATTAATTAATTTTAAAAACATATTAGTTTATTTTGTCCTTTGTTTCGCAACTTATTTTCTAGGACACATATTTAGTCCAATTGTTATATAATGATTTTTTTTATATTCATATTTATATTTATATAATTTCTTTTGTGATATTTAACATCGGAGAAAATAAAATGTGTAATTCTTTTACATTAAATAATGGATAATATAATATTTTTTATTGTAAATTTTACTTTTCATAAACAAAAATAATTTAATTGATATTATGATATTAGTGTAGGAAAACCTTTTTATGCCAATTAAAAATGTTTTATATATGTTGTTTCCAAAACCACCATAGATATAGGCGATACAGAAAGTTTTCACTTTCTATCCCGATGGTGAGAGAATTTTGATTGTTTTTTTTATGTTTATTGAACTTAAGCCCCAAAAACCAAACAAAACACAAATTAGATACATCTTATGATCTCTATAAACCAAAAATATTACAAAGAATGTATGTATATAATTGTAATCTTTCACCAAGATAGATATAACATTTTATACATAACATACAATAAATTTGCAAGAATCTAAGGTCCAATAAACTCTCATAAATCATTCTTTCCACAAGAGTTAGCCAAAAATAGTTTCTTTCTCATAGTAATTTGTTTATGATAATTTCAAGACATACTATATCTACAAAAAGTTTGCCTTAAAAACCTTTCCAACAAAAGTTTTAACGATTCAATTATTGAAAGTTCCCCATCAGTAAATAGACTCTCTGAAATGATCTAATACACTCCTTTAAAAACTAATTAAGCCAACGGTTACTCTTCTAATAAGCTACCAATCCTGTATATTCGGACAACAATGATATAAAGCAAATGGAAATAGACAACAAAGATATAGAGCACTCATAAGTGAAATTTTCATATTTTAGTTTCTTGAGTATTTGGTGGTATTATTCATATTGAGCAAAGAAAAACAAGTAAATAAATTTAAGGGTGGACAAAAAATCCAATTTTTATGATTCAATCCATTTTTCTATGAGGATATCAATTTAACCTACATTTTATATGATCCAATCCATTTAATATCCATTTTATTAAAAATTCAATCCATTTAAAATCCATTTTATTGGATCTAGATATCAATCTAACCTACATTTTATATATTTTATGGATTGGATATCCATTCTCGAAATCTAGATTTTCAAAATGGTTAATCCAAAATATCCAATCCAAATTTTCACTTTATATTTTTTTGTTAGGTTAGGCTAAAGGTTGAGACGGACTAGTCCAAATTTAGTCGTATTTGATTGAGTTGGCGTGACCCTATACAAAATTTTGCCGAATTAGGCCAAAATCTGTCAAGTCAGTCCCGATCGAGATTTGACCCAGTTGGTCCTAGACAAAATTTGAAAGTATTCGGCCAAATCTGTCAAATTCTTTGGTGTCAGCCCTATGGACACAAATTTGGATCCACATCCATTATTTGGATCCAAAATGGATGTGGAATAGATTTTCGATAGGGCCGACACCATCGAATTTGACAGATTTTTTGTCGAGGCCAATGAGGCCAAATTTCAACATGGGGTGAACTTGAATGACTTTCAAACGAATTTCGGTCGGGGACGATGTGACCAAATTTGGGCTAAGGTCGACTCGACAAAATTTCAGGCGAGATTGACTTGACTGGATTCGACTAAATTTTGGCCAGGCCAATTTTGCCTAACACAACCAAATTTTGGCCAGAGCCAACTTGACCAAATATGGCCACATTTGGGTCAGGGCCTGATCAGTCAAATTTTGGTCAGGGTTGACTCCACTAAATTCGTCGGTCGGGACCGACTCAACTGAATATGGCCAATTTTCGATTACAACCGACTAAGTTGAATGTAGTCAAATTTCGTTCGGGACTTAGTCGACCGAATACGGCTAAATTTCGGCAAGTGCCGACTTGACGAAATTTTGGTCATGACCAACTCGACTGAATTTGGTCAAATTTAGGTTAGGACCGACTCGCCTAAATATGACCAAATTTCGGTCGCGATCGACTCTGCCTAATACGACTAAATTCAGGCCAGGACCAACTCGGTCAAATTTTGGTCGAGGCCAACACAACCGAATTTTGACTGGAGTCGACTCGACTGAATTCGGCCGAATTCCGGTGGTGGCCGATTCAGTTGAATACGGTCAAATTTTGATCGTGACGACTCATTTGAATACGGCCAAATTTCACCTTAGGCCGCCTCAACCAAATACGACCAAATTTGGGTCAGGGCCGACTCGGTCAAATCTTGATCGGGGCCAACTCGATTCAATTCGACCAAATTTTGAATGGAGCCAACTAGGCTGAATACAACCAAATTTTGGTCGCGGTTGTCTCGGTCGAATACAGTCAAATTATGTCTGGGTCGACTCAGCCCAATGCCGTCAAATTTGGATCGGGGTGAATTCAACCGAATACTTCCAAATTTTGTCCAGGACCGGCTAGGCCAAATTTCGATCGAGACCGACTTGACAAAATTCGGCCAAATTTTGTATAGGGTCACGCCAACTCAATCAAATACGACTAAATTTGGACTAGTCGGTCTCAACTTTTAGCCTAATCTAACCAAAAATATAAACTGAAAATTTAGATTGGATATTTTGAATTATCCATTTTGAAAATCTAGATTTAGAGAATGAATATCCAGTTCATAAAATATATAAAATATATATCAGATTGATATCCATATCCAATAAAAAGGATTTTAAATGGATTGAATTTTTAATAAAATAGATATTAAATGGAGATCATAGAAAAAATAGATTGGATTATAAAAAATGGATTTTTTGCCCATCCTTGATTAGAATTTTGTGACACATCTCTTCGCATTGAATGTCAGAACAGAAAACCAATAAAAAAATATTTTCTGCCAACATCTAAACACTTTTCTAAAATCATCCATGTAATGATAGCAGACATCTGCAAAAACATCAAATTATTGTTGTTGCATAAGGTTAGCTTTCCTATTTCCGGTAAAATAATGTTCTTTCTCTTCCTTTTTTCGATCAATAAGAAACTATTATCTAAAGAAGGATAAACAACAAAGAAGAACCTTAACTATACTGCAACCAGTAAACCAAAGCACAATTTTTTTATGAAAGAATCAATTATTTCAACGCAATAATGTGAGACATGCGACTTGGGACGTGAGACGTGCTACGTCGGACGTGGAAGGTGCGACGTGGGCATGATACGTGGGACGTGCGACGCGAGACGTGAGGCGTGAGACGTAAGACATAAGACGTGGAACGTAGGACGTAGGACGTGAGACATAGGACGTGGGATGTGAGACGTGGAACGTGGGATGTGAGACGAGAGACGTGAGACGTGAGACATGGAACATGGGACGTGAGATGTGGGACGTGAGACGTGAGACGTGAGACGTGAGACGTGAGACGTGAGACGTGAGACGTGGGACGTGAGACGTGAGACGTGAGAAGTGAGACGTGAGACGTGAGACGTGGAACGTGGGACGTGGAACGTGGGACGTGGAATGTGAGACGTGAAACGTGGGACGTGGGACGTGGGACATGAGACGTGAGACGTGAGACGTGAGAGACGTGAGACGTGGGACGTGGGACGTGGGACGTGGGATGTGAGACATGAGAGACATGAGAGACGTGGGAGATGTGAGACGTGCGACGTGCGACATACGACGTGCGACGTGCGACTTGAGACGTCCGTAAACACTAAACCTTGAAATTTATATTTATAAACTTTAAACCTTACAATTTAATTAAAAATTTTAGAAGATTGTTAATGTATCCATAAATTTGTACTAACAAATTTAAATTATATTCTTGTAAAAAAATGTATTAATAAAAAGATATTAAATACATATAAAATTGAAAGAATAAAAATATGAGGGTAAAAGTAATAATTAATGATTTTAAGAGACAGAAGCATGAGTTCGGGATGGGTTGTGAACCAAGACATAACTCATGTATTTCTCTCACTTAAATTTGATATCCTCTCCTGCAAAAGAAATTAAATTTAGAAATTCATTTTTGTCACAGCTAAATTTGTTTGAACCGTTAACTTTTGATAATATTCACTACTAAAAAAATTTATATTACATGAAATTTTTCTTGCAAATTTATTTAAAAAATTTACAAGAAAATACTTTTTCCTCCTATTTTTTTTTAAATTTTAATTGACAGTAATTCTTTCGTGGGTAATTATTTTCTATAAAATTTATTGTGAAAAGTGTTTTATACAAAATATTTTACAAAAAAATTAGCAGCAATTTTCTGTAATTTTTTTTTCATAACAAAATTTATAAGTATTTCTTACAAAAAAAAAATTCAAAACAAATTTGACAAGAAATATGAGTTTTTTTAGTAGTGATTTATATCTTTTGATATAATAATAATAATAATAATAATAATAATATATAATAAGAAATCATAATAATAAAATAAAATAAAAACAAGGACATACAAAGTTAAGATTTAGATAGTAATATATTTTACATTAACGAATAGCTAATTTTTGGTGTGTTACTAAACTCAAAATCTCTTTTTCGTTTTGATTATATATATATATATATATATATATATATATATATATATATAATATAAATTAATTTTAATCTTTAATATAAGGTGAACTAACAATTTATTAGGTTTATACTAATTTAATTTAGAATAAAAAAGAGAAGCAATTTTTTATCTTGAAATTTAAAGTGGAGAAAGAAACAAAAATAATAACTGTATCTTATATGAGAAAAGAAAAGAAATAACCAAGAAAAAATAGAAAAAGACAAAAACGGTCAGATTTATTATTTTGCAAAGTCCTATATAATTCTATCGAGCAACAAGATTTTAAACATAAATCTTACAGTAAAAAGATTATTGAAATAATCAGACAAATGATAGATTAATATATTATCATTATGTATCTAGTGAGACTTTAACTTACAATTTATTCAAGAAATTAAACGAGTTGTCTGAGTTTAAAATTTTCTTTAACAAGGCAATATTGATTAAAAAGCTCGTAAACTTGAAATATAAGATGGTTTCTCTACGGCAAAAACGCTTGAGTAGTTTTTCTAATATGGTGAATAAGATCACTATGAAGATGACAAGTTATTAACATTGTTATTTCTTAACTCAGTACCAGAAAGTTAGAAGAAATTAGTATTTCTGAACAACTCTACTCCTAATATGAAACTGACTTTTGACATGGTAATGATAGTCTCTAAAATGAAGAAAGTAGGAGGAATAATAGCCGTATTTCCTGAACTCAAAATGAAGCTTTAATTATGGATTTAAGGGGAAGATAAATGTATACAAGTTCTCATATATATGATGATTGTAGCAAGTCAAGAGAGAAGTCAAGGATAGAGAAAGACATCACATATTTCTATTGTAATAAACTGGGTGTTGTATGTGACATCAATTATCTCATGATAGAGATTAAATGAATCGAGTCATAATTGAATGTGACGCTTGGACTGTTATACTCTTAAGTAAAAAGAGTTATATTCTAACTAATGACTATAACTTTTGGCCTAATGATAAGCGTTCAATCCTTGTAGTGAGACACATGATGAAAGAGTGTATAATCATCAAGTAATTAGAAAGATAAAGAGATGGAGGAAATAATAACAATAGAAGAGGAGATAAAGATAAGGTTACTATTATAATTATATCATACGGTGAAGTTATCATTGTTTATGAATCTAGATGACTATTAATCTCACTAGTCAACTATATAAATGGATTACTGACTTTGTAGTCTCATTTTACGTTACACCACATTGATTATTTCACATTCTACAGTGTTGAAGATTTTAGGCGTGTGAAGATTATAAATCAAGGGGTATATGTTGTTGGCTTTAAAGAAATCTGGTTAGAGACTACTAATAGATGCAAACTATATTTGAAGAACATTTTATTGATCAGATTTTCAGAAATACTTTCTAGTCAGATCTAAAAATCAAAATAAAAACATTTATTGATCAGATAGAATCAAGCATTAAGAACAGAACAATAATACCAATATTGAGTAAAACAGAAATGCTATATATAAATATCACCAGATTACATCCAAGTTTGAGTAGATTACATTCAATCCCAAAGAGGAAGATTAGTCACTCATGATAGCTATCAAATCCTAAGAACTAAAGAAGAAGCAGAAGAAGAAGAAGAAGAAGAAGAAAATATGAACTGTGTTTACTCGTGGTTGTAGCTCTGCAGCATGTGTGCGGTTCTTCTCCAAATTCCCCAGCTGCCTCACTCTTCTGATTCAAGGAGTATATATACTCCATGAAGTCTCGCTTGAGCCACTCATTCTCGCTTAGACGAGATAGAGTTCTTCAGGTTGAAGAAAGGTCTCGCTTGGGCGACCATATTCTTGCTTAGGCGAGAATTGCAAAAAAATGCTGATGGCTTCTTCACGAACTCTGGCTTAGGCGAGCTCAAGCTCGCCTGAGCGAGAAAGGCAGCAAGTGTCTCGCTTAGGCGATATGACTTTAGCTTAGGCGAGCATATTCTGACTTGAGCGAAACACCTTTGATTTGAGCGACCTGTTGCACACATTCCTCCTTTTCTTCTCTATTTCTTGCTTTCTCCTTCACTCATCTTGAGTTCTCTTTAATCTTTCCTGAAAACACACAAAATAGGATCAAATGATTTCTTTAAATCAAAACTTGGAAGCATGTGATTGAAACTCATTTGTCTTAGATTTAGGGAGAATCAATACGAAATGAACACAAATTAAAAGCATAAGTGCCAAACTTTTCTATGAATCTTTACTGAATTTTGACACTTATCAAAATTTAAAATAATATCAAATATCAATTTGACAAAAGGGAAAGAATTATATAAATTATTTTAAAATTAACGTAAATAAAATTTCTCAACCAAAATTTTTATAAATTTTGCAAATATTAATAAAACAAAGTTGATAAAGTTAACATAAACTTTTTTTAAAATTATAAAAATAAAACAAATATTCAAATTTAAAAATATTTCAAATGTCTCTTTTATATATTTTTTCTTATGTATCCATAAATATTATATTGAATGATATCATATAATGGAAAAATATTAAACTAATAATAATTTAAATTTAGACATAAATGTTTTTAATTTTGAAATTCAATCCATGATAACATAAACAAAATTTATGATAATAATATTGAATTATTATATATTTATTAGTTATGTTATATATCTTTGAAATTTTTGATAACTTTCAAGTGTATCTCTGATAAATTTTTGTAACATATTAAATGTTTAATAAATTTAATATATTCAATTGAGTTATCATAGTTAACTTGTGTGTATTTAACAATAACTCACTTGTAGTCAAAATATGTTATATGCTACTTAGATTATGGCTTATCTTATATGCACTGATATACTAAGAAAACTGGCTTTTGCGTCTATAGGAGTGTTTTGCTCATTAGGCATATTTTTAGCATGTTTACCAGCTTTTGACCAAATTGATGTGACATAATAGTCTTAATTCACCTCTAAAATAGCCGATCTATATACCAAGCCATGCAATAAGAATGCAAGCTGACAGATAGAGGCACTAGTAGCACTTGTGATTATTGATCATATATACTAGCTTTGTTACACAGAAGCACCCTGCATGCTCAACTATGCAACGATTACACCTATTATTATGAACATAGCCAGTAACATTATTATATCATTCATACCCATTATCCATATCTCTCACAACATATTTTACCTGCACTTAGCAGAGAGTATGTTACCTCAGATTTCTAGTTATACTAATATCAGACCCTAATATTTATACTCTTGGAATTATTGAACATTATAAGAACTTTCATAAAACAAGAAAAAACAGATAAATATTAAATGGTTATCAAATCTACTTTCTTTCACCAAAATATAATGCAGCATTGCTCTACACCCCCTTTATCACTTGTCACCCCAAAGTTTAGGCTTTGACTTCTTCTTTTGTCTTCTGCACTGAATTATTGTTAATCTCTTCCTTCTCTTTTTTAGTTTCTACCGCACTTTTTTCTTGTTTCTTTCTCTCTTTCTTCTCATTTAACTTGATATCTTTCTCACGTTTGCGTCTTTTTCGTTTCTCTTCCCTTTTGATTCTCTTCCTTCTGAAGAAACCCCAAAGTGGAATGAGTCTTTGGAATCTCCAAGTCCACAATAAGAATGATAGGCTTCGAGTAAAAGCACCTTTGTCGGATGTCAAAGAAGCCCTCAGCAGGTTTATTGCCTGACCAAAATCGACACATAATTACACAAACGTAAAATTAAACAATTGGCATGAATCAGATTTTCTTAAACCAATATCGAAAGAACATGGATTGTGAACGTTACCTCTGACTTCCCGATTCTCAGCAGATGTTCCTCCAAATCAGTAGACACGACATTATCAGAATCACTAAATGAAACTGGAAGACTGGTAGTTGTCAATGGTGACAATTTCAGATTATCCCACACAACAAATAGACAGGGCCTCTTCATAAATCCCACACCATCTTTTTTATCTCTATCTGAATATCTTGGGTCCAAAAGTTCTATATCTTTTGGCTGTTGCAGCATATCACGTTTCTTTGAAATCATTTTCTTTTCACATATGATACGACCCTTCTCATTTTTCATTTCTCCAAGGCCATACCAATATTTGGAAGTGTAGTCTTGACTTGCATTTAATAGTGGATTTCTCTCACAACCAAAATGAGGAGCCACCTTTGGATTCAACAAGGATTTCTTTGATGGCTCAATGAACCACGATGGATCCAGATTCTTCACACTTTTGTACAAGTTACGAATGCTTCCTAAGGACAATCTGCCATTCTTAAGCTTCAGAATAGATGCAAGAAGTGGT
>Ga0214542_1010475_pt1 | contig 13518 bp, 5 predicted proteins | sample CNSS1metaG_FD_160096 | JGI IMG/M metagenome (GOLD analysis project Ga0214542, IMG submission 160096) | Root nodule microbial communities from cowpea collected in UCLA plant growth center, Los Angeles, California, USA - CNSS1 | ecosystem: Host-associated > Plants > Roots > Nodule | place: USA...
ATGAGTACTCCACTCTTGAAAATGTTTTCACACTTGCCCTTGGGATTGAAATTCAATTGAAAAGAAAAAGAAGGGCAAAGAAGAGTTACTCACCCAACCACTACTTTAGTCACTCATGGAAGGGAAATGATAAAAAGAAACATGATAAGTTCCCTTCTAACTCTCATTAAGAACCACCAAGTAAAAGTAAGTCACCAAGTGATCACATTTACCATTCCACTTCTCAAAGATCAAGTTCCATTAAATGTTTTAAATGTTTGGGTTATAATCACATTGCTTTAAATTGCCTAACCAAAAGGACCATGATCTTAAAGAAGAGTAATGATGTTGAAAGTGAACACTCATCTCCCCATTCTCTTTCAAAAGAATCTTCTTCCTCTAGTAAAACTAAATTTTTTGAGAAAGACCCTATGTTATTAAGGCGCATGATAGGTCAAGATCAAAGTGAGATTGAGCCAACTCAAAGAAAAAACATTTTTCAATCTGGATGCAAAATTAACAAATGAGTTTGCTCTCTAATTATTGATGGAGGAAGTAGTACCAAGGTAGCTAGCACAAGGTTGGTGGAAAAGCTTTGCTTAGAGACCATTCCTCATGCTAAGCCCTACAAGCTTGCTTGGATAAGTAAAGAGAGAGAAATAGATGTCAATAAACAAGTCCTAATTAACTTCTCTATATCGTACTAGGTAGGCCATGGAAATTTGATAAACAAACTTTACATGATGGTCATACCAACCAATACATTTTCTTCAAAAATGGGAAAAAGACCACTTTACAACCTCTATCACCTCAAGAAGTTAAAAAGGATAGAAATATAATAAGAAAAGATAAAGAAGAAAAAGAAAAGGGGAAGCTTTCACTAAGGTGTTACTTGCCTACAAAAAAATTCTTCCAAAGCAAGATGTGCATCACCCTTCCTTCTCTTCCCAAGCCAAAAAGGAAGGCCCAAAGCACAAGCAAGAGAGGAAAAGTACTCTAGAAAATAAAGATGTCCTAACCAAAGCTAGGGGTAATATCCTTATAAAGGATGGAACAAGAGCTCATAAAAGGGAGGCACAAATCCTCCCCCAAATCAAGTCAAGCTCCATCTGCAAAGGCTTAAAGAATTTGTGGTCAAATTCTCTCCAAGGAGGTGAGGATGATGAAGGATTGACCCCAACCAAGGATGGAGGCATATGCTTAAGAAGACTAAGCATGTTTAGAAAGGAAGTTCACTAATCCTTCATCCCTTTCATTTGTGTTTGTTATTTTTGATTCCCTAAGTTGACTTAGTTGGATCATCTTTAGTTGACTTGTTGACCTTTGACTAGGTTTGACTTGTTGACTATAGTTGACTTGACTTAAGCCAAGATGCTAATCTATGTTTATTTGCGTTGTAGGTTAATTAGGAGTAAGAAAGCAATACTAGGTGGCGCATGGTGATTGGGGAGCATATATGATGTGGAGGAGAGAGTAAAGCAAAGGCATAAAGCATAAAATAAAAGGCATGAAGCAAGTGTACCTATGTACCTTTGGTCTCCTTTGTTTTTAGCACACTTTGGCCACTTTTTGGAGACATATGAGACACATTCTTTGTCTCCTTTTGTGCTAGAAGAAATTAGCCTTGCACACACCATAGTTAGCTCTTTTGTCTCTCATTTTTTGTAACCTTATTTGACCTAGTTTCTAGAAGCTAGGGTTAGGTTTTTGTAGAGACATCTTTAGGTATCTTTTATTTGCTTAGAGGCCCTAGACATGTAAAAGGGTTGAACATTTTTGAAGTAAAAACACTCTTGTGTCTCAACCATTTGTGAGAGTTTCCTCCCTTGGGAATGAATACTTTTAAGCCTTATCTTGCATAGCAAGTGGCGACACACATCCACTCATCTTCAAGGTTGTCATGGCTTCTAGCCTAGCCTTGTAGTGGCGTGCTTCTTACATTTTTACCATTTCTTTCCTTTCCATTTTATGTTTTCTTCTTCCTTTAATTGTTCTTGGTTTTCTATGATTTATGTGTTTTCCATTTCCTTTTCATTTTGAATCAATTCATCATCTTCTTCTCGTGAGCTTTGTGAAAGGAACCTTCACATCTAGACAACTTGCTATCTTAATGTCCAGTGGGGATTTCACTTAGTTTTCTTAATCAACTCACACCATATTCAATAATCTTAAAAAGAAACAAGATAATCCTTCATCAAAATGCTCCAACACCGTGACCAATGAAGCAACACGACAACAGCGTCGTGAGCAACACCTTCATTTTCTCACCGCACCAGCAACGCACACAGCGGACCAGATTTGCGCGAACACCGCACCAGAACTTCGCACCAGCATGAATGAGCCAGTACTGCGGAATAACACCGCGTCGGAGTCCACCATGGCAGCAGCCACCATTGCAGCAGCAGCGACGAGATAAACCTGCAATAGCAGCATTCACGCACCTTCAAGCAGCCACGCTGGAGAAACGGAGCAACAACATCGGAGAAACGGAGCAGTTGTCATTGCACCTTGCACCTGCGACAATAACAAGGATAGGGGCAGCAAACCCTAATTCTGGAGAGAGACTTTGTGCGCCACGTGTCAGGCTGCTATTGGACAGTCAAACTGGTCAACTGGTCAACACTGGTCAACTGGTCAAAACCAGCAGTCAACTCTGGTCAAACCTACAAAAATGGTTAAATAAGAGGAGCAGAATTGGAAATTGGACAGAGATTAAGTTGCTAATTAATTGAATAAAAATAAAAAATTTTAGCAACTGATAGATAAAGCCCAAAGTCCAATTGAAGCCTATATAAAGAGACTTAAGGGAGCAGAAACAACGGACAACTTAAACACTTAGAACTCTCTGGTTTTGGCAGACACCGTCATCCATCACATCTCTCATTCTCTCTTTTCTTTCCTTTTTCTTTCCTTCATCATATATTATCATGTATTCCATCAAAGCCATGAAGGGCTAAGCTTTTAGGGTTGATTCCACTATAATTTCTTAACTAGATTCTGAGGTTAGATGAATTTATGTGTTTGTTATTTTGATTATTGTTGTGGTTTTTGTTTATCTATGTCCTTTGCTTCTTAATCGAATAGAAAATAATGATTTTAAATCTACATGCATGCTAATCATATGAGTTAAAAGGTTTTTAAACTAAATTGAGACTTTACTTTGATTTTATTTAGAAACTTTCATCTGATTAAATAAGTTTTTGCCAATAATTGAGACTCTACTTTGATTAGAGGTAATTACTTTAACTAAAATTAGTCAAGACTTTACTTTGATAAATTAAGTTTTCTATTTGGTGAAGAAACAAAGGAATAAACATGATTAAGCATAGTAAAATTTAATTAAGACTGTACTTTGATTGAATTTACTATGGATAATCTAAAAATTCTCACTTTTAATTGAAACTGTACTTTGATTAAAAGTGAGAATGCCAACAAATGAATTGAGTCTTTACATTGATTGATTTGTAAATCAACAACAATAATTAATTTAACAATAATCTCTAGATAACCAATGAAGAATCTTATTTAGAAAAAGTAGTGGAATTGACCTATTTACTATTACTGTGTTTACAATCTTTCGTGTCATTTTCTTTGCATATCAAAACCCTCTATCTTTATAGTTGCTAGTTTTAATTGCATTTTTAAGAATCAAATATTTGAGATCAATTCCGTATTCGTTGTGAAACGACTCAGGGTTATCTTAACCCTAACTATTTTGTTCACCACTAACTTGGCAATACTGAAGTTGCTAAAGTTAAGTAGTGGTAATTTGATCGCATAACGACAATGATATCACTTACCTCCTAATTATAACATAAGTAACTCATTCAATGTTTGTGACCTTTCTCCTTTTGACATAGGGTTTAAGAATTCGTGGTCGAATTCTCTCCAAGAAGGGGAGGATGATGAAGGATTGACCACCCAAAGAACAATTGAGACTCCCCAAGGAGAATTACTAGGAGCATGACCAAAGGGGAGGATCCTTCTTCTATGTCCCTTTCTTTATTTTCCATCTTGATTAACTTAATTTGGTTGACTTGTTGACCTTTGACTAAAGTTGACTCATTGACAAAAATTAATTAAACCTAAACCAACATGCTAATCCTTGTTTAAGTTGTTTTGTAGGTTAATTTCGTAGAGACAATCTTGATAGGTGGGCATGTTGATTGGAGGGCATGGATGATGTGGAGGAGAGAGTAAAGTAAAAGCAAAAGCATAAAGCAAAAGTAGACATTGTACCTTTTATCTCTTCCTCCACCCTTTTGGCCGAGAATCAACATGGGAAGCAAAATCACCATCTCATTTTGTGCCTAGCTTGGAGATGCTTCTAGAATTAGGGTTTTCATTGCTTTTCTAGTTAGCCCTTTCATCTTTTGTATTTGCTTAGAGACCCCTAAGACCATCTATTTAAAGGGAGCTCTTCCAGTTGTCGTGAGCTATCCTTCCTCCCAAGGAGTGGAAGACTCTTGCCTTATCTTGCTATGCAAGTGGCGACACCATACACTCATCTCTAGAGCTTGGTTTGGCTTTGCCCCCTCTATGAGTGGCGTGCTCCATTTCCATCACCACTACTATCTTCTCTTCCATTTTATTTGTTCTTCTTCTTTCAATACATTTTCTTTCGGTTTGTTCTTGCTATTTTCGTTCCTAAGCACCTTAAACTATCTTTTTTCCTATTGAACTCTTGGAAAGGAACCTTCACATCTAGATAGCTTGCTATCTTAATGTCCAATGAGGATTTCCTTGAGTTTCCTTAAACAACTCTTCACCATATTCATAATCTTAAAAGGAAACAAGATAAACCTTCATCACCAGTAGCAAAGTGTCGCAACCGAAATTTCGACGGGACGACGAACCAAAAAAGAAAACGGATTTTAAAAAAGATTTGGAGTCGCCACCATAGTTATTTCTGGAAAACCATGGAAAACCATAAAAATAAGACAAGTCTATGAAAAATCAGATTTTTTTGATCTGGGAGTTGATTACGAGTAAGGAAGGTGTTAGCACCCTACCATGTCCGCCCAAGGGCGGTACCTTCAATTAAACACGCAAATTGATGTGGTTTTCAAAGTGTTAATTTTCCCTAAAAATAATAAGACAAAAATATATAAAAGGAACAAAAATATTTTTTGGTTTTTATGCCCAACAAGGATTGACCTTGTTCCTACGTATTCTCATTCAAAATGAGAAATCAGGATTACGTAGTTCTTAAAAAGATATTTTTGTTTGAAAATATTGATATTTTTATATTTTTGAAATTGTATATTTTTTGGTATTTTTGAATTGCTTGAAAATACGTGTCACACGACGCGAACTGTCGAACAAACACTAAAAGAGAAAGAAAACTATTTTTGGTATTTTTAGAAAATAAGTGTCATACGGTGCGAGCGGCCGGACAAACACAATAAAGTGAAATAACATTTTTCATTTTTTAGATTTTTCTATTTTTGTAATTTTTATAATTTTCAAATATATTTGTTTTTTTAAATAATCATAAATAAATAAAAGGATGAAATTATTTAAGAAGGATAAAAGTGGAAAACAAAATATGGGAATATATGAGTGATTAGTGGGGGGTGCACGACGTAAACACAACAATAGGCCAAACAATAGACAAAAACATGTGGGTGTAGGACTATCACATGTGAGAGGTGTATGAAGTAAACAGGTGGGATGCGTGAAGTGAGACAAAGGTGTGAAAAATAAAATGACGTGGTGTGCGTGCAGTAAATAAAGAGGTGTGCTGAGCAAACAAAAACAGGTCTAAAACACAAATTGGGAGGGGTGCAAAGATTGAAATCGGGGGTGTGCGGAGCAAGAACGTCTCAGCCCAGTTTCCACTCAAACTAAACCTAATTAAGAAAAAGCTTCATCTCTCCACTACGACAACTCCTTCTTCTCGACACCAACAACACAACTCTAGCCCCTAGGACATGCATATGCACAAATTGAATCACCTGCAATGACGCCACCGATGTCAGTCACCACCGAAGGTGTCGTCGAAGAGAACAAGCCTCCCGAATGGCCTCTTTTCTTCTTTCTTCCTCCCGTGTGACCACATAACAATACCATTTCCCTTCACGCAAGCCACCACTACAGTCCAAGGTCGTGACGACACCAGCTCCCTGGTTTGTCAGAGTTGATGGCGATAGCGCTAAACCCTACCAGAAGCGTCGCCGGCCACCGCGATGCTCTAAGATTCTCAAACCTCTTCTCACGCGATCCACATCGGGTTTGGAAGCTATGCCACCGAGCCTTCTGTGGTGCCCCAACTCTGATCAGTGCCGCCATCACTCAGCCCGTTCGAACTCCAACTCGTTGTTTCTCTGTTTTGATGTTGGGTTACGATGATGAAAGGGTGTGTGATAGTGGATATGGAGGGATCGACGATGTTGAAAGGGATTGGATTTGTCTGGGCCTTGGAATGAATTTGTGTTGGTGTGTGAAGGTGATGGCCTGAAGTGTGTTGGTTGTGACTGACAAGAGGATGGTGGTTAAAAGTGGATTTTGTATTCGAGTGAAAGGATGAATCAAGTGGGTATATGGTGATGGTTGGATTCAAGAAGGTGAATGAATGAAGGAATGGAAGTTCTCTATGTTTTTGGTTATTTTTGTGAAGGTTGGAGATTAATGGAAGAATGAGAGATGTAGAACATATGGTGGTTTAATGGAGAAGTTGAAGTTGTAGGTAGTGGCGTGCAATGATGGTTGAGGAAATATGTTGTTGATGGTGTATGTGCTTCATTTTTTAATATTCGAGCAACATCACATACAAAGATATAGCAGAATCGTGTTCCAACAATGAATGCCATACATGCCATACATGATACAAAGCTTCCTTTCTGGTCAGTGATCTCTCATCCTCTCATTTGTTTTTCTTTTTTTTTGAGATTGCTCATGAGTTAGAATAAAAGTCCCCCATTACTGTTTGGGATCATCGTTTTGTACCCAATTGTAACTCCCCCTTTTTTTTTGAATCCTCGAGCCATGTGAACATAAGTCCTCAAGCAAAAAAGCAAGATTGCCCCTGTCATGCTATTACTTCCCGCACCTCAGCCACCTTATGAGATTAGAGGTAGCTAGACCGCACATAGCTAATCATCACCAAATAAAATGGTGCATGCTTGTAAGACTTGGTGGTGGGTGCAGACACCTTGATCACTTGCACCATTCATTAACCCCCTTTTTTATCATCACTTTTCTTTTTAAAACAAACGATTAAGGTTGTGTTCACATAGAGAGATGGATTTGAAGGAGAGTATGAAGATGGATTTGTATAGATTTGTATGGATTTGTATGGATGGAGATATGTGTTTCTTTGATGGATTTAGAGGGTAAAGTAAGTGGATTTAAAGATAAATTTTATGAAAGTTAGTGAGTGATTTGAATGACTGATAGATAAAATAAAAAGTTATAATAGATAAAATTTTAAAATTACTAAAATATCCTTGATAGAAAAATATATAAAATAATTTTTAGATTAGTTTAAAATATTAAATTTTAAAAACTATTATTTAATAAATTTTAATAAAAAAATTAATAAAAAGTAAATTACATTAAATTATTATTATTATTTTCATAATAATTACTATTATTTAAAACTATTATCAATAATAATAATAATAATAATAATAATTATTGTATATATTATTTTTATTATATTTAATTACTATACATATACATTATTTATTATTATTATTATTATTAATTATTATATATTATTCATTATTATAAATATATATTATTTTTTTATTATTTTATTATACTATATATATATATATATATAATTTAGGAGGATTAGGAGGATATTAGTGGAAATTATGATTCATCTCTTCAAATTTGTACTATTTTAGTGAGATGGAAAAAGTAATCCATCATTCCTATGTGCATATCCTCTCTTGCAAATTTGCACTTGTAAACATAACTCATTTTTCAATTATGTCCTCTAAAATCCACGCTCTACAACAATCGTTCCATGCGAACAGAGCGTAAAAGTTATAACAATAGAAAAGGAATAAGATAAAAATAAGCTAAAAATGAAATAAAATAAAGTTACACTAAAATAAACTAAACTCAAACAACACAAAATAAAACAAAGCAAAATAAAAATAAAATAGAAACGAAACCAAATAAAGACAGAAAGAAAAAAAAGACAAAAATTCAAAATAAAGAAAATAAGTCAAAATGGATATAAAAATAATATAAGATAAAGTAAAATAAAAACCATAAAGTAAAACAAATTTAAAACAAAACAAGATGAAAATAAAGTTAAAATAAGATAAAAAGTAAAAATAGAAATTTATATTTATGCTCAATTAAATATTCATTTTTTGGTTTTTTTTTTTACTTTCTTTCTAATTATTATCTAGGTTAAAATTTATTTTTTACTCGGACGATATTGGGTGTTGACACAAAGGAGTGAGTAACCACTATAATGTAGGATAATTTTGTATACCTAATTTATTTCTTGAGACAATTTTATGTATTTGTTATGAAAAATATTTTGTAAAACTCTTTAAGCTTGTTGAATATGGAATGAATGGTTTTGCATGTATACTCCACCTTCATTTTCATATTTATATATGCCTCAACCTCTCCTTTCCCATGGCTCTGATACCATGTAAGAAGTGAGTTTTTAAGCCTAACTTATGTTAGAAGTGACCCACTTCTAATATGGTATCAGAGACAGGTTAGAGCCTATCCTAGTGAACTTTCTTGGACATTTTGTTCCACCCGCCATTGGGCCGCTAATGGACCACCCACTACACGCATGAGATGAATATACCTCGGCGTGAAGGGGTGTGTTGGAAGTCTCATATCGACTAGAGATAAGGTCAATTCATAATATATAAGTGAGGTGCCACCCTCACCTTACAAGTCGGTTTTGTGGGGTTGAGTTATGCTTAAAGCCCACTTCTAACATGGTATCAGAGGCAATGTTAGAGCCTATCCTAGAAAAATTTCTTGGACATTTTGTTCCATTCTCTATCAGGCCGCTAACGGGCCACCCACAAATTTCTAGTCCCACGCACAAGATGAATATACCTCGGCGTGAGGGGGGGTGTTGGAAGTCCCACATCGACTAGATATAAGGCCAATTTACAATATATAAGTGGGGTTAGAGGTGTCAATTTGGCCCAGTCCACAGGGTTTGGCCCTGACCCATGTGGGCTAGAGCCAAAAAAGCCCACATTGAAAAAAAGCCCCCAACAAAGAAGCCCACAGGGCCAAAAACACTACAAAAGTCCTGTGGGCCAGGGCCAACCCATGGGCTTTCATCTTCCACATGAAAAATATATTATTTTTTAAAATATATTACTATTTGTGGGACAGGCCCAACGAATCGGACAAGCACGACGACCCGAATAGGTCTAACGACTCGGACCTGCCCGACGACCTCGACAAGAACGACGACTCGAACGGGCCCGATGATCCAAACAGGCCCAACAACACGAACGGGCCCGCCGACCGAGACAGACCCAAATACAGGACAAACCTGACAACACGGATGGGCCCAACGACATGGAAGAGCCCGACGACCCGAACGGGCTCGATGACCTGGACGGGCCCAATGATCCGGACAGGCCCGACGAACCTAAACAGGCCCTATGACCCAAACAAGCCCGACGACCCGAACGGGCCTGATGACCCGTATGGACCCGACGACCCGGACTGGTCTTACAACCCAGACGGGCCTGACGACCCATGGGACCGACGACACAGACATGCCCAACAACCCAGACGGGCCCGACGAGCTAGATGGGCCCAACAAGTCGGATGGGCCTAACGACTAAGACGAGCCATACGACCTAGACGCGCCCGACAACCCGGACGGGACAAACGACCCCAACGGGCCCGACAACCTGTATGGACCTGACAACCCAAACGGGCCCTACGACCCAGACGGGCCCTACGACCTGAACGGGCCCGAAGACACGTACGGGACCGAAGACCTAGACGAGGCCGACGACCCAGACGGACCCGACAACTAGGACGGGCCCGACGACCCAAACGGACCCGACAACCAGAACGGGCCCGATGACCAGGATGAGCCCGACGACCCAGACGAGTCCGACTACCCGGACGGGCCTAACACCCAGACGGGCCCGACGAGCCGGACGGGCCCGACAAGCCGGACGGACCCAACGACCTGGACGGGACCGACGACCCAAACGGGCCCAACGAACCAGATAGGCCCGATGATCTAGAGATGTCCAATGACCCGAACGGGCCCGACCACCCGAACGGGTCGTCCGACCCATTCGAGTTGTCGAGTGCGTTCGGGTGGTCGGGCTCGTTCGGGTCATTGGGCCCGTTCGGGTCATCAGACTCGTTCGGGTCGTTTGGCACGTCTTGGTCGTCGGGCCCGTCTGGGTCGTCGGGCCCGTTCGGGTCATCGGGCCCGTTCGGGTCGTGTGGCACGTTCGGGTCGTCGGGCCCATTTGGGTCGTCGGACCCATTTGGGTCGTCTGGCTTGTTTGGGTCGTCGGGCCCGTCAGGGTCGTCGGGCCCGTTCAGATTGTCGGGCCCATTTGGCTCGTTGGGTCCGTTTCGGTCGTCAGGCCCGTTCTGGTCGTATGGCCCGTCGGGCCCGTTTGGGTTGTCGAGCCCGTTCTGGTCGTTAGGCCCGTTCGGGTCGTCTGGCATGTTTGGGTCATCGGGCCCGTTCGGATTGTCGGGCCCGTTCTGGTCGTCAGGCCCGTTTTGATCGTCGGTCCATACGAGTCGTCTGCCCGTTCGGGTCATTGGGTCTGTCTGGATCATTGGGCCTGTTTGAATCGTTGGGCTCGTTCGGGTCGTCGGCCCGTTTAGATCGTTGGGCTCGTCTGGGTCGTAGGGCCCATCTGGGTTGTAGGGCCCATCTGGCTTGTCTGGCCCGTCCGGGTTTTCGGGCCCGTTTGGTTCGTCGGGCCCGTCCGTGTTGTCTGGCATGTTCGGGTTGTCAGGCCTGTCCTGGTCGTCGGGCCCATCTTGGTCGTCTGGCCCGTCTGGGTTTTTGGGCCCGTCCGTGTTGTTTAGCATGTCCGGGTTGTCAAGCCCGTCCTGGTCGTCGGGCTCATCTTGGTCGTCGGGTCTGTCCTTGTCATTGGGTATGTCCTGGTCATTGGGCTCGTCCGGGTTGTCGAGCCAGTCCGGGTCATCGGGCCCGTTTGGGTCGCTCAATTTAATCTTTGACTCTGGCTTAATGTAGTATTATTCGGGAGGCTAACCACCTTAGCCCTAGTCCTAACCCATTAGAGAGGGGGCTTTGGGGGCTGGGGCTTTTTTTTGGCCCCCTCATTTGGGGCCCCCCTAAAAGGGGACTTTATGAAGAGTGGGCCAGGGCTGGCCCATGATCTAGGGGTCAGATTGACACCTCTAAGTGGGGTGCAATCCTCACCTTACAAGCCGGTTTTGCGGGGTTGAGTTAGGCTTAAAGCTCACTTTCTAACTGTTCTTTTTATTATTGTTGTGGTTTTCATTCATCTATGTCTTTGTCTTTGAATCACGTAAAAAGTAATGATTTTTACATGCTAACTAATTAGCGAAATGTTTAAATCTATATGCATGTTAATCACATGAGTTGAAGGGTTTTTAAATTTAATGGAGACTTTACTTTGATTTTGTTTAGAAACTTTCATGTGATTAAATGAGTTTTTACCAATAATTGAGACTTTACTTTGGTTAAAGGTATTTACTCTAACTAAAATTACTTGAGACTTTACTTTGATTAATGAAGCTTCTTATTTGGCAAGGAGATAAAAGAATATAAATGATTAGGCATAGTAAATTTTGATTGAGATTGTACTTTTGTTGAATTTACTATGGATAATCTAAAACTTCTTGCTTTTAATTGAGACTGTACTTTGGTTTAAAGTGAGAACGCTAACAAATTAATTGAGACTTTATATTGATTGATTTGCAAATCTACAAAAATAATTAATTGAGCAATAATCTTTAGATAACCGGTGATAGATTTATTTACAAAAAAGCAATAGAATCAATCTATTTTCTTTATCATTGTTTTTTTATATATCTTTTTATCTTTATCTTCATCTATTTTCTTTTGTATAGCTTTTATAAAAACTATTTTGTTATAAATCAATTTCGTGTTCGTTGGGAGACGACTAAGGGTTGACTTTACCCATATTAATCTTTTGACTACTTTCTTAACAATACTGAGTTGTTATATATAAATAGTATGAATTTGATTATTTCATGACAACGATATCAATAGATTAAGAAGATAACTTCCAAAATGTAATCTAATAATCTTCCATCTTTTTATATGACTAAATATTAAATATTTTTTAACCAAAAAGAAAAATTAAAGCTAAAATTTGTAGGGAAATAAATAGAAAAACAATTCCTTGCAGATATTTATTAAAAATATATAAATAGAAATAAATTGAAGTCTAAATTTACAGTATATTGATCTTCATTATTGTACAGTTTTTCGTTAAAAATTGAAGGTCAAAATTGTTCCTGCAGAGAAAAAACAAGATAAATTAGGCACAAGTGTCACCTTACCTATGCAGTCTGCTATCTCCTCAGTTGGCCTTTTCCCGATTGGTACATGTCTGCTTGGACCCAGGAGGGGTTACCTACAGAAAGGACTCTGAAGCTCAAGTCAGCCAAAGCTCTCAAAAAGTCAAATCAGATGATTAATGGAGTAATGAATGCGTACCTTTAATTATTGGGGTCTACATGTATTTATAGGGTATTAATTATGTTTAGCCAGATCATGGGCTGGGCCTCAGTTTAGGCTGTAGGTGGGCCTGGGCCCTAGCCCAGGCCCTTAGTTCGATTATTGCGGGCTTATTGGATATCAGAGGGCTTTGATTTCGCTAAGTCTTTTGGAGTGGTCTGATCTGGTTACTTCCCTAGTTCGCTTATGTCGTCCTTGTCCGTGTACTGTCCTGGGTTGGCTTATGTCGTCCTTGTTTGTGTACTGTCCTAGGTTGGCCGTTCCTTTTGCGACCTTTGTTATGAGTTTAGGCCAGTTTAGGTCTATGCCAGCCCATGCCATGTACCTTAATTGTTTCTGGCATATATGTGGGAATTGTTCGTTGTTACTTATATAGTTAAGTTGGTCAGGTACGGTACACCAGTCCCCTAGCCTTTGTCGATATAGTATGTTGGTGAAGGATGATATGTACTAATGTGCTAGTCGTGATCGGCTAGGTGTGATACACTAGTCCCCCAACCTTTAACTGTGATGAACAGTGTTAAGGTTAAAAGATAAGAAGGAGTTTCGGGTAGGTGAAGGGGTTTGTGGCAGGTGAAGGGGTTTGTGGCAAGTGAAGGGGTGTCAGAAGTCTGATTTAGAGAAGTTTGGCGCCGTCATTTTGATATTTTGTGATGATTGACATGAGTTGTGTTTTTTGGCGGGAAAGAGTTATGACATTTGAGATTCGTGTGTGATGAAGGAATATCTTGTTCCTTTTTAAGATTATTGAATATGGTGTGAGTTGATTAAGAAAGCTAAGTGAAATCCCCACTGGACATTAAGATAGCAAGCTATCTAGATGTGAAGGTTCCTTTCACAAAGCTCAAGAG
>Ga0214542_1010477_pt1 | contig 13516 bp, 2 predicted proteins | sample CNSS1metaG_FD_160096 | JGI IMG/M metagenome (GOLD analysis project Ga0214542, IMG submission 160096) | Root nodule microbial communities from cowpea collected in UCLA plant growth center, Los Angeles, California, USA - CNSS1 | ecosystem: Host-associated > Plants > Roots > Nodule | place: USA...
AAAAAGTCGTTTTTAATAAAAAATATTAGTATAACATTTATACAAATAATAAATTTGGTCTGAAATTGAGAGAAACATTATAAATATTAGTACTTAATTTTGTAAAAATATTTATACTTAATTATTTATAATCTTATAAAAGATGGATTACAAAAATATTTTAATTATTAAACAAAAATTGAGACAAAATTGAATCAGATACACATACTTAGGTACAAAATTGAAACAAAAAGACATATATGGGGACTAAATTGAAATCAACACAATGACATTTGATAGTGACACTGACACGTGGTATTACAATGCCACGTGTCACAGACAATGCCACGTGTCACACACAGGGACTTGACACGTGGCATTTTTATTATTTTTTAAAATTAAAAAAAATTTAAAAAAATTAAAAATTTAAAAAAAAATAAAAAAACCACAGATTGACACGTGGCACGTTGACTAACGGTGTTAGTCAACTCTGTCTGAAAGGGACCTAATTGAAGCAATTTTCAAAAGTTGGGATGTAATTGATACTTTTTTAAAACTGGATACCTATTTGACACACTAGCCCCAAATTGGGTACTATACGAGTAATTAAACCTTATATATTTAATGTCTCCATCGTCAACTAAAGCTGGAAATTATGTGATTTTAATTAACTAAAATTATGTCATAAAAACTTGTATAACAATGTTTGAACAGTAAGGAAAAAAATGCTAATTGTGGTGTTTGATGAGTTTTTCTGCCCATGTCCATCCATTAAAATAGAAATCTCATGCATGACTAACAACAACCATGTTATTTAGAAACTCTTGTGTATTGTGTGTTTTATTTAACTTTTTGTTGAGTAAAACAGCATGGCCATGTCCAGCAAGGCCAGGGATGAAAGTGGTGTTGGCATTGTACCGTTCTAAAAATTCTTTCAAAACAAAATCATCAACAGCAAGAGCCTCTTAAGTATCCATTTTCTCAACCAACTGTGGTTTCCTCTTTTGCACAAAATATCTAACATGAAAGACAGAAAAAACAGACCAAGTTCATTGAAATTCATCAAACACATATCTACAAAGGAACACATATAACTGTAAATTGTTTAGATGCGCCAAAGTTAAACACCCCATTAACAAGTTGTCACTATTATAAAATGAAAGTTCAAAAAATTGAGTCATACCACATGCTTGCAAAAAATGCAGCAGAGGTCATCACTTGTGTGCACAAAGGTCATCAACAAAAAATCAGACAATTTTATTCAACTTGGGTATGCAACCACATGAAAGACATATTTATAAATCAACACACATATGCCAAAGTTAACCACCCTATTAACAAGTTTTCACGGCTATAACATGAAAGTTCAAAAAAATTGAGTGATACCACATGCTTGCAAAAAATGTAGTAGAGGTCATCACTTGTGTGCACACAGGTCAACACCAACAAATCAGATAGGTTTAATCAACTTGGGTATGCAACCACATGAAAGACATATTTAAAAATCAACACAGATTATCCAAAGTTAATCACCCCATTAACAAATTGTCACTACTATAACATGAAAGTTCCAAAAAAATTGAGTCATACCACATGCTTGCAAAAAAAAGCAACAAAGGTCATCACTTGTGTGCACACAGGTCATCACCAACAAATCAGACATGTTTAATCAACTTGGGTATGCAACCACATGAAATACATATTTACAAACACATGCGCCAAAGTTAATCATCTCATTAACAAGTTGTCACTGTTATAACATGAAAGTTCAAAAAATTGAGTGATACCACATGCTTGCAAAATATGCAATAGAGGTCATCATTTGTTGGCACACAAGTCATCACTAACAAATCAAACAATTTTAATCAACCTATTCAGAAAACTAGTATTCATGCACCTATCAAAGTATTTGGTTTATTAAAAAGCAACTTCAACTTCGACTAATTTCACATCCAAAGTAAACCTAACAAACTCCATCACAGAAGCATACTGACACAAACATAACAAACGAAAATCCTAGAATCAACAATCATCTATTTCAAATGGAAAAAATAAAATCTTTGGGTCTTTCAAACACTAAAACACACTCTAACACAATAAATAGAAAAAAATTCGCCATACCTCCAATCTCGTACAACTACCATCGATCTAAGAGTTGCAACCTTCGAAAATAATGGTCGAACACCCCAAACCCAATGGAGGAGTTGTTTCACCTCACTGATTGAAGAAACTGTAATGGAACTCCCTTTCGCAGCAAACATCATTTCCTGCTCTACGAGAGAGACTAACACCCTTCATCAACAAAACCAAAATCTTCTCCCTAACTCTTTCAAAGTTTGGCCGTGAGAGAGAATCTATCGGGTTGTTTTCTCCTCTTGAAAACCTTTTCCACAAAACCACGAGGCGTTATCTTGTGTGCTCATAGCGTTTTCTGTCAGGCTATTTTCTCCTCTCGAAAGCCCTTTCAACAAAACCACGAGGCGCTATCTTGTGTGCTCACAGTGTTTTCTATCTTCCTTCGCCAGACGAACCTTGCAAACTTCGCAAAAGTACCATTCTCATTAGGATGAGAAGAGAAAGAATATGAGTGTGCGAGAGACAAAGAAACACTCAATAAAACTGTTCAATTTTTTTAAACACCCTAAAAATTCAAAACTTCGTAAAAAGCCACGTTTGCCTCTAAATTTTTAAAACAATTTTTTATTAATTTAAAACATAAAAGCCACATCCACATGCCACCTCCTCATGGAGTAATGAAAGGGGTCAAAATAAAGAGTTATCTTATTATTTTCCTTCACACCCTTCTTTCTTCTTTGGTAGTAAGAGAATCTTTAATGGCTATTTAATTCTTTAATTTATAAGAAAAATATGATTTTAAGATAGGTTCCAGAAACCTGAGATGTAAAATTAAAGAGAAATGTTTATATAAGAAACTTCTTTGAATTAGTTTTATAAAAAATCTTTTTAATTAAAACAAATCATATTTATGAGACTAGCTTAACATAAAATTTATATTACTAAGAACTCTTATAAAATAATTTTTAATTAAATATGTCATAGTTAATATATTAATGATTTTTTAGATGAAACAAAAATTAAAAAAATATTAAAATTGAATTATTGAAAAAGGGAAGAGTGTGTAACATTACGGTCAGATATTACGAGTTTTTAATAAAATAAAATAGAGATATAAAAATAACATCATTTATTGTGTCTCAATTCCCAAAACACGGAGAATTTAAAATCTTTATTACATAATAAAGTCAACTCCAAATTCAAAATTTTTAAAGCTCAATAAATACCAAATCGAACTCATAATAGTTTACAGCTTTATTCAAAACCATAAACAATAAAAACACAAATAAAATTGTTTCCCATGAGTTTCCCCGCTCCACTGTTAAGCCTCACCAGAACCACCTGCAACAACATCTGCTCCTGTGTACCGCGTACACGTCATCGCCAACCACAAGCAGATAGGGTGAGCTTACAATATATATATATATATATATATATATATATATATATATATATATATATATATATATATATATATATATATATATATATATACACACACACACACACATCATTTAAACCATACAAGTACACCAAAGCAATTCCTATCTTTTGATTCCGCACCACATGGCCACCACCATGTTACTCCTGTTCTACGTTTTTTGATGAGTACCTCGAGCTATCTTGTTGCCACGCCTACTAGCCACAACTGGTAGAGCACGTGCGGGAAACCATGCTACAGACCACACTTCGTAACGCCAGGTGGAGTTCCCAATATGAATATCATTCGTAACGTCCCAATACTACCAAACTTGTTAGTCTCATACTAAGGAGGGCAATCTATCTAGACCTGTTGTACAAGCCACAACTCACACACTCACACCGGCAGCACTCGCCAACTCAAGCCACAACTCAAGAGTTTCTTGTGTTCATCCGCCATCTCGAGCCACAACTCAAGAGATGTCATTCCGAGCCAAAACTCAAGAATGACACGTGCTTAACCCCTATCCCGAGCCACAACTCAAGGGATACGTTCCGAGCCACAACTCAAGGAACACCAGCAAGCCGACCTTCGAGATATCACCAAAGCCTTATAGACCACACTCATCCAAAGCAAGCAAAACATAAGTCTGGCCTCTACATTATCGCTTGGCGCTGCTCTTGAGCTGTTAGTGAAATTCGCTTCCAAACTGTTTGGCGGAGGACACGTGCCGCTAGGCGCCAAACGCCTTAGAGCACACTGACTTGAAGACATCGCCTGGCGGGACCACCCTCACCGTGAGGCGTTACGCGCTCTAGAACCCCCCTATTTTTGTGGTTATCGCTTGGCGACTTCAGTTCTGTCGTGAGGCACTACACCAGTACAGTGAATGATACTGATTTTTCACAGCCTGTTAAGTTTCTTGCACATCATTCACTACCTCAACACTTATCATAACCCAAATACTTAGCTAAATATGGCCAACATTATCCTTAATCATCATATCTCGTCCCAGTTGCATTCCATTAGCTTTAGGTTGTCCCAAGTGTACCAGTTCATACACTCATTCTTATCAATTCCACTGACCAGTATTATACCCTTTCCCAAATCCTTAATGCAAACTTGGTTTGTCATTACTCAGTTATTCTTTTCAAGCTCATGCCACCTTATTTAACACTTAGACACATTGGTTACACTCTTGGCTAATTAGGCACCTAATAGTAATTCTAATGCCTAGATCCTTTCTTTCGCCTTTCACAACCAACCTCATTCATGATCCTAGTTTATGAACTAAATTTTAATGTGTTAAAATTCCAAATCTTCCTATCCCAACTCCACCTTCAATTTAATTCATTTTTAATCCTCCTGATAATTACTCAGAATCCATTTTCCCTACAATTGGACGTCAAAATATCCCAAAACTAGAATTACACCTCGGGGCCACGCAAGATTATTGTCTTTGCGTTGGCACCTGGCGGTAGGTCCTGCGCCGCCAAGCAGTGCCTACATTTCTGGAAAAATTCCCAGAATTCCAACACTTGCAAAGACCCTCTTAACACTTCCCCGATGCTTTTCTCTACCTATCTTAGTTGTTTCACACATGAACATGATAACAGTAACACAAATATTCAAATTTAACTATATCCAGAAACAATTATAGTGTAAATCAACAATAATTATACTCAATTCACCAAAAGCCCCCAATCTGCAAACCCTAATATCCATACATAACCATTTTTGCTTAATTCACTCGCACCACACTATAATTTCACAATCAATCCTCCCCTTTTAATCAAACTATGATTAAAACACCCTTTCCATCGTTTAATAAGGGCCCTAAATCTAGAAAACCCCAAAATCGAGTCACATTTGCTCGCGTCACCTGGCGGATGTTCATCACCGCCAGACCATTCAAACAAAAACCCAAAAAATTGGGTGACAAGCATGCGTCGCCTAGCGGTCAGGGTCGTGCCGCCAGGCGGTTCCTCTTTAGGAACCTAGAATTACTCAGAAATGCAGGTGTTGCCTGGTGGCAATTCATCGCTCGTCAGGCAGTTTCTGAAAAAATTTTAGAAACCCAAAATTCAAGTAAGACAGGGAAGATTCATGCACAATCATACGATATAACAAGCATTTGAATTTAAAAAATACAAGACCACGAGTTACACCTCCCCTAACTTGATTTCCTTTCGCTTAACTTGTGAGTTCTTGCCTTCTCCCATGATCACTATGTCGCCTAGCACTTCCCTTCAATTCAGCTCCCAATTACACTCAATTCTCACAGCACACTCTAAATTCTTTCTCTTCTCACTATGCAACAATGGCAGCCACAAAACACTCTCTATTTCCCTTAATTGGCCACTAAATGATGTCTTAATGAGAGGTAAATGGTGCAAAACGAAAATTAGTTGAATGATGATGATGATAATTGCCATTCAAGGATAATTATGAGTTATTTTCATCCCCTCTTTGCTATCTCTTTGTTAGCTAGGGTTTCTCTGCCCTTTCACATTCGTGCCAAAGAGAATTTTAGCAAAAAGAAAGTTTAATTTGGCTCTACTAAGATTCAAACTCATCACCATGTCAATGTCAAGTCAATGTACAACCATTCAATCCATTCATGTTTTATGATAATTCCTATAAATATAGGATTATATTATCACTCCCCACGTTCAATTATATTGTTAAAATAATACACAATTAAAATAACACATAAATGGCATACATAGAACTCAAACCCAAGTCCTCTCAAAACAACCAAGTACTCTCAACCAATTGAGCTGATACTTTTCCACATCACCATAGTCAATATTTAATGCCATAAAGGCTCATACTACCCACATTTATTAATTATTTATTTATTTAATTAATTAAATTTCGCGGATCTTACAGAGTGTATCGAAGAGAACGAAATACTGAAGATCAAAATTTCATTGAGTATTTTCTTATTTTAGATCTTGGTGTATTTAACTCTATATACAAAGATGGTCATGTGTTTTTAAATTCATTCTAGATTCATTCTAAATTTATTTTAGATTCAAATAATTGATTAGATTTTGGATTCAAATCTATTTTTATTTTTGAGACCTAATTTGAATTTTTTTTTAAATTCATATTCAAATACTTGTATCAAGTTCAAAATTCAAAATTCATTTTATATAAAAAGAAATTGAAATTGAAATTTCTAAAAGTTGTTTCGTTGATGACAACTCGATTGAATTCTGTTGAAATTTGGTTGGGATTAACTTGGTCGAATATTGTCAAATTTCGGTCGAGGCCAACTTGATTAAATACTGTCGAATTTCGGTCGGGGACGATTTGATCGAATTTTGGCAGGGACCGACTTGACCTAATTTTGGCCAGGTAGACTAGGCCAAATTTTGATTGAGGTCGACTTGGCCGAATGTTGGTCAGGACCAAATACGACCAAATTTCGGTTAAGGTCGACTCAGCTGAATATGCCCAAATTTTGACAAGACCGACTCAACCGAATTTGGCCATATTTCGGTTGGGTCGAGGCTGACTCAATTGTATTTTTTCCTGGGCTGACCAGGCAAAAGTTAGTCAGGGCCGACTCGACCTAGTACAACCGAATTTTGGTTGGACCGACTAGGTTGAATTTGGCTGAATTTTAGTCGAGGCCAACTCGGCCGAATTTTAGCTTAGGTCGACTAAGCTGAATTCAAATATATTTCAAATGGGGCCGAATTCAGCCGTGTTTCCATAGGGCCTCATCGACCAAAGGCGGCCAAGTTGCAGCCAGGGTCGACTCGATTGAATGCGGTCAAATGTCGGCTAGACCGACTTGATCGAATTAGGCCAAATTTCAGCCACAAATTCGGCCAAATATCTGCCAAGGCCGATTAGGATGAATTAAGTCGTATTTTGACAGAGATCGAATTTCGTCTTCAGACAACTTGGCCCACTCCGCTTTGTCATCCTTTCTATTAATGATGTATTGGTTTTTTTTTCTTCATATATGTAGTTACTTAGTTTTTTTATAATAGGTATTTTTGTCTTAGTATGTGATGTATTTTTATCATGAATTTGGTATGATCTTTCCAATTTTTTTAATAAAATCTTCATGTTATGACAATAATGCCTACCATGAGCACTTATTTAAAAAAAATACGCGAGTGAAGAGTCTTTGGAAATGTTATTTGGTCATATGTAATTTATAAAATGTTAAGGTCTCCCACATTTTTAGATGATAATAAATATATCGATTATTTTTCTAGTATGTATGTGGAGTAAAAAAATTGTTTGATTTGAGTTTATTTCTTCTAATATTTCTTAGAATTTTCTTTTTAAAAAAAAAAAGCTTTGCTTTACTTGAATAAAAGTTATTTTTTTTTTAATTTTATGAGTTTTAGTTTGATTTTTGTATGTCTATGTTATTTTTTTTCTTTTTTATGTACATATACTCTAAGACTGTGTTCATTTACATGGATTCACTGTTAAAAGAGAATAACGAGTGTGAATTATCCATGATTTATCCTGTTCGTTTAGGTGGATTTGGATGGAAGGGAGAGTGCGGATTAGCGGGATAAGCCTCTTTTCCCATCCCTGCTTCATTTGATGAGATTTCCATGTGAGTGATGGTGTTTTACAAAATTAACCTTGCAAAAACATCATGGGATGAAGTACATTCCTATGCTTTCTCATATAAGCACAATGAGATTCTTGAAGTGCAGAAGTGTGTGGGCGCTATTCCTTGTTCATGATGAAGAACCCACGAAGGATGAAGGGTGGAATCGGTTCTAGGAGCTTTTGGAATCAACTATGTGACTTGTTGAAACGCGATGGAATCAATTCTAGATTTATTGTAATTGATTCCATGATATATGTTGGGCAATGGGAATAGGTTATGTTGCACCTTAGAACCGATTTCAGTTCCATGATTCTAGATTTCTTGTAACTCATTCCATGATATATGTTGGGCAATGGGAATAGGTTCTGTTGCACCTGAGAACCGATTCTAGTTCCTGAAAATGACTTGTTTGTGTTGCACAATAATTATTAATTATTAATGATGTTTAAAATTGATAATAGTTTTCATAAATAAAAAATCTTATTTACAACTATTTTGAATGACAAAAATGAAGATTACTATTTCAACAAACTTTTATCAACAATAATAATTAATGTTTAAATATTTTGGATGACATTTCCATCATCTAAAAATCATTTCATATTATTTTTATTATAAAGAACAATTTGATAATCTTTGTTTACTATATATTAAAACTTTTTTTATCTATCACATCAATCAAAATTCTCACAGACTTCACTCTTGAATTAACTCATTCTCACCTTCAAATTCCTTCAAAAGAACAACACAAATTTTACTCTTCCTTAAATTTATTCTCACAACCAAAAAAACACAACACCCTAAAGATCATAATATTGTTAATATTGTTGGGAGATTTATGGTGCCAACTTAGTAATGATGTCATATAATTCTAAATATGTTTTTAAAGTAAGACCTTTTATAGAAAAAACATCAGAAAAAGTGATCACACAATTTTAATAAAAGTATTATTTGTAACATCCCATTTACTAGTATAAACCATTAAACAAAATACTTCATAACTGATAATTCACAACATAGAACCTAAGTATATAAATAGTATATTACAGTCATCCCACAGAAATAGATAAACTGCTATACAATTTTATATACAAAACTGCACAAGAGTTTCAAAAAGAAAACACAAGTCTATACACAAACACTAGATCTCTATAACTACTCAGCAACATTCCCTCTTCCTCCTTGTACTGATTCAGCTTCAGAATCATCAATTGCTCACACCCATCAGATGATCATTGCAAAGGAAAACAAACACCAAGCATAACAAAGACAAAAGAAGGGTAAGCTAATAACTTTTAAAGAAATAAGTCAATTAAAAAGGTAATAACATAAATCATACACAAATAATTAGTTAATTTCATACAATTATATAAACTAAGACTCAATTTATTATGATACATGCATTAAGGTTGGATCTAGACAATTGTGCACTTGTAGTGGCATCTCATGCTCTGTAGAGCGACAAATTAAAAGTGAAACTCTATCATATACAAGTTAGTCAGTTAACACCTTTGGTTAAGGAAAAACTCCTAGACTAGAACCTCATGTTCCTCTCACCACATACCTCATTTATCTCTATTTGAGAATTTGAATGGTTATTAAAGCATTAGCATAACTACAAAGACAATCCGACAATCAGAGAACGTTAGAGGATAAGTTTTATGAAAGTTAGTGAGAGATTTAATTGATGTGATAGATAAAATAAATTGTAAAAATAGATAGAATTAAAAAGTTACCAAAATACCCTTGATGGAAAAAGAGAATAATTTTATAATTTGATGTTATAAAAATAATTAAAAATAATTAATACGAATTAAAAACACAAACACAGTTAAAAAAATCAAAACACACACACACGACACTGGTTACATAACCGATGTCACTTTTCCTTTTGCACAGACACCGGTTACGTAACTAGTCCCACACACACAGTGCACCACGTCGATTATGTAACCGATGCACATCCCCATTCAATCAGCCTTCCTCCACCACCATCTTCCTCCACCACATCTACCATCTTCCTTCCCCCCCCCCACCAGCCCACCATGTCTACCATCTTTCTCCCCCACCACACCCATGTGTCTTGCTGCACTGACAAACCCACATCACACACCAACATCGGTGCATTCACTCGTGCAAAATGCAATTACAGAACATCACCACACCAATGCTTCAATTCACATACACCACTTCTGTTCTTACGATGAAATAAAACCACCAAGGGTTAATTTTATAATGTTACCCATAATACACTTAAATCAGCTCCCTTTTGGGTGGATGGAATAAACGCTCCATCCCGCAAATCCGCATCCGCAAATCACTGCACATACTTTGAAAAGAACACAAACAAAATCAAGAATCCATCATCATCAATACACATAAACAATACTATCATCTCAAAAGGAACACTACGTAAATATCGTTTTTTTATTAAAAATAATTGTTTTTATTTTCTAATCTCGTCTATTTTTATTTTTTTTTGCGTTAATTAGACTTTTATTTTGCATAATGTTTTTTTATAAAAATTATTTAGACGAAATTGGAGATTATCACCTCTGAAAAAAGAATCATAAAAAAGCTATCGCGACGCGAAGCATTCAATATTCAATTAACCTCATCTTAGACCTTGCCAACTACTCCCTGGACCAAATGTACCTAAACCTAACTTCATAAGTAATCCTACACACTAAACTCTCATATCAACCTTTACCTAACTTAAGTGGAACGATCCAATATTTCAAATAACATTAAGGCCACAAAATATAATTCAATTTCTGTTTAATATCTAGTTCAAACAAACTACGAAAGGATTTATCTTCACTTTGGTTTTCCCTTTTTAGTTTTCTTTATTTTTTATATATTTCTAATATAATAGTTTTTTCTCTCTCGTTTATTTATTCTATTCAGACCAATTCATTTCCACTATTTATTTGTCCCTTGGTCTTTATTATATTTTCTCCTATTTTTCCCTTTCTATTATGAACCAAGATGGGTACATGTTATGTTATAATAAGCAGTTTAAAATATAGAGCTGGTAAAACAATCGTTCTGGCCTAAAAAAGTTTTATTTTTTCTTTTAGTATTAATATTTTTCTATTAAATTAACTATAAAATTATGTTTCAAACAAAATTCTTAATCTTTTTATATTAATATACTTCTATTAAATTAGTTATAAAATTATGTTTAAGAAAAAAAAAAGTCTAAAAATATTATCAATATATCTCTATTAAGTTAATTATAATTTTATGTTTAAGAATAAAATTTAATTAAATTATTAAAGTGTTGTTTAATTTTGTTAGTGTTAAAAATGATATTTAATGAGTTATACCATTTTTTTGATAAATTAAAATTTTGTTTAGAAAAAAAAAAGATTAATTATTTTTATTCTCATCTAATCAATTTTGATTTATATTTTCTTTCTTTATCTCTTTATGACTTTTTATCTACCAATTTCACTCATTGTCTCTCAATATTTTCTTCTAAGAGTTCTGTTTTCTAGGATTTTGACATTTCATTTATTAAATCTCAAGTTATGAGCGTTTATCATCTTTTTCCGCCATTTTTTGTTATATATTTACGTTGTTCTTTTAATTCTATTTATTGAATTTGTATTAGGATTAAAATATGTTCTTTTTGTTTGGTTTTATTTGTTAGTGTTTTTCAATTTATGAATTTTGAGAATTTTTCTACATATATTTTGATGAGGAAGTAAACTTTTTTTTTAGGTAAATTACATGACTATTAACTAGGTTATGGTTAAGTTTTTTTTTATATCGAAGATGAAATCTCTAATGAAATAAGCAATTAGAGAGTGAGAATTAAATGAAATTACAATAGTAAATAATTTTGTACAAATTTTAGTTTGAGTTGTCCCTTAAATTATAAGTTATAGAGTAAGAACTATTTAAAAAGAATTTAATTTTTTTAAGTAAAACTAGTAAAAGCATTTTAAAAAGTTAAAATCAAATTTATCTATATCGGTAAATATGAAAATATATGTTATCCAAAACAAAACAAAAGTAAGAGATCAGTACAAATTCAAATCAGATATAATTTTCATTAGAAAACCCTAATATGTCACAAATAAAACTGATTATTATATTGTCGGGGTATTTGGAAGAGAAAAAAAAAAAAACTAACCACATTTTGGTATAAAGGAAAGAAGGATTGAGAAAAAGAAAAAAAAATTAAGAATGGTTGTTTGGTTTTGAAAAGAAAAGAATTAAATATGGTAAACTTTCACTTTAATATTTCTTACCTTAAGACAACTTTGAAAACATTTTTTTCTTATTTCTCGTATATTTTTACGCTCTAAGATAATTAAGTATTCAATTTTCATTAATTGCTTCTCTTCTTTCAACTGGTTACTTTCTAATTTGATTCCCTCTGATTATTTCTTCTAATACTCTATTACTATTAGTATCCTATTCTACGTGATTATTTCAAATAATCTTAGATGGAGGTAACACCAAGCCAAACATCTTGTGTGGTAGTGACTTGTATCCAAACAAGGTCAGTATGAAGTAAATTTTCTAATATTAAATTGGTTTTCTTATTAACTATACATAAATTTTAATTTTAATGATGTTTCACCGATTCAATTTTAAGAGAAGGATAAACGCAAAATTTAAAATAAATTATGCATGATATTTTCCTTAGTATTTCTATGATCACATAAAATTTTAATATTCATTTCTCTTAGTTGACACTAAAGAAATATTATTTGACATAAAAGGATAAATTGTAGTTATATCTTTGAAATCAGTCTTAAGGTAATATACTTTAGTAACGTAGTTGAGTGTGATTATACAAGTTCATCAATCTCCTCGTGTTAGTAAAATTGAGCTCTTACATTAATCAATTGCTAATATATAGACAATTTCACAAAGTGAATAGACAAGTTTTAAGGAATAGACTAATCTCCATCAATCGATATATAATTTTATTAAGATATTCATAATTTTGATGATAAATAATATTGAATTTTGATAAGTTAATCATAGTCTCTCTAAATGTATAATGGGAAATAAACTCACACAAGGAGATTATTAATTAGATCATCTAATGCAAGATTGACAATAATTAGAAGAAAGCTATTAGAAAACGTTAATACAAAAGTAATGACCATCGAAAGTCTTCAACATGAAATCAATAAACGCTTATAACATGTGTTTAAAACAATATGCAAGTTTTATTTACTCTTCACCAAATGCCTGTTACAATCCATAACAATTATGAGAAAGTAGACAAACTTTTCTCATAACTTGTATGCTCAATTTGATATCGAGTAATACGAAAAAAAAGTTTGTCCTTTGCATAAGTTGAGTGTAACAGAAAAACCGCATAAAAATAAGAGAGGTATATATATATATATATATATATATATATATATATATATATATATATATATATATATATATATATATATATATATATATATATATAACAC
>Ga0214542_1010478_pt1 | contig 13515 bp, 6 predicted proteins | sample CNSS1metaG_FD_160096 | JGI IMG/M metagenome (GOLD analysis project Ga0214542, IMG submission 160096) | Root nodule microbial communities from cowpea collected in UCLA plant growth center, Los Angeles, California, USA - CNSS1 | ecosystem: Host-associated > Plants > Roots > Nodule | place: USA...
CTCTTATTTTCTCCGTACATTTTATTTTATTTTTTATAAATATACTTTTATTTTGTTTATTAAATTAATAACATTACAATATCATCAATTATTAATATAATTCAAAAAATGCGTACACACAGGCGCTATCGCGCCTGTGTTTACACTAGTAATATTAATAATGATAACAATAAAAACATTATTAAACCAAAAGTCTATCATGGATTAAAATTCAGCCCTATTTTCATCATTATTTTGGTAAACGTTGGTATATTACAGAAGTTCCATATTTTGGAGAACGAGGACAACTTGTAAGCACTGATGTCTTTTCTTTCTTTTTTTTTATTAAGTCTTTTAAAGTTTAATTAGATGATATGGATTGATACGTAACAACTTTTAAAAGTCAAGACTAATTTTTTTAATATATGTCTATTCAACTATTTTTTAAATAGATTTAAATTTGTGGAAATGAAATTATTATTGACCTCTAAACTATTCTTTTCACCAGGGTATTGGAATTCCAAAAAAATTAAAGTGAATAGTTCTTATATAAACCAAATAACTTGTCGCTGAAAAAGTGGTTCATTAAAAGAATGTTAAACAAGATATATCAAAATTCCAGTTGAATATGCAACGTGATATTGTGAATCCTTGAGATAATATTTAAATATAATATTTAGATATAAATGTTGAAAGATAATTCATAATTATTATTATAAAGAATTTGAAATATTTTATAATAAAATATGTAATTTAAATAAAAAGTTTTAAGAATGTTAAAATTTAAAGTTTTAATAGAGTAATTTGATTACTTAAAGTTAAATACTTTTATGCAAAAACTAAAAGTTTAAAATTTTTAATATTCTCAAATTTACATTTCTTCTTTTTACATATCCACTTCTTAGTAAGGTTGTTAATAACATATTGTGAAGTTGGCTTTCATTAAGAGTAAAGATTATAACAATATTCGTAGTCTGTCTGATAAAATTTGCAATAAATAATCAAAATCTACTGATATTTATTATATGAGTAGTGAGTATTTAATACCTATTTATAAATAAGTTAGATACGAGTATCATATTATTCGTATTTGTGAGTATTTGTTACTTGCAAAAAATTAAAATTAAAATTTAATTTGTTTCTTAAATTAAATTTATATTTTTTAAATTAAATTAAATTATAATTAAAATTTAATTATTTATATTTATATTTTTTAATAATTTTATTTTAAAAATTTATAAAGTATTTTTTTAAAATATTTGTGGGTATCTACAGATAGATACCCAAAAATACTTTAAAATACTCGCACATATTGAATACTTATAAATAAATAGACAGGTAATAAATAGATATTTTTTTCAGATCAGATTGTAGGTAACATTATTTGTGTCAACCCGACCCCTTAGCATTTAAGATGTTGTTAACTCAATTAAGATTGATGATAAATAATATTTTTTTTTAGTAACATGTTTTAGAATTTTTTAATCAACGATGTTGGATGTTTTTCTCATTTTTTTTTTATAATACTATTGTGAGTATTCATTTGTCGTATAAACCATAATTATATATCAATAAATATGTGTGAGTTTTCTCCATCGATGTTAATCAAGTTCTTTTGCGTTGTCAACCATATCTTTTCAGATAAATGTTGTAGTGATTAATATTTTTATACTAAATGTATTATTTAATGTTACTGAATAATAATTGAAATACTATTTTCTTGTTAGAAACATTAATAATTAATAAATATGAAAAATTTTATCAAAGCAAAACATTTACAAAATTTAATAATTAAAACAAAAATATTCAAACTTGATGTATTCAATTTTCTTAAAATTATAAAATTTTGTTTCCATAACTTGGAATCAAAGAGTGCATTCGTGGTGTATTTCGAAAACGAGAATATGCCTTAATAATTTTTCATCATGATCTTCCTATTGCAATTTCAATAATTATCTTTCTATTACAAGTAATGTCAAAAAGTTCAGGTAGCATGATCGTGAGTTTTAATTATGAAGTTTTGTTTTTATCTGTAAGCAAGCACTGATTAAAAAGGAAAATAAAGAAGATGATACTATTATTCTTTGACTTTTTTAACTTTGGAGGAGTGAATTTTTTTTTTTAAGTAGGAGTGTCAAATTATATCACTCTATTCTATTTTGATCCAGACCTCTTTCACTTATAAAATAACTAAGATAAATTGATGCGTTATAATTTGTATGAGTTAAAACACTTAAAAAGTGGATTTATCTATCTACGAAAAAAGATTGTTGATAAATTTACTCTAGTTACGAATTTTAAAATTTTTTATTATTAAATATCTATCAATAATCAGTCTGTAAGTAAAGTTTGTGATATAATCTTATCCAAATAGGATTACAATCGTTTAGGAATTTAAATTCTCAAGAAGTACAAACAAAAATAAATTAGAAAAGAATATGAAATAAGACAAAGAAGGAAAAACTATAATCTAATAAGTTGATAAGTAAATAAATATTCGTCACAAAAATTGTCATATTTTGATAAAAACTAAAGTTTGAGACACTACAATCTATATAAATCAAGAAAAATTCGCCACAAATAATTCAGTTTTTGATAAGAATCAAAGTTTTAATCCAAGAACCAAGAGAATGTTCTCTTAATGAAAAACCAATTTTCATATAATAATCATTCAAGGTGTTTACGTATGTATTTAGTGTCCCTCTATATAGCCACAAATGTTTAAGCTACCTAAGAAACCTAAAAGAAAACTTATAAAGACACCGGGTCCAAAAATAACTTGAAAATTCAAAATTAGAAATTAAGAGAAAATTATAATTACTTTAAATTATCTAAAACTATTTTATTAATGTGTTCCCATCTATGATCTTCTTCATGTCCTTTGAATTGTAAAGGATACTCAAAAGTTCTTCTTGTATTAAATCAAGAGACAATCATTTATCATTTCTTAAAGATAATTTGTCCCAAAATTTATATCATTTAAAGATTCACGAGATATTCATCTATCATATCATCCTCGTTGAAAAGAATTTGTTCTCAATATTTAATGATAACCCAAATTTGTTGGTAATTTTAAACAAATATTTACCAATGAATAATTATCATTGGATTTTAGTTGTTGATAATTACTTATTAATAATTATCGATGGCCAAATATCTATCGATAAAATTATCACAAATTTTTTGTCATTAATAAAATTACAAACAAATTTTTTATTGTCGATAATTATCGACAGATAAAAAAAATCATTGATAACTTTTATGAACGAGTTTTTTATTTTTTAATTTTTTTTACTATTAATAAAGGACACTGATATTTTGACACCATTCTTTTTTTAATTACCATTTGATACTATCCCTCATAACTATTTATTTTCTCTTTCTTCTAAAAATATAAAAGTTAACTTTTATTAAGACTATTTTATCCTTATACAAGTTGTCAAATGCTCGTTGAATAGTGTCAAACAAACTTTTTTCATTAAAAAATTATTAATAATTTAATTTGTTAACGAATGTAGTAGTTACCTACTGATTTTGCCTCCGAATCATTTTTTAGTGTAACTAATTAAGATAAATAACAAAACAAAGTTGTAAATGATATTTTATATATATATAAACATTTTATCATGGACAAAATTGCAAGTCTCAAATAGTTAATTCATCTTTTAGACGGATAAAACATAAGACTATTGGTAGAACTTGCTTCTAGGAGTATTAGGATACTAGGTTTAAAGTAAATGAAGAGTTGTATAATCGTGTTTAAAGTTAATTGTATAAAGAAACTAAAAAAAACATTCTTCAATTTTGTGATGTTTGAGGAACTCTCATTTTGCAAGATGAAGCTCACTATACTTTACCTTGCACTGTTATCAAAAGAAAATTATATACGGTACCCTCATCCAAGTTTTCTCTTTGCGTCCCAGGTTTATAGTTTCTGTCACCAATCTCCAAGAGTTTCTTATTCATCCCCATTCTACAAATCCAATATTAAAGACAATGGAAATAATTTTACCAATTAATTACGTGTTAATCTGATAATATACCACTCCTTATGGAATCCACACACTTATCTGCCATAGTAATGAAAAAAAGGTAACCCTTCCTATAATATCAATCCACAAAACTCATAGAAAATAACTAAAAGCCAAACTTTATTCTCTTAATAATTTGTATTATTATCAGAAATTCTTATATTATATGATATTTTTTTTGTAAATTTATTAAAAGAAATTATAAGAAAAAGAAATTTCTGGCATTATTTTTAAGAATCTTAATTGATAAATAATTTTTTCATGAGTAATTATTTTTTATAAAATTATAATTTGTAAATATTTTTTACAAAATTTATTGCGAAAAATATTTTATACAAACTATTTTGCAAAAAAATTGATAACAATTTTTTAGAAAATAAAGTTCATAACAAAATTTATAAATATTTTCAAAAGAAAATTGATAGAAAATAGAAATTTTTTTAATAGTGGAGATCTAGGAGTGTCACATGTTCAATACAAACATTAGGGCAAATAAAATACAATATTATATATACCACCTTTATGAAATTCACACATGTATCTGTCACAAAAAAGATTAAAAGGCAACGTTTATTCTTCTGTTTTTTAATAGTTTATATCTTTATATTGTGAGACAAATAATCGTGGGATATCTATGACAGAGTATATATACATTATATAGCTAAAAAGATGAAGCCAATCAATTGGCAGACATCTGAAAACTGCACATATGCAAAAAGTGGCTATTTACAGATCATCCTCTTCCACAAGCTTATCAAAATAATGCATCACATGCACGCAGACACATTTGTTGATACACACTATCTTATCCAATCTTCACATCCTTTCAATTCATTGTATATTTGCCGCGTTTTCATGCCGAAAAGGATAATAATCTTAACTAATGTCTTCTCTTTCGAATAAAAGTAATGCAGAATAAACCAGACAGAATCTCATGCAAGCTTTGTTCTGATAACGTTGTTAATGCTATTGGAATTCTCTAATTTAATATAATGAACAATCATATACGTTATGATGATTGTAATAACTAAAAACCTTAGTTAAATCAAGTATATACACTTTGCATCCATGGTAGAAGAAGAAAAAAAGAATCTTAGTTACACAAATTCATCACCACCCTTCATGTGGGGTCTATGCAAAACATCTCATGTGCAATAAGAGTTTGTGATTTGTGAGATGAGTTTACACAAAACCATTGTATCTGCGGCTTTTAGAAGGGTCTTAGGGCTCATCTTTGTGAATGTGCAGTTAAAGAATGGAAGTTTGAGGCCCTGATTTGTAGTGACTTTTGGGTTACTAGGAAGGCCATAATTGATTGACATATATTTGGTGTTCGTTTTCATGAAGAAAATTCAAACTTTGTGCTTCCAAAACCTGTGAAGTCCTTGTCCATAGAAAGAACTTCGTCTCTTTCTATCTAATATATGGCACAGATGCAAACTTCGTTTCACATACAATGTCGTTGTTTTGCATCCATTTTCTTGGTGACTTTTAGAGGTTACAGAGAGTTCTTTTGGAACGTGAAGTCGTGGTTTACACCTTCCAAGTTTGGTTTATGACTTTTGGTATCTACGTTAGGTCGCTCTTCTTTTTCCCTTTCTTTTTTTTTATATATTTTTCGTTTATGCACATGACTGAAGCGTTTGATTGATATGGACCTTTATATTGTTCAAGTTCAGAATTGATCACCTTAATGAATAAGAATTTTATTGGCATTCCATAACGAGAGTTGTTTTTTTCTTTTTCCTTTCATGTAGAAGAATTTCACACAATTGAGATTGATTTTGTTTTTTTCTTACTAGGGAAAGTTCTTTGTTCTTTTTTGAGAAAATAATTCACACTCTAATAAATTTGTAGTTACTTTATTATATTAATTGTTTAATTTCAAACATGGAATATTCCTCTCGACTCTTAACAACAGAAATAAATATAACCACAAAAAAAAAAAAAACATATTAACGGATATTGAGGTGACATTAACAGAGGAACTAAAATTTATATATACATTCACTCGATAACTCAAATATTAATACATTATCATAAATTATTAATATATATTATATTGATAGAACATGAGTATTTTGTTTTATACGGTAACTTTTCATGTATTATTTTTTTCTTATGGTGAATAGCTAAACTTCAAGGATTAGTTTCATTCTAATTTCTTAATTAGATTACGAGGTTAGACCGATAAATTTGTTTATTCTTTAAATTCTTGTTATGATTTATTTTTATTTATGTCTTTTTATTTCTTAATCATGTAAAAATAATGATTTTTACATCACACAAAGTTAGTACAATGTTAAATCTGTATAACATAACAATCAAATGAATCCAAGGATTTTTAAATTTTAATTGAGAAGTTATTAAATTTAGAAACTTTTATATATTTGAATGAGTTTTTACCAATAATTAAGAAATTACTTTGATTAAAGGTGAAAATTTAATTATTAATCAAGAAATTACTTTTGTTATTTAGTTTTTTACTATATATATTAGAGGTAAAAAAAATAAACATGATTAGTCATAGTAATATTTATCTAAGAAGTTACTTTAGTTAAATTTGTTATGATTAATCTAAAAAGTTATAGCTTTTGATTAAGAAATTACTTTGGTCAGAAATGAGAACGCCAACAAATTAATTGAGAAATTAATTAATTTTTAAATATTGGACAATAATTGTAAAAGTTTTACTTATTTTTCAGTGGCTAAATTTAGGTTAAAATATTGAATTGGTCATCCTTTTTGTATCAAATCTCAATTAGGTCCACATTTTTATAAATGAATAACAATTAGGTTCTTTTCGTTAATACAAAACTAACACAATTAAGTGTGTATCACATGTCACCTCCTCGTTTTTTTAATTTTTTTTAATTTTTTTAAATATTTATGTCACGTGTCACGTTTGTTATGTCATGTGTCAATCTAGTATGATAACAAGTGTCAAGTTATGATATGTATTTCAATTTGGTTCCCATATTTGTTAATTTGATTTGATTTCAATCCTAATTTTTTTTTTAAATTTTCAGTTTCATGCGCTCTAAATTTATACTAAATTTAACTTTTATTTAGATGTTATGATGATATTTTTATTAAAAGTGATATTTTTATACATATTTTTAACAATATTAAGTTTATTAAAATTTATATTTTACATTTAACTCTATTTAAATTTCATTTGAAAATTATAAATATATAAATCAAAAATTTATATTCGAAATATTTTTATAATATTATATATCAACAATTCCTATACAAATGTTAGAGTTGGCTTATGAAAAAACATTTTATAAATTCAAATGTACAATTTTAAAATAATTTTATCACAAGTTAAGGTAAATATATTTAAAATTTTAATATTAAATAAACTTAATATTATTAAAATATTTAATAAAAATATCACTTTTAATAAAAATAATCATAACATCTATATAAAAGTTAAATTTGATATAAATTTTGGAGCGTATGAAATTGAATTTTTTTAAAACATTTGGGAATGAAAGTAAATCAAATTAACAAATTCGGAGACTAAATTGAGATTCATACACTATCTTAACACGTGTCAAGATAATAGATTGACATGTCTAACATTACATACGTGACATGTGACATAAATATTTAAAGAAAAAACATAAAAAACAAAGAGTTGACACATAACACCTATTTAACTATGTTAGTTCCGTACTAACAAAAAGGACCTAATTATTACACATTTATAAAATGTGGACCTAATTGAGACCGATAAAAATATGAGGACCAAATTGAAATTTTGGTATAAAAACAAAGACCAATAGAGTATTTTAACTTTAAATTTAATATAAAAACATAATTTTAGTTTTTGTCATGATGCATAATCCAACCAAATTTCCACAAAATCCAGTTTCAATTTTTTTATTTGTTCTCACTTTGACCAAAAGTAAGTTCCACTCATTCACTTTGAGGATATATATATATATATATATATATATATATATATATATATATATATATATATATATATATATATATATATATATATATATGAGCTCTAACATTTCGTAAGAAAAATTCTTAAAATTTTATCCATGTGGTCACAGTTGCCTTAATGTTTGCCTAAAGAATGAAACTCGTTCAATAATGTGATTGGAATATGTTGAATATACTTTGTACTTTCTCATTTTTTTTTTCCATATTGAATAGCTCATGTAAGCTGAGTTTGTTTCATTTACTTATAGGGAACCTTTCACAATAAAAATGTATCACATTTTCTTGACTTACTTAACCTTTTGGCTATTTTTTTTTTAAAGAACACAATATGAAGGCATTTCATGCTTTAGAGTTTAGCATTTATATTTATTTGTATTAATTTTTCCCAAGTAATTGTCTAGTAGAAAGTAGTTGTCATTCTCCATAACATCCATGTTATACAACCCAAGGAGCACAATACTCCTTATGGCATGTTGTAATTCATTGATGTCTCAATGATATAATTTGATCTCAAACTTTAAAAATAAATGTAATCTTTTTAATTTAACTGCATTATATTTTGTTATATGTCAAATGATATTTTAGGTTAACATTTGAGTTGTTTATACCATTGAATATTTCTCAGCTTAATTACTAACTTGTACGTAAAAAAAATTAATATTGTGAATTAAGAAGACTATATTTATGTATTTTTAAAGTTTTAGATAAAAGTATATTAAAGTGCGAGATAAAAACAAATTATAATTTTGTATCCAAGTTTAGAGTACAAACATATATCTTTAAATAAAGGTAATATATTGACTTCATCATGATCTTCGTTATTCATTTCATTTGTTTTGTTGGATTATTTTTTTCTTGTTCTGTAAAGAATTGACTCCATTAGATTAACCAATTGAAATGATAATGTATCTCTCAAATGAAATTGAATAAATCTTTAAAATTCTTTTATAAGACATTGTGAGTAAACGTACGTTCTAGAGAGATTATCTTCTGGTTCAAAAAATTGTTTTGAAAATATTTTTACATAATTCATGAAAGGATAACAACAGTTAGTATTGAATGCAATAACATAGACAAAGAAACATTTAACTTTTATATTTATTCACTCAGATTTAAACAAACTCCTAAAGGTTTTATTATGAGTAAATATATTAAATAAGTCTTCTCAATATCATTTACAGCTTAGAATATAAAATGATCATTGATCAATCTATTTATTTCTCTGAATAAAAAGTATAAGTATTTTTTAACATCATTTCAGATGTTTTAAATATTTTGTATTGCAATAAATATTATTCAAAATTTACAAAATAAAAAAGAAATAACTTTTTTAATATACACATAGAACCTCACATAAATGTTAATTATATATTTAAAAGAAATTACACTCTCTTTTTTTGTGTATCTTTTGATGTCCACCTAAATTGCAAAACTCTTACGGAAACCATACACCGACCGAAAATTCTTGTTAAGTTAGAACTTATCAAGCACGTGCATATACATACATATATATATATATATATATATATATATATATATATATATATATATATAAAAAAAATTCATTAATCAAGCATACTCATAATTCACATTAAGTCAATTCAAACGTCATATTGATATATAATAAAGAAATAGTTAGAAATACATCATATCATGAACAATATTAGGCTGTGATTTTCGGGATTATTCTAAGCCCCATCAATACCAGTAATGACGGATTTAGTTTGTTCATGGATGCAATTGTTTTCCTTATTGAAGTTTATAAAAATTTAATTATCAGTGGATTATATGATATATATCACAAATCCTTTTTTTAATTACTTAAAGGATTTAATTTAAATGCGTTGGTAGAGACAATACATTCTTTTTATTAAAAAAAAAATGCATTCTCTTGATGTTAAAACTGTCGATTTTTATAACAAATATTTTAAAAGTCATAAATATGATGAGTTGATTAATCACAGTGTAAAAAGTTATTTAGATAATATATGATATTAAAGTATTATTTTCACAGTTTTTATTTTAATTTCTAACTATGATGTATGAAGTTTTACAGCATTATCTAATCTTCATTAACACCATATTGAGTTAATTTACAGATATTTACTACTATAAGTAAGTTCATTAATTACTGTGATGATTAATCATTAAATATAAAAACCAACCTTCAATTTGAAGTGACAAGGTACTGTAACTCCAATATGTAAAATTTGTGCAAGCATTTCATGTATTCAGTTTTCTGGAATGATTTCAGCAGTGACCAACAGAAAGTGACGATGTAGTTGTTACAGACAACATTAATATATAATGTTACATCTTACTTCATCAGCATTCAGCAACAAGAAAAAAAAAAAGACAAAGAAGGAGATACTGTTTTTTTTTCATGAAGATATCTTTCGTCAGTGCTTAAGGCATATGGAGAAAATAACAGAGGATATATATCTCCGAAACAAATTTTGTATTTGTTTTTTAGTTTGTTACATTAACTTATAAGGAAATTCATTCTATTTTCATATATATTTTTAAAATGATTATAAAAAGTTGCTTCAAACGTACTGATAATAATGAATGATGAGAAAAAATGAAGAAGGAAAGTGGTTTGGTGGGGTGATGAGTAAGCGCCAACACTGCATAATCAACTTTTGAATAAAAGAATTTATAGAGTTCTTGAATAAGGTGTGTTTGGTTCAACTTTTCATCTTTAAGTTGTAAGGGATTAAGGAAGTAACAGACAATAGAGAAGCTATAACATGATTAGGCTTCGTTAACAATAGTAAAATGGCAATAATCTTTTATGCTTAGTTTGGTTTCTGTCTCTTAAAAGTGTTCATTAGGGTTATCTCCAAAACCCTAGAACCATAATAAATGAAGGTCGATTATACATATATAAATAGGATCGTTTTTCATGAGAGCCACGAAAGTTCAACCGGACAAGTATGTTTGGACACCATCGTAATCAAGAGAAACAAAACTGCAAACAAGTAAATTATTATTATTTTTTTTATCGGCAATAAAGTAAATTTACAGAGCCACAAATAATCTTACATTATATGAAATACTAAATGTACAGATGGAAGATTACTGAAGATCGAAATCTGTCGATAATATCATAGTACAGACAAATATAGAGTCCTGAAGGTACAACTGCACCCTTTCAACTTTTTTTATTAAGTTTTTTTTTTTTATAGAAGAAAATAAGTTGTTGTCTTTTTTTATTTTTAATTTCTTCTCAAACTCTTTTTTCAAAAAGTAATTTTTTTTTCTCTTTCTCGTTCTCTTTCATTACGTTTTCTCAAGTTTTCAAAAATAAGTTTTATTTTTCTCTCTTTCATTACATTTTCAAGAAATAAGTTGTTCTGGAAAATTTCCAAAATACATTTCATGTATAAATATTCTGAAAAACTAATTCCGAAAGGTATTATATATGTTTTGGAAATTTAATTTGATTCTGTAAGTTCTCTTTTGAAAATCTGATTCCGAAAATCTTATTTCAAAAATTATGAAAAATCTCTTCCGGAAGTGCTGGAAATTATGGAGTAGGAAAAATTATGGAAGTGCAGAAAGTAAAACCCGGAGCCCGAAGCGAAATAAATTCGAGTTGCTACAATGAGCCACAAATATTGGACTTTTACTTTTTGCACGCCTATGATTTCTTCGTGCAGTCCCATTTTAAAAAATGATTGGTTTGTCTTCTTATTTTAGTTTATAACAATCATCAATTTTCAGGTTTTCAAAGTTTTTTCGGTATTGTATAATCTGAAATTCTTTTACATTGACCATTTTGGAAGTGTTTGAAATTAAGCAATCTGAAATTATAATTTAAGTTTTAGTAGTTAGAGCAAAATATATGTTCAATTACAAAATCTGATAAGACACATACCATTGAAAGAACTCCCCTTATGCAATCTGAAAGTATAATTACAAATTTTAGATTTTGCAAATACATTTTTTCACTTTTAAATTTACCACTCCGAAACTTTAATTTTACTTTCTTTTACATGCTCTCAATTTGGAAGACATTTTTACTGAAATATCTATCAGCAATTGGAAATCTTTTTGGATTGAATGTAAAATATGATGTTCCGTACAACTAATAGTTTTATATTATTTAAAATTTGAGGTCAAGGATAATTTAAAAATATTTTTTCATTTAATTTTTACGTACATTTTAAAAGAAAACTCATTTCAAAAAAAAAAACATTGTTCTAAAAATATCATTCCAGAAGTTATCATTTATGTTCCAAAAAATTTGTTTGAAAAAATTTATTTCATAACACATTGCATGTGTTTTTGAAAGATTGTTTTGGGAAAAATTGTTTCGAAAGGTGTCACATATATATTCCAGAAAGCTTGTATTGAAAATTTTGTTCTAAAACTGGTTATATTTATTCTGAAATATTTCCAAAAATAATGTTTTGAGAAACTTGTTCCAACAGATTTTCAGATCAGATAATTCAAAAGTCACTTTAATAAAGGATAAAATAGTCATTTTCAAAGTTATGGGATGTAGTTAGAAATTGGGAAGGTGCAGAAAGAAAAAGACTAAATTTGTCGGTGAGTATGGGCCCAATACTTCATGGAGATCCACAGAAACACAATCCAGGTTGATAAAGGTTCTGGAGTAAACAATGATATCAGATAATTCAGGCGTTTAAAATAGTATATAGACGGTGTTAGATTAAACAAAATTGACCAATTCTTCACAAAATGAGATTATGGTTTTAACTTTAGAATTTAAAAGATATGTGTTGTTTGTTTAAAAAATGAGACAATAAAATTTCATTATCAATATGATTATATGACTATGTTATTATAAAAGAATTAAGAAAATTGTTATATATGATCATTAGTAATTAGACTATAGCATCAATTTGAAATAAATTTTCTTCATATTGACGGAAACAAATGTTAAAGTGGAACACGGTCCCTCCAAACTTTTTCATTCTTTCAATTTTTTAACTTTTTTTTAAATTATATATGTTTAAAATTTGTTAATTAATTATTTTTAAATTTTTTTAAATGCATGTTTTTTAAATTAGATAATAGTATATTGAAAAGTTAATAAAAATAAAATTAGGTATTTTATATTTCTATTATAGAGTATAACATTTAATGTTAATAAATTATAAAATATAAAATCAAATATAATAAAGAAAATAAATTATTAAGATAAATTTTATTTTTTATTCTAATTTTCTTTTTAGTTTTTCACATGTTGTATTTATCTCTCATTTTTACCTAATTTCATTTTGTTATGTTATGAAGAAACAAAAAAAGTTAAGAAAATTTTTATTATCTATATCCTATTTTTTATATCTTCTCCTCTCATTCTTAAAAAGGAAAAAAAGTATTTTTCTCCGGTTTCACTTGAAATGCGTTTAATATTTACCACTATCTTTTTATCTCATGACCATTTTGTGTGTGTGTGTATATATATATATATATATATATATATATATATATATATATATATATATATATATATATATATATATATATATATATATATATTTTTTTATTTATTTACTCTCTATCTTTT
>Ga0214542_1010480_pt1 | contig 13512 bp, 6 predicted proteins | sample CNSS1metaG_FD_160096 | JGI IMG/M metagenome (GOLD analysis project Ga0214542, IMG submission 160096) | Root nodule microbial communities from cowpea collected in UCLA plant growth center, Los Angeles, California, USA - CNSS1 | ecosystem: Host-associated > Plants > Roots > Nodule | place: USA...
TATATATATATATGTATACATATATATATATGTATATGTGTATATATATATATGTATACACATATATATATATATATACACATATACATATATATATATACATACATATATATATATATATTATTTGTTTATTTTTTATTTTTTTTATTTTAATTATTTGGTTTGTCATGAAATTCATTCTCATCTTCAATATATTTTTTTATTTTATTATAACATTTATGTAATTATGTTAAAATGATGTATGTTAATTAAAAAAATTTTATGCCTCATATTTGAATATTTCTATTATTTTTTAATATTTTTATTTATTATAAATTTTCCTTTCACATAAGAATGTTTATACTCTCAATTTAAGGTAATATAAGAAAACTTTTACTTATTATTATTATTATTAATTTTTGTTTAATTTGAAAAACTCTTTTGTTTCATTAAAATAATTTTCATTATTTTTCAACCATTGAGTATATATGTTGATATTTGAAAAGTTTTCTTAGTTCTCTAAGATATTTTTCGTCTTATCATACCTTAATTATACATTTGATTTCTTTTGTGTGATTTTTTTCGATAGTCTCTCAAATTATTTCTAAAACACACATTTGTTAGTTTTTTAATACTTTTATTTATTGTTTTTATTTTCATCATGTAGAATAATATTTTGATATATTCTATCTAATTATTTTTTATTTTATAACTCATTATTAAAATCGTACTGTAATTTTTCACTTTAAATTATGTTTGAAGTGGTTAAAATTATATATATATATATATATATATATATATATATATATATATATATATATATATATATATAATGATAGTTATGAATAGTATATGATAATTCACTACAATAAAAACATGAAATGGTGACTGATTTAGTCAGTAACCCATATCAGTCACTATTTTTCGTCATTGGTGGTACTAGTTGATTTATTGTCTGAATCAATGACTAAATTAGTGACCGATTCAATGATCGAATCGGTACTTGATTTAATGACTAATTTATTTGTAATTTAATGACAAATTTTTTGGTCACTAATGATATTTCTATTTAATTTTAACCACTTCAAAAATAATTTAATAATTAGTTCTCTAAAGTATTTTTCATCTTATCATACCTTAATTATACATTTGATTTCCTTTGTGCGATTTCTTTCAATAGTTTCTCAAATTATTTCTAAAACACACATTTGTTATTTTTTTAATATTTTTTTTTATTGTTTATTTTCATCATGTAGAATAATATTTCGATATATTCTATCTAATTATTTGTTATTTTATAAATCATTATTAATCATACTATAATTTTTTTTCACTTTAATTGTATAAATAACTTTTATTTACTACAATATAAAAATTTAATGTAATTGCTATGAATATTTTTTTGTCACTATCCAACATATATTGAAGTTCAAAAGATACAAAATCTATGTCAAAATTTTATTATTATGTTTATTATTTGTTCTTTGTGTCATTTTGATAAAGTTCTGTATTATAACTTTTATTAGTGTATAAAAAAGAGATTCATTAGAATTTAAAAAATTGAAGTAAACAGACATTTAAAATATATTTTAATTTGAATATTTGTTTTCCTTTTATATTTTTTTGAAATACTTTTTAATTTTATCAACTAAGTTCATCAATGTTGTAGTTTGTAAATTTAATAAATGTTTTGGTTCTCATGAAATTTTATTTAGTATTCTAATCTAAAATGTAGACAATTATAATTTATTTCAAAGTATTTGATATGGAATAAACAATCATCCTCCTAATATTTGATAATATTATGTTTTCTTTACCGTAATTTTTTTCTTTTATAAAAATTAATATTGAAGTAGTTAGAACACGGGTACAGGTATGTGTACGAGATTATACCTGTTACCCAGTGGGGATGGGGATGGGACAAAAGTTTAATACCCGTTGAGTTTGGGTATGGGGATGAGGATGGATTTTTTATGCGGGGATTGGTATGAGATAGTGAAATCCGTCCCCGCCCCGCCCCGTTGCCATCCCTAATCTAAGTACATTCACATTCTCCAGAAAAAAAATTTAATTACACCTCACAAATTCTACTACAAGAGAATAAGAAAAAAGTCAAACACTAATTTTAAATGTCTTTGGCTTGAAGAAAAGAACATGAATTAAAATCCCTTGTATGTTAATTAACACCCGATCTTAAATGATATGAAATTTTTCAAAACATGTTATATTCATCGATCAATAAAAATTAATAAAAATTAAGTAATAGATCATAAAGTTTCCGTTTCCATCGGAATCGGGGATGGAGAGACCGTGGTGGCGCTGGAAAAGAGCAAAAACAACGCCATTTGTGTCGGCCATTTTTTCAGGCAGGAAAGTGAAGAAATGAATTTTGTTTTATATAATAGAAATTGCCCATTTGTAGTTTAATATTACTCTCGGGATGCCAAAGTTTCGCCCCATTTTTTTCTTTCGATGTTTCCAAGAATGCGATACTGGCGCTCCTTTGTTGGGCTGGCTTCTTTGTAGAGGGGAAGTTTCTTGTTGCACCTCCATTAGTTTATTCCTGCACTCTTATATAAATGATTTTTTTATTCTGTCCTTTTTTGGATTTCACAATCGATAAAATAGTAAATTTCTTTATACGAAGATGGGAAGAAACTACCTTGTAGAAGGTCTCAAATAATTACTGTTTGCACTCAATGGTTTCTTCCTATTGAAAAAGTCTAAAATATCCATAATTTGGTGTTTTTTATAGTAGAATTTAGATTTGATTGCATAATCTGAAAATATATTTCAAAATACAAAAATATATTCTGGATTACATGATTTTGAATTGTATTTTAAATTATATAATTTAAAATAAAATATTAAGTACAAAAAAATATATTTTGAATTTTCAAACTATGCAATTTGAATTTTACATTTTTAAATTACGTAATCTAGAAATATATTTTGAATTGAATAGTTGGAATAATTTTTCAATTTTAAATTGAACCATCCAAAATATTTCTAACTTATACATAATTTGATTTTTTTTTCTCACACATATGGAGGTGCAAGAAAAATGTATGGAGATGCTAAAAGAAATTGTCAAGTTTTCACTCCTTAAAATTACTTTGAACTTAAGGTAATTTGGAGCTAAAGTAAGTATCTGATTAGTTGAAATGGTGTGTATAAATTAAATTTAAGTCAGTTTTTATAAACCAAATTTAATCCATAAAGTCAGTTAAATATCCAATCAGATCAAATTCAATCCATAAAGTCAGTTTTTATAAACCAAATATTGAACCTTGAAGTAACCTCAAAGGTTATAGCTACCATTGTGAACTATAATCATTGTCTTTTATGCAAATTTCAAATTCAGAAGCATCCAAAGGATAAATAAAGGAAGACACTATCATTAATATTTACCAGAAGACTTTTTGGTGTGTTTTATGTGTCAAATTCAGAAATACACCAAATGAGAAAAGAAGAAAACTGGTGAAAGAAAGGAGGAAGGAGTAAGAACTTCAATTTTGTTTTCTTAACTTTTCTTGTATATGCCATCAAGCAAGGAGTAAGAAGTACTATGGTTATGAAAGTTTAACTTATTTTGGTCCTGTTTCCATTTCTGTGCCACTTTCAAAATACACACAGTGAAGTTGGTGTTCAAAATGATCACATCAATGATCCAACTCTCACCAACGAAGAACCTTACATGGAAACCACTAGTTCAGAACCAACCAGATTGAACAAGGAAGAAGATGGAGTTTATGATATATCAGAAAGTGCTCACCAAAGGTCAACAATCTTACGCCTAAGGCACATGCCAATGAATCATGGCAACGAGCCTAAAACACTTGCACTGGACTCAGCAACAAAGGATTTGATCAGAATTCAAACTCTTCATAGAAAAGTCACAGAGAAAAAGGAAAGTATCTTTATCCAGCGGCAGAACAACCCTTCTGATGCTTTTACAACATCATTGGAATCTACTAAAGATGAGTTTTCAGATAGCATCATGGCAACCTTAAAGTCTGGAGTCTCACCTAAGCCCGCCATCACATGAACCTGGCTCCGACAGGTTCATTGTGAGAAATACAAATACTAATAAGACCTGAACTCAACCACATACGACATTGACATCACTCTTAATCCAAAATTTTAAGGTGATAGATTTATGGATCTTCATTCTTACATAATGTTCAACTTTCTCATTTTTACTCAATATGAGACTTAAATTTACACTTAGATTTTCAACATTTGCATTTCACAATTATTGGAAACTTACTACTGCAGAAAAAGTCTAGGCTGGGATATTCTCCAAGGAGGTTTAGCATTAGCTTCATATAATTAGCATCTTCCAACAGTCTTATGTATTACAATATCCGTAACACATTTATGGTATCCGGAACATGTTCAAAACACTTGATTTTGTTCTTGATGCTGAAAATTTGAAACTGAAACATGGAATCAACAGAACACTGGGAAACCGGCACCCCTTCTTTGCTACAAAAACTAGCAGTTAATATGATGAAGATCATTATCGTGTATTCCTTCTTCATCATAATGATATATAATATATCTTTCCCTCGATGATGATACATATATTATATAGAGATGAAGAAGCTTTGCAGAATGTTCCCACTTCATATTGCTTTGAAACTAAGATAACAATATTTTATGTTAGTCAAATTATATGCACATGAATAGATTCTATGCTGCATGCACTCAGTCACCAGTTGTTGATGTCAAGGCCATTATAAATACAATATATGAATCATGTTGAAGAATAACTTTATACTTCTAAGAAATAGTTTAAAATAATAATGCGAAAGTGATTCTTATTTTTAAAATTTGTTGAAGATTATTTCTAATATAACTAATTGTATGAAAGGAAAAAATCAGCTTTTACACACACATAATAAATTGCAAATTCTTAATCATAAAAACTACTCTCTTTTTGAATTTATTTCTGATAATTTTAGATGTTATTACACATATATAGATGAAATTACAAATATTTTTTTATAGAATATATCATAATTCAATCAAAATCTTCCTTTCCAGATATGCTACAAACCTATATATTAAATCAATGACGTGCCCCATATTAATTTAAAATTTTGCATATTATGATTTTTTTCCAAACCTATCTAAACAACAGCCTAATTTTGCTATGGTTTAACAAAATTGAAAAAAAAGACGACTAAATTCAAAATTAATATTTTTAAATTATTATAAATTTACACAGTGATTTGGATAAGACAAAACTCTCTGGGCGAGCAATCTCTCGCTAGGCAAGAATATACTTTTATCCCAACAAGATGATATGTTCATTGAGCGAGTGAATTAGTATCTGGTTGAATGTTAGCTGATTTTAATTGAGTGTTTTGTAGATTTGCTATTGATATATGCTATGGATTAATGTGTGAGCACGTGAGGTGGTGATGTTTAAAGAGTTTCAAGGGAAATTCTTAGTAAATGTGTTTTTAGTGTATGCCTTGATATAGGAGATGTCTAGAGAGGAAAATATTCTGAATTCTAATAATCATTCACATTCATATAGAGTAAAATGAATTAGTGGTGAGATTGACAGGAGATCCTAATCTTGGGACGTATTGACCTAAGGCATAATGGGATTAATCTTGTGAGTGGTTAGGTGATAACCACTTTTGTCTAAAACTTTGCAGAGTTTAGAAATCACATGTGCATACTTTCTTAGAATTCTATATCAATTGCATGATCCGGATAATTGAATCTAGTGTCAACTGTTTGTGTGAACTCTAAATCAGATATATATTATACCATGTTTGTAAGTATTTTGCATGATTTATATATATATATATATATATATATATATATATATATATATATATATATATGAATATATCTTGTATGCATTAACTTACCATTCTTCTTTGTTCTTGTTTTGTGTTGTTTGTCTTTCTTTTGCGATGATCACCTATTCAGTGGAAGCAGATGTGGTTGTAGTTTCTGAGGCACCTCTGAAGGATGAGGAACCATCTTTTAGGTTGATGAAAGGTTTCAGCTAGAGCTGTCAAAATGGGTTGGAATCCGCGAGCCAACCTGGCTCACCACGGGTTCAGGTCATGCCAGGTTGGGTTGAAATTTTTTTACATTTTAATACAGGTTGATTTTTGACCCGGCTCACCCGAGTTGAACCCGTGGTGAGTTGGGTTGACTCACCAACCTGCAAATAAAGGGTCACACAAGTATTTTTTGCTAAGTTAAGCTTTGTATTTGGGTTATGTTATGTTGTTTTTTTTTAACCAACATATAGATACTTTGTATTTTTGTGATTTTGGATTGTATTAAATTTTATTTAGATTCTCATTAGAATTATATTCTAGTTTTCACTCAAAAAAAATAAGAAAAATTATATTTTTTAAATTAAGTGAGCTCGTGAACCAACCCGTTTAACCCACTAACCCGTGGTGGGCCGGGTCGGGTTGGAATTTTTTTGGCTCGCTAATAAGTGAGCCGGGTTGGATTGACTCACTAAGTGATTAACCCGTGGTGGGTCGAGCCGGGTCGGGTAAGGTTACCCAGCTCTAGTTTCAGCGGGAGCTTTAGTCGTAGTCAGTATATAGTTTACTAGTTTAGTTTAAATATACAAGTGATATATTTTTATAATCCTATCTGTTATAAGACAATATTAATATATTTACTACATTGGATTATTTGTTTTGAAACTACGATGAAACATCCTATTTTATTAAATCTAAGCTCTTGTAATTAAGCAAACTTCTTTTAATTTCTGCTATCTTTTCTTAATTCGATTATACTAATAAATACACTAATTGTAATGATTAGATTAAGAAATAAATAGATAAAAATAAAAATTTAATTTGATTTTGATAGACTCACACGGTAATGAAAATTGAGAAAAATAAGAATGGGTGGGCGAGAGAAGTAATAGTATTTTGTGTGTTTGTGGAGATTTGCATTGAGACAGTTATGGAAGCATGGAGAGGAAGGTGTGGGTTCAAAGCTTCTGAATTAGCCACACTTGCACCAAAGAAAGTGTGGTTGGGATTCAAACTATTAATGGTTGCATCACAAAAGGTTTGTTATTCCCTTGCAGTATTGTTTCTGGTTTAACCACAGACAAAGCCATGCTCCAAATCAACAACCCTCAGGAAACTTGTTTCCTATCACACACCATTTTTCTAATTCAATGTGATGAAGATCATTCTTATCTTTTCTTTTTCTTCTTCTTCTTCATCACATCTTTATATTCTCTCTTTGGCCAACGCTCTATTTTATACATGTAGGCTCAATCCCACTTTGCTTACAATTTAAGCTAACAATATTTTATGCTCATAACCAAATGCTTTCCACATGCATTCATATTTAGATGCAAAATTTCCCTTTGTCAAATAAATATAGTTTTTTAGAGTGACCAAGACTTTTTGAAAAATTACTATATATGCTAATGAAATACCCTAAAACTCAGATTTGAGGTTTTTAAGTAAAATATTACTTTAGAACATCACATCAACTATGTATATTTTTAAATTACTTGTCTGTATAATAAAAACAAAAGTGAATGATCACGTGTATTTATATAAACACTTAAAAAAGAGAGTCATATTTAATCTAAATATATTACTAAATAATTACAAAACTGTTAAACAAACAGAAAAGAAGTTTAATAATGTTGATGTTAAGAAATGTTCTGAAAGAACCAAAACAATAACAATCTTATCAACCTTTTTTTTCTTGTTTCTAAGATATAAATTGTGTACACTTTGTTGAGTAAACTTCTTAATATTTACCAAGTTTAACGTTGTAACTATTCCTTTTGTTATTTGTTTAATTTCACTCATATTTTCCCGTAAAAAAATTCTGTAACTCTGACAAAAATTATTTAATACAACTTGTAAATATTATTTTTTTTATCAAATTCAATATTTTTTTTAATTGGGCCAGAAATACTTTTTTTGTAGATTTTAATTATTAGTATTCTGTTGACAGAGAAAAGGGTACAATTAGTCATATTGGTTTGACGGTGTGTAAGGAAGAGTTTGATGTTCCCTTCGGATGGCCAAATAAGCTCTTCCTCCTTCCGCAATTCTTGGTCTCGATCAGTATCCCCATTTTCACCTAAGGTCTCAATCTCTTCCTCTCTCTGCTAAAGTTTCAAGCTTCATTTCAATAACTGTACTTGCTCCGGGTCACCTAATTATTCTCTTTCCATTTATTTCATTTATTTTTTCCTTAAGAAAATTTATTCTTGATCCTTCTAGTGCTTCTTGTTTCTTTATCTCTTCTCTTATTGGTATGATGTTGATTTTATGTATGATGATCATCATTATTCTTTTTATATCAATTAATATTAAAACGAACATGATTTAATGAAATGACTTTTTCCCTTTGTCCTGTTACCTGTCTTCTTTGATGGGGTTTGTTTGTTTGCCAAGAAGTTTTCTTAATTGGCTTTTCCTATGGTCGTCATGGTTTGATTGATCAACTTGTGCTAAAAGTCACGTGAAGTGAGTGTGCAAATGAAATAACAGGCAACTATTGTGGACAAGTTTTCCTTTTCCATGACTCACGGGCAAAATTTTAATTTTTTCTTTTTGCTGCAGTTTTTTGTTGAGTGGGGATTCCACCCTCTCTATTGTTTGTTTCCAATGGGATTCCTTTGCTGTTGTGGGGGCACTCATGCATTATGTGTTTGATGCAGTTTGGCACTTTCAACAAGTTGATTGGATGGGATTTACTTTCTATTTTGGTTCCCTGGTTGGTTCGGTTTCCTCCTATGACGTTGCTACCCCAACCAAAGAAATTCAATGGCTGGGGTCTGTCTTCACTGGCATCTTCTTCTGTGTTGTTGTAAGTAAAATGAGATTTTCATCAATTTCTCAGAGTCTTTTATGTTGCAAATTCCTCTTATGTCTCTATGGACCAAATTAGGATTTTAGAGTCTTGATAGAGGAGCAGAATGGAATATCATTTTATGAGGATCACAAGGAAAAGAAGAAAAATAGGAGGGAAGGGATATGACATTCATGGAGTAGGAATCGCTATTAGTCTTTTGATACTAATACTATAGGTTTAGGATGCAATTTGAGGACTAAACATCTTTAAAATGATGTTATTTATTGAATAGAGTATTTTTATGTGGTCTATGGTGAAGAAGAAAAACAAGTATTTCAATTGAATAGGAGGAGCTTGTATTCTTGTGCGTTCTTTATGGTTAAGTAATTGGTAAAGGCTTTGTAGATACGGTGCAAAGTGGGTAATTTTGGGATATCCTTGAACAGAGGCTGCAACTGTCTCATTCTTGTTAGGATAGAAAGATTTTTTTTAGGTGCTCTGCTGACTTCTTCCGTTCGATAAATATGGTTCACTCATTATTTACTTCATATCACTCCCAATATAGTTTTTTCATAGATGATGACCTCATTCCTTTAACAACAATTCCAGAGGAAAATTAGATGCTTTACTAGTTAGCAAAATATTTAATGCATAAACAAGATGTATTGTCACTGTTGTCAAGTGTCAACATAGCAATAGAAGATTATATTTAACATTGGAGTTTAATGCCTTTCACTACATCTGCATGATTTTGCTTTTCAGTATATATTTTGAAATTATGTTGAGTGAGTTTATATTGCTTCATGGTTTTCAAATCCAATTGGATTTTCACTTAATAACAATCTGAAAATGTCTTTGAAAGTAATTTCTGGTTCACTATATTTTTGTCTAGGTAGAAATGAAATCTATCTATTTTTATTTAGCTCCAGATCCTGAAGTCTTAACACTTTTGGTTATTTGAGAGTGTAAAAGTTTTAGCTTTTTAGATTTCTATACATTCATATAGTGTTATTTCATTACCTTTTCTATTTGCTCTTGTGAAACATATATATGGTCAGTTTAGATGAATGGTTACTAGAAAATTTATAGTCTTGCAGATTATTATGTTTAACAATTAGCTATTGACAATTGATCCTTTCCTCTTGTCCTTTTTGAAGGTTTATAGATTGACTGCTATTTTGAGTTCTTTGTCGTTCGCGGGATATGGCAAATTGAATAGGGCAGAGAAAATTGAATGGAATAACCGGTAAAATGATCAGTATAAAAATTTCTGTTTTAATTTATTTTGTTCATAATTGAATTTTTATGTGAACTTTAGGACATTCTTCCCATGCAGGGGATTCTCAACTGTTCATGCTCTTTTTGTATCATTTGCGTCATTTTACTTTGTGGTGTTATCAGACCTCTTCAAAACGGATTCACAAGAAGAACTTGTCATTAATAGATCATCCACTTTCTCAAATTCGGTACTGGGGGTATGTTGAAGACAATATTAGCAAAATTTAACTTGTTTGATTTGTCAGATGTTGATTTTAAATTCTTTTTCATTCTAATTTCTAACTATGTTTGGGCTAAAATGATCATGATGCATGTGAGTGTACGGATAAAATATACAGACTGAAAAGGAGAATGTTATTACTTGTTGTAGTATTTTCTGTTTATTATTCGATATTCATGTAGTTCTACTGTTAATCTTCTTTAGGTACCAAGTATTAAATGCTGAAGCCTAGATTTGTTGAAGTTGCAGTGCTTTTAAAATGAACCTGTCTTTTCTTGTGGAGCATTCAGTTCTAGATTGTGTAACTTTTATAAAAATGTAAGAGGGATAAATCATTTTATGTTGTGCTAATTGGAAGAGAAAAGGTTCCTTCATGCTTGTTGTACCCCTCAAGTTGTGCACTGTAAATATTACTTGTTGGGACCCAGGGTTAGAAATGTCAAGGGACCCTTTAGTTCCATATTGATCTGATGCAGATGCTGCTGGTGCATTCTTAATCTTAGTGCCATGTAGCTTTTTTCTTAATCTTTCTGATTCTTTTTTGATATTTTTTTATCGCTCTTATTCTTGTTGTTAACATTATTGTTTGCCTTGTGAAGTAATGATTGTCCTGTTGGCTTATTTGTGATTTTGTTTTCTATACTTTTCCTCTCTTTTTTACAGATTTCTATAGGTTATTTTCTAGCAGATGTGGCAATGATTCTTTGGCATTTTCCAGCCTTAGGTGGTCTGGAATACGTAAGTAATGAATGCTGGTTTTTGCACATTGAACTTGGTCTCCAGGTTTTCTTTTTAGAAGGTGGTAAACTAACTTAACTCATTCGTATTTAGGTTTTACACCACGGGCTGTCCATGGTTTCAATTATTCAATCTTTGCTAAGTGGTCAAGCACAGATCTACATCCTAATGATTCTTTTCTCCGAGAGTACAACTCCTTTTGTAAATCTAAGATGGTAATTGTTGTTCAGAGTCTTTAACTCTGCATCTCATGTACATGAGTCAACATTGACTTGTTACATTAATTGCATATATACAGGCACTTGGACGTTGCTGGTCTTAAGAACTCCAAACTTTACGTGTGGAATGGCGCCGCATTGTTCTTCGGGTGGTTGGTACTGTATAATATACTTTTGGTCTCAATTTGAATTCCACCATAGAAGTACCTGAAGGAATTGCTTGTGTTTTTGGTGCTTTTTTTCTAATTTTTTTCTTTTGGTTCTGGGTGGCTTAAATATTGAGGCAAAAGGAACAGGTTGTGTTGGTGATAACGATAATTGAAAGGGATAATCAAGCGGGTTCTGACATGTTGCATGCCTAAGTAGGAAACATTGTGGAGATATTTCCCCATTCTCTTTTTTAATACATGTCATATAATTTGGATGGATCACTTGATCTTTAAGAGGCTTCTATAAAATCAAATTAGGTAGGTTATGGTGTTTAAATGAGTTACAATACTACGTGAATGAACCAGCCAATAACAGAGAGTGCAAAGGAGCTTTCAACAGATTGAACCAAATGACAAATAGGCTAAAAAATAATTTACAATATGACATCAACCATTTACCAATTACCCAATCACAGAACACACATAACCTTTCACCGAAATAGAGCCTTCATTGGAACAAAAGCTTCAATGCTCCACCAAGTTGTTTTAGAATAGATACAAATCAATTCATTATTGAGATAGAAAGAAATGTGCGACTGTTTTGAAGGAAAATTGTGATTTGCAATTAGGAGAAAAGAAGCAAAGCTTGACTTGGAGGCTTCTTATTTAGATTGATACACAAAATGGGATGAGAATTAACAAATACCATCGTCACCACATTAGCATTTAACCACTAAGTTCAGGATCTTGGGCACCAGAATAAGAAACCATGAACAAAAAAAAGGCACGAGAGAAAAGCAAACATATTGACTACTCATTGCCAGGCCTTAACTCCTTGACTAGAGGGGGCACTAAGGCTTCTGCCCTTCCATCCCCTGGATAGGAAGGTCCTTCGTTTTTGGATCAGGACACAATGGAACTAGGGTTGTTGGGTCCTAAACACCGAAAAAAAGCACCAAAAGGTTGTTTTCTGGCTTAACTTTTTAACCAGCAAAGTAAACTAGGTAGTTAGCACAACTTTCCCTTGAGTTATGGTGTCTACTCTAAATCTGCAAAAAATGAGTTTACAATGACTTAACCCACATGTACATGTGGACTCGTAAACTCCAACGAGTTTACTTGCAATTATGATAACCATTGTGATAGTGGCTATAGTTGGGTTGGGGTGTGCCTATGGCATCAATTTTCCAGTGAGGAGGCCAAGTGAGTCAAGTCACAAACAAATCCTGACACTTGGGTTGTTATGCTCTTAAGTAAAAGGAGTCGTATCCTGACTAACAGTTATAGTTTTTGGTTTAGTGATAAGCGCTCGATCTAACCATGCCAACAATTGAAATAATGTCAATTGTAGGAGTGATGACAGTGACGATAATGATCCCATGAAGGTAGAGTCAGTAGTGAACACAATGATAGTAATAACAATGACAATGGTAATGGGTTGTGGTCATATTGGCAGTAGTGAACATAATGATGTTAATAACAATGACAATGGTGACAATGATAATAGTAATGGGTTGTGGTCATACCGGCAATAAAATGTTATAGTAGCACAATAATGACAATAATAGTTTTGGCAGTCACATAACAACAATGGTGGTTTTGTTGAGACTGTGAGAGTGAGTGTTTGATGATGATTGTAATAAGGGCTGTGACAATAGCTCAATGCTTAATTGGTTGTAGCAATGCAATTAAGAGTAGTGGTAATAGTGGTTCGAAATACAGATATTGTCTTGCAAGTATACCAAGTCGCACAAGTAGTAATCGGTAAGATCGGGATATCGTATCCCAAGAGACTCGTGTATACTAAATATTTGTGTAATTAGTGACTAATTTAAACTAATGAATAAATTCATAATTTGGGTTTTTGTGTGCAAGAAAGTAAATATTTCATAAACAAGTAAAATTGAACTTGAATATTTGAAGACTCTAGAAAATGGTAAAGACTAGAAATGCAACGGATTGATATTGTTGGAGTTAGACTTCACCTACATCACTCATGTATATTAAGCAATAAAACTCTTCTCCATTAATTACTAATGTCAACCCACAAGTCTACTCAAACTCTAATCCCTTAGTTGAATGAGCCTAGGTTCCCTTATTTAGA